>Ga0315903_10004993_pt1 | contig 17457 bp, 11 predicted proteins | sample LakEriMetagenome_7_FD_203524 | JGI IMG/M metagenome (GOLD analysis project Ga0315903, IMG submission 203524) | Freshwater fungal communities from buoy surface, Lake Erie, Ohio, United States - Buoy 2 MA119 | ecosystem: Environmental > Aquatic > Freshwater > Lake | place: USA: Lake Erie, Ohio...
GCGTTCGTGCAGCCCATGCACCTGGAACGCCTGCCCAACTCGTTCTACTCCGACGCGCTCGGCTCCGACGTGCTCCGCGAGATCGCCCCGGGGGGCCGCCTCGACGTTCAGAAGGTGGCGGAAGTGGTCAACACGCTTCCGGCCGACATGAAGGCGGACTTCGCGCGACAGCTGCGCGCCGCAGGTATCCCCGTCTCGCGAGGCTGAAATGTCCCACGCGACGGAGCTGCTGCAGGACCCCACCATTGAGCTCAGCGTGGCGTGGAACGCCGCGTTGACGGCGCTCGGGCCGACTTTGGGTGTGTGGGAGCCCGAGACCATTCGAATCGAACTGGAGCGCCGCAGGGTACCCGCAACCGATGCGCTCATGGCCAAACTGCTCGCAGCGCAGACGATCGTCACGGGTCCCGTTTGGACCTACGACCACGACGTGTTTTTCGCCATGGCTTTGGCGTGTGACGGCGTGCCCGCTGCGTCAGACGCGATTCACCATCCCACACCCGAGCAGCTCTGCTGGGCGGTGATGGAGATCGAGCGATTGACGGGCGACAAAATCACGGAGGACCACGGCTTCGACCCGGACGGCGTCGACCCCGCCGTCGCAGCCGTCCTGCATGACGAAGGGCTGGTGTTCGCGCCGGACCCGCTTCACTTCGCGCAGGACGTGCTTGACTCATTCACGAAGCTGGAGCAGGGCTTCGTGAACAAGGTCGAGCGGGCATGGAGCACGCAGAAGATGCTTCCCTACGAAGCTTTACGGCGTATGCTTCGTGAAGAGCCGAGTACAGCGCTCGACGGACAGATCCACCGACTGGCTGCATGTCGCATTTACTGCGACGAGCGCATCGAGCGACGCTCTCGCCAAGATGCAATCCTACAACACTCCGTATAATCGCCCGAAGCGCCGCATCGAGGGAACGCGGTCTCACTTCGCCGAGAACCTACTGATGTGGGAGGGGCAGCCGTTCAGTCTGAACGACTACCCCATGTTCCGGGCGATCTACGACGACTCGCCACAGAAGATGCTGTTGAAGACCTGTCGACAGGTCGGCAAGAGCATGACGCTGTCGACGTTTTCTATCGGCGAGTGCGTCGCGATTCCGCACTTCAAGACGTTCTTCATCGCGCCGACCAAGGAGCAGACGCAGACCTTCTCCGTCTCTCGCGTGGGGAAGTTCATTCTGTTCTCGCCGTTGGTTCGCGACATCTTCGTGGACGAGGGCACCACGAATCGCGTGCTCGCGCGCTACTTCGCGCACGGGTCGCAGATCGAGTTCAGCTACGCGTCGGATGACGCTGATCGTTGCCGTGGTCGATCCTGCGACCGGCTCATGCTGGACGAAGTCCAGGACATGCTGTTGGAAGCGGTGCGACCCGTCATCAAGGAGTGCCTTTCGGCATCCAAAAAAGGCGGGTATCTGACGCTGTGCGGCACGCCCAAGTCCATGGAGAATGGGATCGAGACCCTTTTCCAGGACTCCACGCAGACCGAATGGGCTGTGAAGTGCGACAGCTGCGGCAAGCACTCAATCTTGCTGAGCGAGACGCAGTGCGGTCGACGCGGGCCCATCTGCGTTAGCTGCAAGGCGTACTTGAATCCCCGCAACGGGCATTGGGTCGATATGAACCCGCAGCCCCCAGACGAAGACGGGCGCGTCAATCAGACGAAGGGGTATCACATCTCCCGCTTGATGGTGCCCCAGTTCGTTCCCGCTGCGTGGCCCATTGGCCCCCTGCGCGACGCAGCGCTCGACAAGTGGAAGACCGACGTCCTCTACAACTTGGAGGGGCCCGAAGCGTATCCGATCTCGGTATTTCGCAACGAGGTCTTGGGTGTCAGTGACTCTCAGGGCCGCCGTCTCGTCCCGAAAGAAACGCTTCAGGCTGCGTGCGACGGCCCTCTGATCAGCCGCACGCCGACCCGCGACAACCTCGCCGGTGTCACGAAGATCGCAGCAGGCATCGACTGGTCAGGCGGCGGAACCGCGACGAAGTCAGGGCCTGAAGGCGCCGTGGCGATCAAGTCACGCACGGTCTTGACGATCATCGGCAAGCTCGGGGTCGGCCGCACACGGCTGCTCTATTACAAGATCTTCCCCGGTACTTCCCCGCTCCAAGAGTTCGAAGAGATCTACGAGACCTTGCAGCTCTACGACAAGGTGACGCACTACCGCATGTTCATCGGCGGCGACGCGGGCGAGGGCAACATGAGCATGGACATGTTGCGAAACGCGATTCAGAACCCGAACCGCGTTTTGAAGTTCCGCTACTCCGGGACAGCTGCGGCGTACCTCGCGTGGAACAACAAGGGGAAGTTCGTGACGGTCAATCGTACGGTCTCGATTGACTCGCTCATGACGAGCTTCATTCGCAAGGAGTTCCAGTTCCCCCGAGAACCGGACTCCATCATGGTTCAGCCCTTCAAGGACATCTTGGCGGAATACGAAGAGGTCATCGGGCAGACGGGTTCAACCCGTAAGGTTTGGCGGCACGCTGCGAATCAGCCCGACGACTTTCTGCACGCCCTGAACTTCGCCAGAATGGCGCTTCAGATCGGCAACCAGGAAGTGAACCTCACTTCCTCTGCGTCCGACGACGACTGAGGGCCAAAGAAAGCGCCGAAGCGCCTTCCTTGACCTTACTGGAGAGCGCGAAGCTTCTCCAGGAGGGTCAAGCCCCAACCCGGATACATCTCCAACTGGATGTACACGGGATCCAGCGCCACTCGGTCGGGTGTGGACGCCGTCGCAATCTCTTCAGGCGTGGACTCCTCGTAGAGTGCCACGTCGATTCGATTGTCACTCAGCTGCACCACAGTCGCGCAGCCCTTGACGCCTTTGCGGCCCACGAGCAGAACGCTTCCGCCCTTGACGCACAGCGATGCGCGCCACCCTTGGTTCTGAGGGTCAGTGGCAGCGGTATGTCCGCCACCCCAGATGAAGCCCCACCAACGATTCGGACTTGCGAAGTCTTTCAGGTTGACCATGTCGTCCTCCATGGTCTTGTACCCGTTGAAAGACGAGGTTTTACTGCCCCCGGGAAAAAGCCCAGCGCCGATACACGTGGCGCATCACGGCCATGCCGCGCTTCACGTCGGCCTCCGCCCGATGCTCGATCAGCTCGGGACCTTCCATCGCCGCATAGGCGTGGTGCAGGCCGAACAGCCCCAGACCCTTCTCCTGTGCGATGAGCCACGAGAAGCTCTGAAGCTCCACAAAGCGCCGCTCCCAAGGGGGAAGCAGCCCGTACTGCTCGTGCTTGTAGAGCAGCCCGCGCCGCTTGAGCTCCTCCCACATGAACCCCCGGTCGAACGGGACGTTCTGTGCCACGATGGTGGCCTTGCGCGTGATCTTCGCGATGTTGTTCCACGCCTGCGTCGCCGCGTCGCTGTCGATTGGCAGGGCGTCGGCCCAGTCGGGATGCCCCAGATAGAAGCCGTTGGTCTTGAACGCGGCGGGCTCGGCCTTGGCCATATCGGCGCTTGACGGCGTAAACCGAAAAGAGGCCACGGCGAGAGGCGTGTCCCACGTCACGGGATCGGGCCTGACACGCGCGACGGCCACTTCGATCACGCGGTGCTCTTGATCATTGAGGCCAGTGGTCTCGACGTCGATGAACGCGAGATCCGAGAGCGAGGAGGGTCGGTAGGAACTCATATTGAGCATCCTACCGACCCTCCACTCGGCGTCAATGTTCTAGTAGTTTACCCCAGCTTCGGGGCGCGGCGCGGAGGCTTTGTGCTCGGCGCAAGTTCGTGTTCGTCCGGGTCGCGGAGGTCGTCGAAGATCTCCTCTTCGATACAACCGTCGAGCTCCGGCAGAGGAAGGGGTGCTGGAAGTCCTGCGAGGTACTTCTCCGCGCCCATCACCTCGCCGTAGCTCGGGCCGAGCTCGACGTCCCAGCGGTACGGCACAGGAAGCCATGGGCACTCACGCGCCACGCGTTCCGTCCCGTACTTCTTGAAGATCTCAGGGATCTGATGCGCGTACTTCTTCGGCACTTGAAAGCCGATCGAGTCGTGCACCGTGAGCAGGAGCCGTCCCTTGAGATCGCGTTCGATCACGTCAGCGACCCAGCACAGCACCATCATGACGATGTCGCTGTTGGTCGCCTGGATCTTGAAGTTGACGGCCTGCCGCTCCGCCTTGGCGCGGAGGGCGTTGGGGGCGTACTTGCCGAGCGAGAAGCGTCGGCGGCGCCCGTGATAGGTCTCGACGATGCCGAAGGTGCGCATCTCCCAGATGGTCTGGTTGATGAACGCCTCCAACGTCGGGAACTTCGTGAACAGCAGCTTCTTGATCTGCTGCGCGAGTTCGAGATTGATGCCCGCGATGTCCGCAATCTTCTTGACGCCCGCGCCGTAGAGCAGGCCGAAGACGAGGCGCTTGATGTTGTCGCGGAGCGACTTGAGGCGCTTGCAGTACTTGTGGTCGTTGTGGCGGCAAACAGTGATCACGGTGCCGTCCGGCGCCTTTTGCCCAAACTCGCAGTCCTTGCCGGACATGAAGTCGTCGTACGTCCACGCGTGATCGTCATCGATCGCAGCGTTGGCCAGCGCGATGCGGCGCTCTTCTCCATGCAGCCCCGCTGCGACGAGGTTCGGATTCAAGCACTCCGCCGAGAAGAAGCAGTGCGCGTCCATGCCTCCGAGAAGCGCGTTGATCAGCGCCTCGTCCTTCGCGTAGCCCGCGAAGATCGAAACCTCAGCGCCCTTGGCGTCAGCGTTACCGAAGCAGAAGCTGTCGTCATCGGGAATGAAGAGCTTCTTGCACTTCACGCCCTCGAAGACAGGCTGACCCTTCGCGTCGAGCACGAGGTTGCCGCGCATGTCTCGCAACGCACCGATCATGCCCTTGATGATGTTCTGATTGTTGAAGCCAACTCCATCCACGCCGGAAGACGAAGAGAGACGGCCCGTAGACGTGCCCGTGATGTTGTAGCCGGGATGGATTTTCCCGTCGTCGAACATGTTGGACAGGATGCCGATGTTCTTGAAGAAGCTGTTCTTCGCCTTGTCGGCCTTCTTCAACGACATCAGCAGATTTGCGAGCGGGCACTTGTACCGAGTAACGAGGCTCTTGAGCACGGCCTCGCCCGTCTGCATCTGCCCCTTTACGGTGTAGTGCTGCGAGCGGTACATGATGCGCCCGCCCACGTAGCGAATGGTTTCGGGGTTCTCCCTCGCCATCTGTTCTGCCAGCTCAGGGTCGGGATGCTTGTACCCGACGCCTCCGAGGAAGAGGTACCCCGCGAGCTTCTTCGGGCTGCCCAGGGGGAATTGCTCCCCGCACAGCTCGAAGATCTTGTCCGTGGTCGAGCTGATCGTGTTGTCCAGGGCCTTTTCGCCCCACGCGCGGTAGTCCTGGTCGATGTTGATCCCCTGGTACTCGATCTTGGCCAGCTGCGTTTGGCGCGGGAGATAGTCCTGCTTGACCAAACGATGCAGCGGCGCCGGATGTTCGCAGAGGATGTCGACCCGGTACTTGGAGAGCTCGCTGTTCGGAGGACCCGAGACGATCTCTTCGTGGACCTGTCGCCGCCAGCGTTCGAATTTGTCGTCCTCCTCGTACATCCGTGCGCTCTGCTTGACGGCGAGGCGGCGCGCGGCGTCTGAGTCGACCGCAGCGTAGAAGCACAGCTCTGCGAGGGGCACGTCCTCGAAGCCCCCTTTACGCTTGCGATCCTTCGCTGCTTCCCGTTCGGCCTTCCCGGTGAACTCTCCGTTGGCTTTCGCGGTCAACAGCAAGCTCAGGTCGGAGACTTGTTCACGGAGCTTGAGCAGCCCCGCTTCGTCTCCGAGGGGGAGCTGCTTCAAGCGCTCCAGCGTCTTCTTGGCTGTCTCAGGACGGAATTGAACGTCCTTGATCAGGCCAGCAGCCACCGCTCTTTCGAGCGCGGATGCGATGGTTCGCGGCAACTTCACCGCGCGCGTAGAGGAGACCTGAACGTCAGAGAAGTTGGCGCTGTCGGCCTTCACCAACTCATCGTGCAGGCGGTCTTCGTACCCCGAGAGGAACGGCAGCTCCTGCTTCGTCAAGTACTTGAGGTTGTACTGACCCTTCTTGTCCTCTTCAAGAACGTGCTCGGCGCAGAAGACGTCCCACGCGATCTTGCCCACGTCGCCCAAGGGGAAGCCCAAACGCCAGAAGACTTTGAAGTCGTACTTGGCGTTGAACCAGACCAAGGGCTTGCCGCTGCGCAAGAACCAGAGGACGTGTTCGTACGCCGCCGCAGGGTCGTAGGGCGTCTCTTTGTGCCACAGCGGGATCGTCGCCGCTTTGCCGTCGTCCCAGGCCAATGAGACGGCGACCAGCTTGGTTCCTTTCCAGTGCGGATGGAGCGTGTTGGTCTCCGTGTCGAACGCGACTTTCCAGTCGAGGTGCTCGACGCCCTCCCTCGTGTACTCGAAGGCGTGCTGAAGCACGTCCTTCACTTCCGAGAGGGTCTTTGGGTAGATGTAGTCCTTCTCGATCTCCGCTCGCGTCAGCGAGCGAATCTCGGCGTGCGTCGCGATGCGCATGGCGCGCTCGACGTCAGCCAGCACGGAGCTGTACTTGCCGACGGCCACGGCCAGGGCCTTGAGCGACCGCGTGAACACGACGGTGAGGTAGGCGTCGCCGAACTTCACGTTGTCGTAGACACGCCCGATGGCTTCCTTCTCTGAGCGCACAGGAATCCCGAGCGCGTGCAGAGCAGGAACGCCGCAAGCGATAACTGTCAGTGAGCGCTCAGGCGCGTCAGCGTTTCGCGCTGCTGCGAGTCGAGCGACCTCCGACTTGAGGGGAGTCCGACAAGCCGTGATCACGGCTTTGCTTGGAGCGTCCACCGCGCACTTTACGGCGTACACATACCGAAAGTCGAGCGCGGCGAACTCTGGATGTTGCTTCTGCACTTCCTTGATGGCGTTCTTCAACACCCGTGCGCCGTCATCTCGGAATGGCTGGTGGAACAGCGCGTTGTCCGGGATGGTCTTGCCTCCGACGACAGCGAGGCGCGGAGCGATGGGCGCGTCGCCAACAACAAGCACGTCGGCGTACTCAGACCCGTCGGGCTGAGGGAAGTAGTGCGCGCCCTTGAACGCCGGACAAGCCACGCACCCTGGCCCCGCCTTTGTGGCGTATTCAGCGCGCGCGCAGATGTCGCAGTGGAACGGAGGCGGCGCCTCCGGGAGGGAGATGGAAGCCATTCAACGAGCCCCAGATGCAAGAGCGACAGGCTCGAAGCACAAGTTCACGGGCTCTCCCAGAGCGGGCGTGACCACTACTTGAACTTGTGCGTCAGTGAAGAGATGGACTGAACCGTCTTTGAACGTCACTCGAAGATCGGGTCCTTGCCACTCCAGACGAAGCACAAGGCGCTCATCCACGTTCTCGGTCACCCGCACTTGCGCAGGAACAGCTGGCGATGTGAATTTGCCCTTCACGTACACGTGTCTTCTCCTACAGATTGTTGTTGTTGTTTCGTGGGCGGCGCGTCAGCCCCGGAGGGCCGTCGTCACTCGCCGCGCCAGAGCGCTCTTTGTCCGCGTGCGGTACGCGCTCGACAAAGCTTTGTCGCAAGTCCGCGATGATGGACGTGACGTTGACCACGGTGATCTCGTCTGTCCGCATCACCCCGCCAAAGGAGCGAAGCGCTGAGAGCACCTTCTGAGGGTCGTACTGGTGTTCACGCTGTGCGAGAGCGTGCTGGTCAAGCTGATGCTTGAGCAAGTTCGGAGGCGTTCGGCAGTACGGCTCGACGCGATGAAGCAGGCCTCCGGGCGCTACGACGGAGATCCAGTCTACGATGAGGTAGCCCGAGTCTTCGAAGTAGTAGACCCCCGCCTGCGTATGATTCAACGCGAGCCAACGCGCCGGATCTTTGGACCCGAGCATGACTGCGACCGACGTGATCGCGCCAGACTGTCCGATCCGAAGGTTGTTGGTTCGAAACAGCGTATCGAATAGCTGCGTCGTGACGTTGCTCCGTGAGTTGGCCGTAAGACGACCTCGCCGAGACTCCGTCGCTTCCACGACGAAGCGCTTCCAGTCTTCTCCGAGCAACGCCATAAGCGGCGCGATTGGATAGAAGTTACGCAGGAAGCGGGTGTCGACCGCAAATGACGTAACGACCTTCCCTGTGCCGAGATCGTGCTCGATCTGCTCGTAGTACTCTCGGTAGGGCCGGTAGAACTTGAGAAGACCGAGGCCAAGCACGCGGCGCATACGCGAGAGCTCCTCTGGTGGAAAGAGCTCCGCGAACTCCATCTGCGGATCCTTGAGCCCCTCGACTTTGACGGTCTCGATGGTCAAACGCCGGCTGGCGTCTTGCGGATCATGCGCGGGATGAATTGACGCCGTAACGACGTTGGTGCGCACGATCATCTGCCGCGAGCCCCCGTTGGGTAGCGCGCGAGAGATCACGGCGCCGCCGGGGAAGATGACTTGGCGGAGCAGCTCGCTGATGGACTGGACCTGCGCCGTTTTGGCTGTCGCCATGGTCAGATCACGCGTGAACTCTTCCAAGCCCATGGTGATCGAAGCTCTGTTGAACCCCTGGTAGATCGACGCAGGGGAGTAGTTCACGAGGCCCCGCGCCCAGGGGCAGATCTGCAGGTGCGGAAACTGGCCTCCGCAGAACGTGCTGAGCGCCGTCGACTTGCCAGAAGAGTGCTGGCCGACGAGCTCCAAGTGCACCTTAGAAGGCGAGAGATGCGGCGCAGAGAACGCCGCTTGGTAGTAGGCCATGAACACCGCGTCGATATCGGTGGTCAGCGTCCTCCAGCCCGTGCGGTAGAAGTGCACCAGCTTGCTGATGTACACGCGCACGTCGTCAATCGTGAAGTGATTGCTCTCTTCAAGATCGCCAACGCTACGAAGCTCAGGGAACAGGGGCACCGCCTCGGTCAAGAAGAGCGCACGTCCTCGTGATGGGCCTTCGAGCTTTCGCCACACAAGCGAGAGAGACCCGTCCGGCGCGTACACGCCCTCGTAGACGCACATGCCGTTGACGACAATCAGCACAACGCCGAACGGCGCGTGAGGGTCTTCAATGACGTGCACGCCTTGTCCGTACTGAATGCACTCCTCCCTGGTCGGGACGTCTTGAAACAGCGACTGAATCGCGATCTTCAAGTAGTCCGAAAAGATGCGCTGAAGCTCGCGCACGGGCTGCAGCGCTCCGGGGCCTTGTTGAGGCATCACCCACGCGGGGATTCCAACTTGCTCTGCGAAGAACGTGTGCACGTCCCCCACAACGTTGGCCATCGCGGAGAGCGCGCCTGCCCCGTCGTCAGTACCGAAGCGAATCGTTCGGTCCTTGGTGCGGTGATGCAAGTAGAGCACCGCGCCGCGCGTAGTGTCCTCCTTGTACAGAGGATGGAAGAGCCGAGTGAGCACGTCGATGATGCGCGCGATCAACCCCTGCTCGTCGTCTTTGCTTCGCACGATCTGGCCCCGCACGAGCGCGGGAGTCAAACCAAGCTTGACGCAGACCCGCTCAACGTATTGAGAGAGCTGCGCTGCGTTCCGTACGGCCTCGCCGTATGTCACCGCAACAGCAGTTCGCTCTCGAACGGCGTCAGGACTCAGCACCGCTGCGTCTTCGATCGCGCGGTCCAACGCCCAGACGTCTACGGGTACGAACCACTTGTCGGCCTCGTCGATCAGCGTACGCCGGAAGATGTCGAATCCCCCGAGCTGAATGGCGTCGTCTGGGTCCTTCGGCATGCCCGGAATCTTGTCGAGGGCCGACCACCCTCGAAAGACTTTGACGTTGACTTCAGCGCCCGTCAGCAAGCGTCCTCGAAGCCACGTCTCCCCTTTACCCCGTACAGGGTGATCGGAGATGCAGTAGATGTCGTCGATCCCTGCTGCGCTGAGCGCGTCGAGGTCATTGAACGCGCCGTTGGACGCGAGGAAGACGTAGCCAGTAATGCCCGCAGCAAGAAAGTGCTCCTGGGCGGTGATGGCGTCGTTCTCCCCCTCCACGAGGAAGAACCGAAGTGCTTTCGCCTCGGAAGGGTCGAGCCCCCCGAGATGCGGCGCATACAGTCCGAAGTACCCAATGGGGTCATCTTCTGCGAAGCCAGGAAGAGTGAGGTAGTTGCCGTCCTTCTCGTCCTCGTTGTGCGGGCGGCGCAGCCGGATCTTGCCCGGAGTGCGCAGCCCGTGCCCGTTGAAGAACGCAACGGAGTTCGTCCATTCCGTCCCAGCGGGCTCCGCAATCGCCTTGATCCGATCGAGCACCTTCTCCCGCCGTTCGGGCGTGAGATACGTGTTCTGGAACCGTGCGTACTGCGCGCTCGCCTGCGCTTCCAAGCGCTCCGAAGCGTACGCATACATCACATGCTGCGGGGGCCAGACACCATAGGGCAGCGCCCCGATGTGCTCAGGCTTGTGTTGTCGGTGCTGAAACAACCACTCCAGCACTGGCGCCGCTGCGTGAAGCGCAATGGCGTCGTAGTTCTTTTGATCCTCCGGGTCGATCGGCGGCGCGAGCAGATTGCGCGCGTACGTCGTACAAACGTGGAGGAGCGTCGCGATGGCGAGGTTGTGGACGTCGTACGCCTCGACATCGCCTTCGATCTTCTCGGAGACGAGACGCTTCCCGGTGTAGGTCAAGACCTGAGAGAGCGTCTCGCGGTAGGACCAACCGCGCGCGTCCTGAAACAACTGCAAGAGGTTGCGACTGAAATAGCCGCACGCCTTGCACTTGATCGTGCCGCGCGCCACGTCGAGGTACATCGACGGGTTCTTGTCGATGTGCCCGGTGACGTTCGCCGCGAGGCAATTCGTTTTGATCGCCGTCGCCCCGATCTGCGTGATTCGGTGCTCCGGGAAGGAATGCTCAAGAAGCGTCTTGAGCTGAGTGACGTCCAACAAAGTCAGGAGTTTGTGGCCGTCGTTGTGTGAGAACTTAGTTGCCTTGTCGCCAGTCTTCCGTGCCATGGGCGCCCTTCACCCTGCGTTAGACGTTCGCGTCGCCCTTGCGCTGCGCGCGCTCCTTGACCTTGGCTTGGCCCGGCTCGCAGTGCGCAAGGTAGCCGCAGAATCCGCACTGCCAGCCGGTCTCGGCCCTCGGTGCGCCTGTATCGACCACGCCCAACTTGAGCGCGGTACGATTCAGAAACTGCCTCAACCACGGGAACATCGTACGGGAGATTTCGTCCCGCTGCCACGCTCCGGGTTTGCCGTCGAATCGGGGGAACCAATCCACTTTTGGCTCGCCGATATAATGGATCCCGGACTGAACGCCCTGGACCCACGGGAAGTTGACCAGCGCCAAAGCCATGTACGCGTAGAACTGCGTCGAGTGCTCCGCGATCGGCTTCTTCTTCCCAGACTTGTGGTCCAGGACAATCAAGTAGTCGTCGCTCGTGCGCATCGCGTGGTCGATGACGCCTCGAAGCAACGGCTTGGATGCGATGCCCCCTTTGATGAAGGAGCTCTCCAGCATCTCGCTGAAGTTGAGCGTTCCCGCCTGAATCGCTTTCTGCGCTTCTGGAGGAGGGAACGCCGCGAGACGTAGCGTGCCCGCGTCCACTTCGAGAACTTCGAAGAAGCCCTTGAAGAGCCCCTGCGGGATCACGACGTACGCGGCGCGAGCGGAGACGCCCTGTGGGGGGAACACCGCCCCCTGTTCGAGCACCGGCTCGACAAGGTCGCCGCCCAGCCAGTGAAGCTGTCCCGACCAGAGGTCGGGATGCGTGGTCTCAGTGACTTTGAAGGGCACTGCTGTATGCGTCGGGGAGATCGCGAGTTGGTGTTCGATGTACTCCCCTGTGACGCCGTTGTTCGCCTTGAACGTCGTGATGCGATCCAAGAAGTCTTGAATCGCCGACAGCTTCGCCGAAGACGTGATCAGCTCTTCTCGTGCGAGCTGATTGATCTCGGCCTGCTCCCGCATCACGCTGTGCAAGTCGATGCCGGGCGTACGCAGCCCTGCTTCGATGACCGCGTGCGCGACGACTCCCACGCGGGAGGCATCGCTCTTCTTTCCCTCCGACAGCTTTTCAACGTACTTGTGCAAGTACTGCTTACCGCAGGAGTTCAGCACGCCAACCTTGGATACAGACCAAGGCCCGTGCTTCAGCACGATTTCGTTGTAATCGTCCATGAGTGCGCTCCGTGGGGCCAAAGAAACAGTAGGAAACGAACGGCCCGCGTTCCGTGCCGCTTTTACGCGGTACAGAACGCGGGCCGTGCTCCACGCAGGGACTACAGACCGATCTTGCTGACGTCCTTGGTCGAACCCACGTTGCCCGCGTTCTTGAGCAGCGCGGCCATGTCGGAAGAGCTACCGGCGTCCGCGAGGACCTTGGGCTCTGCCGTATAGATCGCGTAGAGCTGCGGGAAGTAGACCTCGTAGTCCACCTGCCGCACGAGCGCGTTGAGCAGCGCCTCCTCTTCGGCCGAGGGGTCGGGCACTTCCGAGGCCACTGACGCGGTCAGCTCGAACCAGCGCTCTTGCCCCCGCACCACGGCCTTCGCATCGAGCTCGAAGGCGTGCTCGTAGTACGCGGCCCACGGGCGCGTCTTCTTCTTGATGAACGCGGAGCCCGGCTTGATCGACTTGCCGTGAAACACGATGCGGTAGACGCCGCTGAAGTCAGCCGGGACGAAGTAGATGTGGTCCTCGTTCCTGCACGCGTCCTTGCTGTTCGCCTTCCCGTCCATGAAGGGACGGTGCGTGCACGCCGCGCAGGAGCCGAAGTAGTCCCCACGCTGTCGATCGACCGAGCGGCAGATCGGCGCGTTCGTGCGAACCTCGATTCCGGGAGGAAGATTCCCGGAGCGAGGCGGCCAGAACGTGTGCGCTTCGTGCACGCCGATCACGAAACCCCGCACCGTCGTGTCGAGGTTCTTGTACTTGGGGTTGTGCTTCAAGTTGGCCAACGCCTCCTTGGGCGCGGACAGGATCCGGCCATCGGTGGTGTAGACGCCGCCTTGGGGGCAGTCGCTGGGACGCAGCTCGTCCGTTCCGGTGCCCTGGAAGACGCGCATCTCCGGCAGACGGAACTCCGAGCGGGAGGTGTGCTGTCCCGCCTTGATGGGGTTCATGCGGGAGAGCGCTGCGGTGAAGGCCGCGCGCTTCTCGGGGGACAAGGCCGCCAAGGCGTCCTGGATCTCCCCTGGATTCGGAGGCGTGACCTGATCGAGGTACGCCGCCATGTGCGGGAGCGCGTCCTTGTAGCGCTTGGTGAGCGCGCTCACGGGGACGTCGGCGGTGACTTCGATGGCGGTCGAGGTCGCGGGCGCTGCGACTTCGATGGCCGACGCGGCGGGCGTCTCCAGCACCGGAGACGTGGGCGTTGCCGTCGCGACGGCGGGCGCGGTGTTCTGCTTGTTCTGCTTGTTGTTGTTGTTGGAATTCGACATCAGTGTTCTCCTTGATGTGCAGCGAAATGCCTGCGACTAGAGCTATTGTTTACCCCGTGGGCGCAGGCGTGTAAAGGCGTAAGAAAGATGTCCAAGACGACCAACCCCCTGCTGGATCTGCACTTTCGAGACGTGGGCACGCACCCCATTCGCACGGCGCAAGAGGAGTATCTCCTCTTTACGGCGTACCAGGAGGCGCGCACAAAAGCGGAGCTGACTCCGAACCCCGACACACGAGAACGGTTTCGCGCTCAGTGCGACCGCGTCCGCAACGAGATCGCGAGCGGGTACTACCGCTTCGTCATCAAGCAGGCTCGACGCCGGTCCCATGACGAATCGCTGTTCACCGAGCTGATCTCCGCTGGCTACGAAGGATTGCTCCACGCCATTACGCTGTTCGATCCAGAGAGGGGGATTCGCTTCCTCACGTACGCGGCGAACTGGATCCACGTAAAGATGCAGGAAGCGACCTACCGCGTGCGCGTTGTGCACGTGCCCAACCACACACGAAAAGAAATGCACCGCGTGCGCGTCGAGAACGAGCGCAAGCAAGCACGCGGTGAGCACGTCGACAACTTCGAGGAGCCGACCATCGCGTCCATCGACAGCGTCGTCATTGTGGACGAAGCGACTGACGTCGAACGCGACGTGCACTGCGCTCAAGTCGACGCGCTGGCGTTGCTCGCGCAGGCCCAGCTCACGCGGTTGGAAAAGTTGGTGATGATCTACGCGTTCGGCCTACGGGGAGGCGAGGCGAAGAGCCATCAAGAGATCGGCCAGATCTTGTACGAGCTGGACGGATCTCAGATGACCGCTCTACGCGTAGAGCAGGTGCAGGTGCGAGCGCTTGCGCAGTTGCGGGCACATCTCTCGGAGGAAGAGATCACGTGCCTCACTGACGCGTTCACACCTGCGTGAGCGGCGACTACTCCTCGCCTTCCGGCAGAGCCGGAAGCTCGACGAGTCCTGCGGCCTGCGCGATCCCGTCGCGGCGCCCCTTCTCGTAGGCCACCGTCTCGGGCTTGGACCGCTCGCTGGCCTTCAGCTTCGCGAGCCGCGCGTTCGAGAAGTTGTAGAACGTGACGAGGTCGCTCTTGCTGATGGGCTTGACCTGCTTCAGCTCCACCGCCTCGGGCAGCTTCACGCCGCGTCCGCCCTTGGCTGCGGGCTTGTCACCCTTGTCCGCCGCCGCGAGCGCCTGCTTGTTGAGCCACTTCTCGACGACGAACTTGAGGGACTTCGGCTCCAGTGCCTCCTCGATGGCCTGCTGCGCGAACGCCACCTGAAGCTCCGGGTCCGTGACCCGCTTGAGCTCGCGGACGACGGAGGGAGCGTAGCTCCTGAAGGGCTCCTTGGTGCCCTCTCGCACGAGCTTCTGCACGCGCGGGTCGAGCTTGCCGACCACGAGGATCTGCGTGATGTTGCCGCCGGTGACGCTGAGCACGCCTTCGAGCTCGCTCTGCTTCAGGCCGTTGGCCATGAGGTTCTGCAGAAAGCAAAACTTGTCCCAGAGCGACATCTGGTCGCGCTTCAGGTTCTCCTGGCCCGCGAGGATCAGGTACTCCCTGAGGTTCTTGATCTCCTTGACCTTGCAGGAGATCGTGTCGAGGCCCGCCTTGATGGAGCCCTCGCGACGGCGGCGCCCGGCGACGATCAGCCAGACGGACTTGCCCGACGCCTTGTGCCGCGCGTAGGTCACGCACGGGTCCTGGATGAGGCCGTCCTTGCGGATGCTGTCCACGAACTCGTCGTCGACGAGGGCCGGCGCCGCGCGCGCATCGACCTTGCTCACCACGATGTCCTTGGGCTTGATCTTGATCACGCCCGCCGTCGCGACGTCGGCGGGGATCGGAAGGAAGTCGTACTCGAACCCGAGGTCGGCGGCCGTCGCCTTCTCAGCGCCGTCCGACGTGGACGGGGTGGACGACTTCGACTTCGGCGCGGTCTTCTTCGTGGGGGCCGTGTTCTCCGTGTTCTCCGTGGTCATACTGTGCTCCTTGGTTCGTTTCGGGATCCTCGAATTGAGGAAGTTCGCCACGCAGGATCTTGCGGATCATGGCGATGGCGAGACGTCTGTTAAGCAAGGTGATGGGCAGGTCCTCTACCTTTCCACCTTCTAGAAGATGGCGATAACACGCCCAGAGCTCTACGGCAACATCACGTTCTGAATGAGGTGACGTGAAGTACGCCGTGAAGAGCCAGACGGTGACCTGCTTATGGATGTTGGCGTCGTAGAAGATGTGCGACTCGGCGCTCAGCGCTCGAACGGCGACGTCCCGCAGTTCGGACACTGAGCTGTGCGTGTCGCGGTTTCGAGAAGAGGAGCGTCGCACTGGGGGCATCGCTTGATGTTTGCCACGTCAGCCGTACGCCGTAAAGGCTTCGTTCCGATCTCTTCTACCTGATTCTCGTCGAATTTCGCAACGACGCCGTATTTCTCACCCACGGGTACTTCTCCTTGACGCAAACGGGGCACGCTACAAAAAGGCGCCCCGTCGACACAAAGCACACTAACCCCCAATGCGGCGAATCACCAGGGGCGCGAGCTCCGCATTCGCCGCAGGTCAGCCCGAACTGGTGCTCAGGCAAAGGCGCAGCGGTGCGGTAGGGCACGTCAACCGCGCCCCCTGCATTGGGCGTAGTAGCCGCACCACTTGGGTGTGCACTTCCACGAGTCCATGGGTGCCATCAAAAAGATCCCCCGCTTGATGGCGTCCACTGTTTGCTCGTAGTCCTCGATCAGGTTCCGATGGTCGCGTGGCCCACGGGTTGTCTGCAACCTGTGCATCGCGGGCGTCTTGGTGCTCACGAGGTTGTCAATGCGCCCAAAAGCTAGACGCTTGACAGCGGTGTAGAGCGAGAGCTGCGCGTCGTTCTTGACATCCGACTCCGACCACTTCGCGGCGGACGTCTTGAGATCTGCGACCTCCAAGCGCCCAGGATCACCAGGATGCTCAGTCGCGCGGTCCACGAGGTCGATAACGCCCCGCACCGTGACGGTGCCGACCTTCACGATGAAGGGCTCTTCGACTTCGACGGGGTTGATCTTCGGGAGCGCTTGCGCGTGATATACGCGGTAAAGACTCAGCGACAGATCTTTCAGCTTTCCGGGTTCGTCGTCGCCCCAGAGCTCGACGGCTTCTTTCGCCTTGTCAAAGGCGGCGGACGCCACTGCGAGCTGGGACTCCAACGAGGGGACCGAGCCGTGCGCCATTTTGTAGCGCAGCGCGGTTTCGACCGCCGAGTGAATCGCCGTCCCTCGCGCCATGGCGGGGCCCGGCGCGAGGCGCTGATTCTGAATGTACTTGAACTCGTACGCGCGCCCACAGCTCTTGTACGTCTCGTACTGCGAGTGTGAGAACGCGCCGCCTGGAAGAGCCGCGTCAACGAGCTCTGGCGGAATGACCGGAAGATGGCGCTTCTCCGTCATCCGTTGTCCTCATCCAAGTACCCCTCCGGCCGAAGCGGATCCGTCGCCGAATCGGTCGCGTAATGAGGGCCCTCCTCCGCCCGCGAAGACGAGCGCAAGAGAATGTCCTCGAAGATCGCGCGCGCGTTTGGATCCATCTCGCTCGGATCCACGAGCAACGGGCTGCTGTCGTCTGAACCCTCGTCGATCGGGCCCTCGTCGATCAGCTCCTCGGCCCCTTTCTCGACGCCGTCGAACGCAGGGACCGTCGCAGCGGGGACCGGCAGCCCCCGATCGCGCCCAGCCAACATCAACGCGGGCGACGAGGCCGCTTGCCGATCGAGAATCCGATGCTTGGGCGCCGGAGGGATCAGCTGTGGGGGGCTCACAGGCGTGAACATGTCGTTCTTCTTGGGCGGGCTCCTACGGGGCATCGGCGCCGCCACAGGACGCGCAGCCGGGGCCACCTGCCGAGCGCCTTGTACCCCTGGCAGCATCCGCGCAGCGGGCGGCGGCGGCGCGGGCGTGGGAACCGCCGGGGGCGGCGGTGCCGGAGCCGGCGTAGGAGCGGTATCCATGTTCTTGACGACCACCAGCAGATCGATCACGGCCGGATTCGCGCTTTCGTTCTTGAACACGAAGTTCGCGGGGTCGGGCTCGACGACGAAACCCTTGCTCCGCAGGTAGACC
>Ga0315903_10004994_pt1 | contig 17455 bp, 10 predicted proteins | sample LakEriMetagenome_7_FD_203524 | JGI IMG/M metagenome (GOLD analysis project Ga0315903, IMG submission 203524) | Freshwater fungal communities from buoy surface, Lake Erie, Ohio, United States - Buoy 2 MA119 | ecosystem: Environmental > Aquatic > Freshwater > Lake | place: USA: Lake Erie, Ohio...
CTGTAGATCCTGATGACCCAGAGGATCCAGATGATCCTGAAGTACCCGATGATCCAGAGGATCCAGAAGATCCAGAGGATCCGGAAGTACCGGATGATCCAGACTCTCCGGAGGAGCCTGAAGTACCTGATGACCCGGATTCACCAGAGGAGCCAGAAGACCCGGAAGTTCCAGAGGATCCAGATTCACCCGATGAACCAGAAGAACCAGATGTTCCGGAAGAACCAGTCTCACCAGTAGCACCAGTAGCCCCAGTAGGACCAGCCTCACCGGTAGCACCAGTAGCCCCAGTAGGACCAGCCTCACCGGTAGCACCAGTAGCTCCAGTTGGACCCATATCTGCCAGTATCTCTACTGTAACAAACGATCCCTGAACACTAGCAGAAACTCCAGTTCCTATAAATGATATTCCTGTAGCGCCCTTTATTAGCTCGCCAGTTGGTCCATATATGCCAAGAGGAGCTGCTTCAAAAACTTCGATTTGTAAATTAGTCCCATCATAGTAAGCAGGATAGACTATAGATGTGTTGATCTCGTTACCTACAAGATCTTCTAATCCATTTATGGTTGTTTTCTTAACTGGAGTTGCACCAAAACCATTAATATCTACAGTTATAGATCCTGTGTTGGTGGTTGGAAACTTTAGTAAGTATGTAACGTTCCTATCAAGAGAAAGTATCCCTTTATCACCTGTTCCGCCGTAAGTATTGGGGGAATTCTCAATTAGTCCAACATAAGTAACCTCGGTTTCTGTTGAAACCCTAACCCAACAATCGTCAGGATTACCTGATCCGGTTACAGGCTGATATGTATAGTTAAATGTTGCCGGATCAAATCCGTTTACAACGTTATCGAAAATGTTTGGGGCAGCTGGATCCAATAAAACAGCTTTATCCCAAGGATCAAGATTAAGCCAATCATTTGCAGTTCCATTTCCCTCGTTACCAAAATATCCCTTTGGAACCAACCTATATGTCTCGTCCGTGCTTTGCACATAAACGAGCATACCAATTTTTCTTCTTCCTGATCCAAAACCGGTAGGGTCTATATATTGTACCCCATCATAAAAAGCACCAGGGGGAGCTGTTTTTATAGGGATCTCATTTCGATCAGCTATAGTATATACGCTCTGATAACCCCCAATTAAATAAATGTCATGCAATAGACCAAAGTCAGCTGTTGCACCAGCGGGTATGTTGGGGGAAAGATATTTGAGTAATTTTATGGATCCTTGCCCAGGAAAATTAAAAGATGACATATGAGTATTTATCCAAATGCATTTCTGTTAGTTATGCAGGGGTTGAAGAAAATCCATATGTTACTGAAGCCGTATTACTTTCAGCCGCTATAAGATACAAAACATAATTTTGATCATAGTAGCTAAAATTCTTTTTCTCAGCAGCTGCTACAGTCGATCCAGCATACTTTAGATATCCAGTTGTCAAATCCTGCGAATAATAAGCTGGCTGTCCAATCGATGTGTTATCCGGAACTGCTAGATAATAAAGACCCTGAGTAAGCGGTGGATTATTTTGAGGCCAGGTCCAACTAAATGAACTTGGTGCATTTGGTATTGTTGTTCCGAGCTCAAAAGAGTTGAGAACCGCGTTATATCCACGAACTGAAGGGCTTACATCAGCAGCATCACAAGCGTTTACAGTATCAATCCAATCGGTCATAGCAATGCTAAGATCCGTCGTGGTGGCAAAGGGGAAAGTTGGTGGCAATGTTTTATTGGCTGGATTATTCGGATAAGCGTAAGTAGCGTTAGCCGTTGTTAGCGCTCCGCTTCCAGCAGTTTGTGGAAATCCATTTGTTGCGTGAAAATAATAAAATTTCTTATTCCATGTGGGAACGTCAAATGAGTCAGTTATAGTAACAGTTTGAGAGTTAGGAGACCCTATCGAAGCAACTCCACCGGGTGTACTTGTTGTTGGGGTTAACAGGGTAAGTCTAAATACCTTGTTAGTCTCTACCTGTGCAGGATTATATTGATCTGCAAGAATTGTGCACGTGATCTGTATTGAATCGGTTGACTGATCGAAAGATAACGTTCCGGTTGGCTGGAAACCGCCACCTATAGTGTAATGTGTGTTCAATTCAGCTCCGTTTGGGAGCACAGGCTCTATTATGTAGTTAACCGTTGTTAAAGTTGGAAGAACAGGGTTAGTTGGAGAGGTCTGCAATTTAGAGATAGTAAAAGTAACAGTTGGCAATGTCTGTCCTTGCTTTGGCTGCGGGATAGAGGTGGCACTAACCGCAACACTAAATGTTGTGTTAACAAAAGCATCATTCTCATTGATTGTTATGATTGCAGTTGAAGGCGATCCTGTTATTCCATAGTTTACAGAATTTACCGTCGCATTTGGACCACTAATTCCAACTACTATATTTCTAGCTACTCCAACAGAAGGTGTTTCTAGAGTTGGAACCAATAAAGTGAGAGTCTCGGGAGAAAGGGCAGCAAGTTGTTGGTTGCTCATGGCAGTTATCCCTGGGGTGTTCCAGTTAACCGTGTTTTGATTGGTGCTAGTATAGTTAAGATTTTGGAAGACATATCCAGTTGACCCCTTTATCTGCCACGTCTGGGAATAGTCTATACCTCCGGTTGCTGTAGAAGCTCCGCTTATATAAAGTGAAACTGTTGGTTGTAAAGGCTGCCAATAGTTAACATTCGAATTATTATTACTAAATCCATTGTTTACTGTCACGGTTCTAATCAAGCTAAGGCTAGCAGTAGCACCTTCAGGAATAGAAACGGATGCAGGATTAAATCTAAAAGTGCTAGAAGTTGTGATATCTGCTTCTAGTATGTTGTATGTGAAATTGGTTTGATTACCAAGAGCAGTGACGAATGAAACATACGGGTATACACTATTAGAAGCAGAAGGTCCTGTTATGAAGAATTTAACCAGAGTGTTGGTGTCGAATTTAGCAGGATTCCTAAGAGGAACTATATAAACTGGTGAAGTTGCAGCTCCAACCCCTGTAAAATTCAATGTCCATTGTGTTGCACCTGTTTGTAAGGATCCATTCCTGTAAATGTCATAGTCAGTCCCCCTAACCGAAGTTGTTTGTGCTTCATTTAGATTAAGAACTACCTCAGCCTGATTGGGTGATAAATCACCATTGGATGTTACATTGAATACTACGGGTAGTGCATAAAAAATACCAGTGGCACCAGCATTTCCATTTTTTGGCTCGTATTGATCATAAGATGCAGTAGAGAAAGTGAATTGCGAAGGAGAAGGCTGATCGTCATCTGTTATAGTAACGTGGGTAGTACCGGTTGCACCTGTGTAGCCGACTCCGCCAATATACCATTGGAAAATAGAATTCCCGGTGCTATTTGGATCTATTTCGTAGTAGACATAAAAATCTCTAGATGGTAAAGGTCCTATTATACTGTCATCTACTATGGTAAATGGTGCAGATCCTGAATTGACACTTGGTGTGAAATCGACATTACCAGGGTTGGCACTGTAATTTGTTCCTTCAGTAGCTGTTCCATTTATGAATGTATAATTGGCTCTAACTAAGCTAGGTACGAATTTGTCCTGCTCCCCAGATAAACTTCTTGTAACCAAAGCACTGCTAAGACCTGCAGTTTCAGAAAGAGTTATATCATAGGGTATAGTGATAACAGATTTTTGTAAACCTGGTGTCTTAACAGATACTGTAACATTCCCAGATGGGTCCGTAGTTGCCTGTATGTAATTAGCTTGATCCTCAGACCCATCAACAAAATTTATGCTGTATAGATCTTGTACGGGAGCAGTACCACCAACAACATCAAATCCCTGGCTTAAAATTCCAATCGCTGCTCCAGTACAACAGAGAACCTCGATTTGAACAAATGATCCCTGAACACTAGCTGATATACCAGTTCCTAAGAACTGTATCCCGGTTGCACCCTCGACTAGTAGACCGGTCGGTCCGTAAATACCACCGATAATACCAGTGGCTCCAGTCGGTCCAACTGCTCCAGTAGCTCCGTCTATTCCAGTTGCACCAGTAGGCCCGGTTGCACCATCTGCTCCAGTTGCACCTGTTGGTCCAGGATCTCCAGTTGCACCAGTTACTCCTGGGTCTCCTGTTGGACCAGTAGCCCCGGTTGGACCTGTTCCCCCACCGAGAAATATTCCCCAGCTTGTCTCTAATTTAGGATCTAATCCAGTTTCATCGTTGCCCTTTAAATAATAAATAACATTAGTGTCTAATGTTATGAGCAAACTACCAGTTTTGAACTTAGACTCCTTGTCTGTGAATGCAGCAGAAAGCGCGGCATTACTAAAGGTAGAGACCTGTTGAAGTCCACCTTTGATATCCTCTGAGTATACTACAGGATAATTTGGATTATTATGGCGTATCCTATCCCCTAAAATAATTGGCATACTCTATTTATCCTTATTTTTTTTATTGGGTTAAGAGATTTACACCATCAAAATTATTATCGGATATACCAATATAAACTATATAATTAGCGGGTAAACCAGATATTGTTGAAAAATTAGTACTAGTTACAGTCCTTTGTCTGAAAGCTCCTATGTAAGGTGCAGAAGGTGGCACAGTAGCAATTGCATCAAGAACTCCAAGGGATTGCGGATAGGCAAAAACAACTCTAAATCCAGAAGCTGTAGTAACAGCAGACATGGTTTGAGATTTTCCTCCGTACTGATATTTAGGATTAGTTAGTAAGTTCATTAATATATCAGCCATATCAGCATCAGAGACAACATCCACAGCAGCTTGTGATAAATCAGGGTTAGCACCCCACCAATTAGATATCCCCCAATAGAAAACATTTTCGAAGGACACAGAAACAGAAGCACTGGTTGTTTGATTTCCAGTTGCTCTAACAACCTGATTGTTCTGAACCCTTAATCCAGTATTAGGAGAGGAGAACGAGGTAGAATATGTTGTATTCAATGTTAAATCAGTGTTTGAATAGTAAGCAAAATTACCAGCAGCTGGAGGATCAGGAGACCAAATCCAGTTCGTACCTGATGTAGACTGCGGTGTGATTTGTCCGCTACCTGGGGTTGGACAGGAAGCAGTTCCACCAAAATCGCAATAAGCTCCATTGGGAAGAATTATCGAATTAGATGTAAGAACGCTTCCAAGTGTTAAATTGCTAGATGAAGGTCTAGTTATTGTTATGGTTGGAAATGGAGTTGCATTATCATACTTTCTAACATTCCACTGGGAAACTATAGCAGGCGTAACCAGAGTGGAGAAATCCAAATTCAGTGCTAGTCTTTCAGAGTCAAGAGCGAAATCCTGGGTATACTGAAGGGTTAATTTAGCTGCTGAGCTTCCATCACCTGTAAGTGGTGCTGTTCTTTCTATTGTCCCGCCACTTATGCCAACAGTAACATAGTCACCCGATGCATAAACAGTGACACCAGTTCCGATAAATTGTATACCGGTAGCACCAGCGGTTATCTCGTTCCCGGCTGGATCGAAAATAGCAACTTGAGCTCCTGTTGCTCCTGTTGCTCCTTGAACATTAACGGTAATAAAGTCACCAACTTGTGTTACGTTAACACCAGTTCCATCAAATTTTATCCCCGTAGCACCAGTAGTTAGCTCGTTTCCATTTTGATCATATACTGCTACTGAAGGGCCGGTAGATCCAGTTACACCCGCTATATCGACCGTTACAAAATCTGATGTGTTAGAGATTGCTACACCAGCACCAGTAAACCTAATACCAGTAGCACCAGCAGTTAGCTCGTTCCCTAGCGAATCAAAAATACCAACCTGAGCTCCTGTTGCTCCGGTTGCACCACCAATGTCTATAATTATAAAATCACCATTATCGGTGATGTTAACAGTTCCTTTGAATTGTAATCCAGTTGCTCCGGCTGTCAGCTCATTTCCACTGGCATCAAAAATTGCAACAGCTGGACCAGTAGCTCCCGAAGCACCAAATGGAACAAGATCGGTATCTGCAGTTCCACCATAGTACCAATATTTATAGGAAGTCTCACTACCAGAAGGACCGATAAGCATTCTGACCTCCATGGTCCTGAATCTAATTGCTCCAGGGATAGAAGAGTTAGCAAGAGCTAAAGCTGTTGCCTCGTCTGTACCAACATAAGGACCTGACCAGGTGTCTACTGGTAATGGATTGATTGGCTGTACGCCAAAGGGTATCTGAAATCCTGTTACTAGTGTCATTTTATGGTGTGAATGTTATTTGATGTCTATGCGAGTAGTCATATGGTATAGCAGGATTCATAGTGTAAACTTTATATGAAACAGAGTCTCCACTGTATGTATTAACATTGAAAGTTGATAAACCACCTGTGTAAGCTGGGGTTACGTTTGCATTAACCTCCAGGTCCATAACCAAACTTATCGTTTTGGTAGCTGGCATAGCTGCAGTGAATCTATTGTAAACGCTACCTGTGTTAAGTATAAATGGATTGCTAGTACTATCAGCAAAATATCTTGTTGTTAAAGCTCTAACACCGGCCGAATCCGTTGGAGTAACAGCAACAGGTCCACAGAAAATAAGATACTCGAAATTAACAGTGGAGTTGGCCGAATTGTTAAAGACATATTCATCAGTTACCTCTATCTTATAAACCAAAGAAGTTGATGTATCTAGAGATGCATCATTGTGGGTATATGAAATAGTGTCGGAAGACGCCGATAATGCTCCGCTGTCTATCTGATTAAAAGATCCAGCCCCATTAGTTTGGCAAAGTATGCGATAAGATTGCAGATCTACCAGAGGGGAATTTCTAGTTATGGTAGAAGAAATAACGCTAGAAACATTACCAATCTCTCTCTTTGAATTAACCTCCGGGGATGTCACATTACTACCAGTAACAGTTATAGGTATTGTAGGTGAAACATAAGGAGTTATCGGTATGGTCAGAGTCACATATCCAGAAGCCCCTGTACTATCCGTTACGGTGTATTTATAATTGTAATTTGTAGTGTCCCAGAGGGTGTTTGTGTTTGTATGCACATAAGTACCGCTAGATGCTATATCTGTGGAAAGAGTGGTCCAAGAACCAGTTCCCCTTCTAAACTCCAATACCGCGCTACTGACTGTGGCACCAAGTGTCAATATAGTGTGTGAAAAATCTATATTATTGTTGACGTTCGTTATACCAAAAGGCAAAGGTACGGTGGTTGTTGTCAAGAGTGAAACTATAGGTGCTATACTTTCGCTTAGAGCTAGCTCTATTACCTCAGCAGGGGTTTTACCTTGAGCTGGTATAGTGTCACCATTCACATAACGGCCAAAACTTTTGGTAGCTGATAGAGAAACAGTAAGGTCGTTAGGGTAAACAAATCCAGAGCCACCTGAACCACCGGTAAAATCTATGGTTACAAATCCGCCAACTGCGCTAGCAGATACGCCAGTTCCAATGAAATTTAATCCCGTTAATCCTGCAGTTAACAGATCACCGGATGGACCAAATACACTAATGGGTGCCGTCTCAAAAACCTGTATCTGAAACTGAGTCCCGTCATAGAAAACTGGATAAACAATATCAGTATTAATTTCACCGTTTACAAGAGGTTGTACACCGTTAGCATTTACTTTTTTAACATCTAGAGCCTCAAATCCATCTATGGATAAAGTGACCGGTCCAGTATTAGTTGTTGGAAACTTTACCAGATAGGTAATGCTTGAGCTGTATTCAAGAATTCCCTTGGAAGCCGTTCCACCGTAAACATTAGCAGAGATCTCTGCCGGCTCGACATAGGTTACCTCGGTTTCAGTTGATACTCTTACCCAGCAATCATCTGGATTCCCTGAGCCATTAATTGTAGAAAATACAGCTGGTGTAAAAGGGAAGAAAGAAACAGGAACGCTAACAGAATCCGTAGGAATATTCTGATAAGCAGGATCCAAAAGAGATGCTTTCTCCCAGGGTTGCAAAGCTAGCCAAGCAGTAGAATCACCAGTAGCACCAGTTCCTCCGTTACCAAAATAACCTTTAGGTATCAATCTATACGTCTCATCAGTCTCCTGAACGTAGACGATCATACCAATTTTTCTTCTACCTGATCCATATCCAGTCTCGTCTATGAGGTCAGAGCTGTAATATTGACCAGATCCTGGTGTTAAAATAGGTATAGAATTTCTGTCCTGGATAGTGGGCAAAACCTGATAACCGCCTATAAGGTAGAAATCATGCAATATACCAAACTTAGCGGCACTACCACCCTGCGGGTAAATGTAATTACTTAAAAGTGTTGAACCGCTTATGGGGAAATTAAAATCTGGCATATCCTCTATCTATTTCTTTATTTAAAAGTAAAAGTTTGTGCATTCGTTGAGGCATTATCCCCAGTTATGTAAAGTTTATATCCCCTTCCACCCAATGTGAACGGTTTTCCTTCCCCTGAAACATTTACAGCTCTCGTTGGTTGAGATGATGCATTAAATAGGTAAGTTGGGTTCATAAGTGCTAAATTCTCGGGATAATAAAGAGGGCTTCTACTAGGATCTTCATCGTTAGTTGGTATGGCAAAATAATACTTCTCAGCAATAGGATATGCTGTTGCAGGCCAGGATAGTGTTTGAGTACCCAGTGTCTTTAATTGAGGTATAGTTTTATTTTTAGGAAGGGTTACCGTAGTTATCACAGGAAAGTATGGCGGTCCTATAGTCTGCATTTTATACATAACCTCGGATAGATCCGTTGTAGTATAGGTGCTATAATTAGGTGCACCCCCAGTTGGCAGCGTATAAACTGCATTAACAGCTGTTAAATCAGGAACCTGAGGATACTGTGTGAATCCACCATGTATCAATAAAACCCCTCTATTATAATCTAACTCATCAAAAGTATCCTGTATAGTAACTGTTGCTGTTTTTTGAGATGTGCTTATGCTAGCTAACCCTGTTGTAGATGGATTTGTATATGTAGCAGAAATTAAGGTTATCTTAAATGACTTATTTGGTTCCTGAGGAGCTGGAGATCCCTGCGGAAGTATCTCTGCCTGTATATCGAATGTATTATTTCCACCAGCAGTAAATGCTACATTACCCTCAGCCGGACCAACAACTTGATAATCCGTTCCTTCTTCAGCAGTTATTGCTTCTATTCTGTATAAGACGTCTATTAAGTCGGGAACTGATCCAGCGGACAGATTTCTACTAATCGTGAAAGTGACAAATCTTTGCGGGTCACCCTGTCTTGGCTCAGCTGGTGAGGCGTTATCTACAGTAACCGAAAAAACAGAGGAAGCCCACTGGGAAGGATCGGTTATGTAAATATTCGTGTCCTTAGTAGTTCCTAATTGTGCTTTTTGTACGCCACCTATAGTTCCAGTTGCACCAGTCAATCCAAGGAATATCGTTCTATCAGATCCAGGAGGTTCAGGCACATTATTATTTATAGTTCTTATTCTCATCCATCTTCTTTCAGTGAAGACTGGATTAGCTAGTGGATTGCTTGAAGCCGGAAATGTTATCGTTGCAGGATAAGTAGTTATGAAATTTATGGTTTGATCTGGAGACCCGCCAGTTTGCTGGGTATAAAAGTCTATAGGATTCTGGTAGTCCACACCCAGATCAGCTGTACTAGTGTTCTTAATTTGGAGATCAACCGTTGTATTTACAGGCTGCCAATAATTAACATTAGGGTCATTCTGTGAATATCCACCGAAAGTCGTAACAGATCTTTGTAAAACGACATCACCAGTTTGTCCCTCTGGGATTGGACCAAAACTACTCTGGGTAAAAGTAAATGTGCTTACTGTGGTTATGTCCGCATTCTTTATATTGAACGTGTATGTATTTGGGGTAGTTACAGAAGCAGGGAAAGTAACACCAACTTGTCCAGATGCAGTTGCACCTGTTAAGTCAAATCTAACAAGGCTAGCGGTGTCATAACTTGAAGGATTTCTAAGAGGCACTATGTAGATAGGAGCTCCATAATCCGTTCCATACGAAGAATAATTTACCAGCCAAGAAGTTGCACCGTTAACAACACCATTGTAATAGATTGCATAATCAGATCCTCTAACTGCTGTACTTTGTGATTCCAGTAGATTTATTCTGACCTGACCCTGTAATGGATCCAATGTACCTGTTTGAGTTTTTGAAAAAACAGCTGGAATCTTATAGAAATTAGCTGCATCCCCCGTAGATCCGGAATTTCCTAATTTTGGTTCATAAACAGTATCAGAAGCTCTAGAAAAATTAAATCCTGAGCTGGAGACCTGATCCTGGTCGTATATAGTTATTACCGAGGATGCAGTAGCACCAGTAGCACCAGAGACAGCGCTCTTAAATATAGCCTTTCCTGTACTAGAAGAATTAACAGTGTAATTGATATTGAAAACCCTATCTGACTGAATACCAGAGAGATTTATTATCTCAAACGGAACGCTAAAAGAACTACCTGAAGTAGCTAGGAAAGACACAAAACCCGGAGTTCCTCTATAATCAACACCGTTTATAGCGGTAACATTTTCGAAGGTATAGCTTATCCTAACTAAACTAGGAACTAGCTTATCAGATTCACCAGATAGTGTTCTAATTAGCTGAACCGAAGTGGTTCCGATTTTTTCACCAACTGATCTGGTTGGTGTGTATGTAATAGTGCTAGTTTGGAATCCGGGGGTTTTAACCGATACTATTACATTACCAACACCAGGAGGAGAGGTTGGATCTATGTATGCGTCAATATATTCAACCTGATCTTCCGGGCCATCTACAAAGTTAAAACTAGTTGCATATGGTATACCAGTTGTGCCACCGACTATTTGTTCATATTGACTGTAAACGTCCTTAATACCAAGGCCACCTAAAGTGTCTATTATATCAGCATTAAAAGGCTGTCCTTCTGGAAGCCTGCTGTATTCATATGCTCTGAAATCTATTATCGGAGGTAAAAGACCGGCAGAAGAAAGTTCAACCAGAGGTAGAACTCTAATACCTGGATTTAATTTAGTACCAGATCCCAATTCCGTCCCGCTTCCACCCCAAGATATTATGGCATTAAAAGTGGAGCTGGTTAAATTCCTAGATAGTACCTTAGTAACTATGTACTTTAAATAGATCGCCTTTAAAACTCTGTTACTGGTTTGCAAGGCCTGTGCATAAACAGCAAATGGCTTTATACCAAGTCCTCCTGAAAGTCCTATCTCATAGTCGGGAATATCGTTTACAGTGACTAATTGGTTTATATCTATTAGTTTAGCATCTGATAGGTAATAACTACCCGCTGTTAATCCGAAATAGAAACCAGCATCACCGGTGTAACCAACAGGATTATCAAGTTCTATAGTTGACCCTGAAACTGATAAAACAGTGGTGCCATCAGGAATTATACCATAGGGCTTGGTTGTAACCGGCATACCAGCTGTTAGCCCAGCGGATATAGCAGGATCCACAAGAGTGATAGTAGAGGTGTTATAGACAGCGGTACCAGTAGCTCCTATGAACTGAGAGACATTACCTTTGGTAAAATCGACTACGCCAGTAAATAAACTTGTTCCTATCATTCCCTATTAAAAAGACAATTTTATTAAGGTGAACCTATTTGCATTGTTAAGTCCAATGACATTGAAGGTATTAGTAAGACCGCTAGGAACAGAGGTTATCTGACCAGCTAAATTTGACCCATCAAGCGCATCAACTGCACCAACTGAGGGTATATTCATTGTATATAAGTTAGTGTTAGCACCACCTCCATTTGAAATTACCCCCTCTAACTCAACTGAAAATTGGCTTCCCGCATTTAACATAGTTGTTACTGTCACGGAAATAAGTTGGGCATTACCAACAGCTGGTGCTGATATGGTCATACTATCACCAGGATCGTATGCAGTAACGCTAAATGCTGGTATGTAGCTTAATGCGCTTCCTGTAGAGTCTCCAGAATCTGCCACTGTTATCGAGAAAGAATTTGCCGAGATAACGGAGGTCACTAAGAAATATCCATAGGAATTAGCTGACGTGGAGTTTCTAACTAGCACACCATTACCTTGAACTAATCCGTGAGCATCCGAGTATATTGTTAAAGTGGTACCGCTTCTGATCCACGATTTTCCAGTGTATAGATTACCTGAGGAAAGAATCTGTACGCTTTCATTCCCGGCTATCTCAGAAGGTCTTCCAACCACATTGCTATCAATTAGATATCTTACAGTGTTGTTGTAGATATTTGAAGTTATGGCACTAACCGAAACTACAGCCTCTTTACCGTTAGCAACAACGGATACGCCACCGGTAAACCTTATACCAGTTGCTCCTGTCACTCCGCCAGTTGAGCCGAATACGTCTATGCTAGCTGCAGGACCGGTTGGACCCGTTAATCCACCAATTCCAGCAAAATCAAGAGTTACTATTCCCCCGGTAGCAAGGGTAGCAGAGACTCCACCGGTAAAATTAAGAGTACCAGCCCCTTGAACAACCTCTGTTCCGCCAACCTCGATTGCTAGATTTCCGTTCCAATAACCAAGATCGTTCCAATTAGTCGTGCCGTCACCAATTTTAAGCAGGGTGGTGTCAGTCTCATACCCCATTTCAGCCTGCAAAAGAACTGGATTGTTCACTGCCCATTTTATTGCTGTGTCTCTTCTAAGCTGGATTCTAAATGCCATTTTCTATATTATATTTTTTATATTCCGCCAGGTTGTGTCGGGAAAACTCCACCAACTATAGCCCCATAATACATTGAAGCCACATCGTCCGACGATCCGCCATCTAAGATATCTCTAAAAGAGGAACCAGCAACATTACTATAAAAATTACCGCTTGCTTGAGCAGTCATAGTTGTACCGGTGTCTACCTTTTTGAGATAGCTCTTAGCACTCCCTATAAAATAAAGCTGATCCAGCGTTTCGCTGTTACTGCCATCGATTATACGATTTGCAAACTGATTGGGATCGAAAGGAAGTTGATTTGTAGCCATCTTGACACAATTCTTTTAAGTATATATCATGGTCAAGATGTATTGATTATAGAATTTCCCTATCTACTTTATTGGTTACTTTCTCGTCTAGTTTAGTAACTGCTCTAATTCCAGCCTGCATAAGGTTTCCTCTGAATCTTTCAGTAGCAAGATCTCTTTCTGGAAAGTACGTTTGGATATCAACTTGGAAAGCGGAAGTTATCTGTTTCTGTGCTGTACCGTATGTGAATTCAAAAGTCTTATCTGATGGATATTGCTCAGGGAAGCTGGCTATGGCCAAAATAGTTGTACCGCTATAGTCGAATGAGAATGTATACGTCTTATAGAAAGTGGTTATGACGGATTGAAATATCTTAAATGAATCTAAGACTGAATCACAGACTATTTTTATGTCAAAAGGGATACTAAGAGGAACAGGTTTAGTGTAAGAAGAAAGTGTTTTCATCATGCCCTGGTTATCCTCCAGAGTATAGGAAAGTCTAACGTTTGGGTTCATTATACCAGAAACATCTATTGAAGGTGAGCCCATCTGTATAATTCCTCTTGGGATAACATCATAGTTTCCCTCTGCGTGTGGCTGATCTGTTAGGCAGTTCTTATACTCAACATAGAAGTCCTGAAGAAAGCTTTCATCTCCAGTTATAGAATAAAAGAAAGGTATAAAAACCTCCAAGACTCTTTGCTGGTCATCCACCTGGATATATGTTAGCTTTTCATTCAAGGATCTGGTAAATGCTATTATCAGATTCCTTAAAAATACCTCATCGGTATTGTATTTTTCTAAAAATCCGCTCATATTACATACACGAAATTAGTTTTAGTTTTATCACCAGTACCTGCTAAGTTACTAGCAGTTAATGTTACAGTATAATATCCAGTCTGACCGAATGTTACTATCTGCGCTCTTGCTGATGATCCCGTTGGAGATGCCGAAGAAGCTCCAGTAGATCCAAAATACCAGCTCCATGATGTTGGCCTAATTGTCGGTGGGCTGGAAACAGAGCTATCTATGAAATAAACGGTTCCACCGACGGGAATAGTAACAGATCCAGTTGCACCCGTTCCGGTTTTAAAATCAACTATAGGAGGAGCAGGTAACGGGCCTTTAGAAACAGAAACTGGTGAAGGCGTAGAATCAAAATTCGGGTAGCCGATATTGATATCATCTAATCTGCCAGCAGTTTTCTGTTTAAGTATGCTAATTGATGCATATGGTATAACAAGTGGTGTTCCGTCGTCGTTTATATACTTTGGGTGATTGAAAGTACCTGTTTCATACTCTTCTAGAGTTAGCGGGGTTATATTCCTCAACGGTCTTCCCAGAAGATACGATATAGTATTCGGAGTCTCCGGGGATAGTGTTTCAACCACAACAAAAGCATTCAAATATCCAGCTATCGCAGAAGCTGTGTAGATATTGTCATATCTAACAAAGAAATAGGAGTACTTTTTAACCGTCCTTGAACTATATACTGGCCGGTTTCTATCGTTCGTTATCTGCTGGTATTCTAAAGCCTGATTAGGTCTTGGTTTAAGATTACCAATTCCTAATATGCCAGCATTAGCTGTTGGCCCACTAACGAAATAATTAGCAGGAACCCGACCTAAACCAACCTTCTTTTTATCCTGGTCTATTTTTTTAGTCCTGGATTGATTGGTCGATATGCTCCTACCTCTTAAGATTCTTTTTCTGCCCGAACTTGCCACTGATTAGATATTATTCTCTATATATTCAGAGGACAAAGATTAGAACTTATCTATCAGGATTGATGAGAAATTATTGGTTTTAGAAACCTCAAGCTTCCAATCAAATATCTCATGCGGCATTGGAGCGTGGTTGATTACAAATATATTAAGTCCTAAATCTCTAGTGACTTTCCTCAATATCTTTAGAATAGAGTGTATACCATCGGGATCAACTGAGCTGAAGAGCTCATCTAAGAAAAGCATGTTGATCGAAGAAAATTTGATCTTCATTAACTTCATTATCGCAATCAAAACTACAAAATCAACTTTCTTCATCTCACCTGTGCTTAATGTCTGCACTGGAATTTCTATTCCCATGTGATAGACAGTGGCTTTAAACTCATCATCAAAAACAACCTGATAGTTAAGGTGCATTTCAGAGAGAAGATCCATGATCTCAGAGTTTAAAGAAGGCAATATTGTTTTTATAGCCATCTGCTTAACTCCTTTCTCGCCGAGGATCTCATCTAATATCTTAAGCCAATTGGACTTTTCTTCCATCTTAAAGCTATCGGCATGCAGGCTGTTCTTTTCCTCCGATAAGCTTTCTGTTATTCTCTTAAGAGATTGCATTTCAAGATCGTTGCTACCTTGTGAGACAAGATTAATCTGTTCTTTTATTCCAGCTATCTTAGCTGATATCTTAGCGTTTTTTTCTCTCAGCTCATTCTTAACTCTATTCGAATCTGATTCTTTAGCTCTTAAATCATCACTCTCTTTCTCCAGTAGATTCATATGCTCCTCTATCTTAGAATACTCGGATTCCATTTCTGTCTTTACGCCTTTATGGAATTCGGTATCCAATGGGGATTCGCAGGTTGGACATTTATCAGATTCATAAAGGGAAAGCTTTCTACCAATATCCTTATATTTTCCTCTATATTCAAATAGGGACATAGTAGTGGATGAAATCAGGGATTTCATTTTATCCTCTTCTTTCTTAAACTCTGAGATCTTTTCGTTATGGAGATTTTGAAGTTCTTCAAAAGTAGACAGTGACTTTTTTAACTCGTCTATTCTATCCTTAGATTCTTCCTGTATTCTGGAAGCCAAATTCTCCATCTCCTGATTCGATTTCTCCAGTGATTTAACAATGGATTCTATCTTAGCTCCTATTTTATCTCCCTCTTCTTTTATTCTCTTTGACTCCTCTTTTAGAGCGTCTCGCATTTGGTTCAATATATGAAATCCAAATATCTTATCTACTATGGCTCTTTTATCCTGAGGACTCATCTTGATAAAACTTTTGAAGTCGTTTATCGAAAGAAGAATAGTGTTATTGAAAACATAAAAAGGTATACCTAGAATATCCTCTGTCAAATAATCCTGAACGGTTCTAGATCCAGCTTGATCATATTTCATACCGTCGATATGAAGTTCAAAAAGAGAGGGTTCAAGTCCTCTCGTAACTGCGATGTTTCTTCCGTTAGATTCAAACTCAACACGAACCCATGCATTACCATTTATTCGGTTTGGAATATCAGATAATTTCTTACCCTCTAATTTACCATAGAATGCAAAAGTTATAACCTGGGAGATAGAGGATTTACCAGCTCCATTCTCACCAACTATTTGAAAAAGTCCCGGTGTATCTGGAAACTCCAGTACCTGTTTCTTGTTCCCGTATGACGAAAAATTCCTCCACTCTACCTTCTTTATTCTCATAACTCTTTTTTATCTTGGTCGTTTTCTATTATTTTATGATACAAACGGGATAAAGTTTTCTTTATTTTGTCTCGAGTCTCTTCATCCAGCTCCATAGATCCAACGTACTCATTTATGAAATCAACAACACTGAATTGTCTACCATCCGTTTCCAGCATTTGATAAGTCAGCGGATTGGCATTCTCTGGATCATAGGGATGGAAATTTAATCTTCTCTGAGATTGGATAGTTTCAGTTATGATATTTAAAGGAGCCTTTAGAGCCATTCTGGGATCTATCATGATGTCAACAAAGTTGTTTCTGAACTGAGGTTCCAATATCTCAGGGCTCAGATTAAGAATATCATCAAAGTAGAATCTCTTAAATTTTGGAGAATGGTCATTACTAAAATATTGCTCCTCCCCGCTCTCCACATCAAGCAGAGTTATTCCCTTTGGATTTCCCATATCGGATCTAGTGATCTCATAGGGAGAGCCAAGCATTTTTATATTCTCATGTGTTTGTGAGTAGTGGATATGTCCAGAGTAAACTCTACCAAACTTTTTAAATTTATCAGTAGCAGCACCGTCATCCACCACAACATAGCGATTAAAATTTAATCCCCTTATATCAGCGTGACAGCAAAGATAATCATGCGGATCTACAGCATCTAATGTGGCTTCTTCTTCCCCGTGATCCTTTCTCCAAGGCATCATGAAAAAACTCTTCCCGTTAACAATTAGCGTCTCCGGCTCCTCGATAACTCTTATACCAGGTATCCACTTTATTGTTTTAAGAGAGTTAACGTCGTTAGACAATTTCCCCCAGATATCATGATTTCCTATTATGAAGAAAACACCATCGGGAAAAAGTTGGGAGAATCTCTCAGCAACTCTAACTCCAAGATCAAGTACCTTTAAATTAACGCTCTGTCTGGAATCATAGTAGTCACCAAGGTGGAATAAAACATCACCGGGCTTCCAATTCTTCTCAACAAGTGGGAAAAACCAGTTATAGAAATAATCTTCTATGTACTCTATCCACTCGTTAGAATTATTTCTAACCCCTAAATGGGTGTCAGTTATAAACCAAATCCTTTTTGCACTATCATTTCCAGACATTCGTTATTTTTTAAAATAATCTACCAATTTTTCTTTTTGATAACACCT
>Ga0315903_10004995_pt1 | contig 17451 bp, 27 predicted proteins | sample LakEriMetagenome_7_FD_203524 | JGI IMG/M metagenome (GOLD analysis project Ga0315903, IMG submission 203524) | Freshwater fungal communities from buoy surface, Lake Erie, Ohio, United States - Buoy 2 MA119 | ecosystem: Environmental > Aquatic > Freshwater > Lake | place: USA: Lake Erie, Ohio...
AACCGGCGTGCAGGTTTTCGTAGCCTTCGCGTGCGCGGCTGGACTTGAGGAAGAACAAGCCGGCAATGTTCTCCGGCATGTTGAACACCTCAATCGTCTGCGCAAGGATGAACTGCCCAGGCTTCAGCTCGTAGGGATTCTCCGCCGTGCGTCCTGCAATGCTGAGCGGCCGCATGTTCAGGTTTTCGGCAGACTCAATCATGATCGTGTCACCAAGCCGTAGATCAAGGCTGGCGGGATTGATCAATGCTTCGTCGTAGTTTGGCACCATGCCATCGGTGCACAGCGCTTTGATCTCGTAGTCGCAGAGGATGGTCATGGTTGGGTGGTTGGTTGGTCTGACTACTGGGCTTCGAGTTCGTCAGCAATTTTTTGGAGCACGGCAAGAGCATCTCTCATGCCATCGGTGTACGTCTGAGGTGCATACTGAATGTCTTCAACTTGTTTTTCTGGCGCAGCCTGATCCGCAGCAGCACGAAGGGCGGCGGCAGCAATGTTTTGTGCTTCGCGTTCCAAGCTAGTGCCTTGCCAACCTACGGCACCAAGCACCGCCTGAGCAGCGGGTGAAAGTTGTTGGGTCATTAATGATGTTGACTAATCGGGCAGGGATTCAAGAGCGCGGCGGACAACATCAAGGTCGTCTGTTTGCCACATTTCTTTGTTGCTTTGGATCTTGTCAATCAGAGCAAGGCTTTGCTCCTTCAAGCTCGGCGGCTTGGGGCGGCGGGCGGTGCGGAGTTCGGCGAGCAAATCCCACCGACCAGTGTTTTGATCTAGCCACTCACAGCACGCCTCCAGCTCCTGATCAGCGCCTGCCTGGTAAGCCTGAATCAGCATTACGTCGTAGTTTTCACCTTCGTCAAAATGCTGTTCTTCCCAGTGTTTAAGTAGCTCCAGCGACGGAGTGATCGGGTGTTCTTGAGTCATTCAAGCCAGCTCCATGCAATGCGTTGGCAGATGCGCCATGCGTGTTTTTTGTCAATGCCGTAGCGATCTGCCAGTTGGCTATAGCTGCTACCGGCAACACGCAACTGGCGCAGCTCGCGCACGTGGTCTTCTGTAAGAAACGCGGCGTAGTTTGCCTCGCCGCGCTTGAACGGATCACTCATCTACGTGCAACAGCAACCTGCGCATGTACCAGTCGGCCTTGCCATAATCCTGATCGGCATTACCCTTGTGCTCAGCGCGCCATAGGTATTTGATGACGTTGCCTTTGCAGTAAGCGCGAAAGCCGTCATCACCGAGAGCTGCCTTAATGGCTTGAATGCACTCAATGTCGCCGTGCTTGTAATGCGGCGGATGGTTGACAAGATCACTCATCGCCTAAAGCCTCTGCCATATCGCGCTGGATCAGATCAGCAATGCGCTGTTGATACAGCCCGGTGTAGGTGCAGCAGGTGCGGCCGCTTTGCTCGTACAACCATTGCAGGTAGTCATCACGGCGCTGCTCAGTTTTGTGGTTGATCATCTTGCATCAGCTCCAGGAGTTCAAGAATATGCGCGGCAAATGCCACGTGTGTCATCACTGCATGGGTGCCGGGAGGGCGCCCGTAGGACGCCTCCCACCACTCCTTGAATGCAATATCAAGTGTGGTTTGATTCATCAGAACACAGGCTCCTCGCTGGTGGTTGCTGCGCCGCGTGGCATGAATTCAAAGCGCTGGATGCTAAGCACATGCTTGCTGCGCTTAGCACCGGTTTCCTTGTCGTTCCACTCTTGCCGGCGTACGGCACCGGTCACAAGGATGCTGTCGCCTTTTTTGAGCTTATCAACGATCAGCTCAGCGGACTTACCCCAGATCTCGCAGTCGATTGCGTTATTGATCCAGTTGCCGTCTTTGTCTTTACCCTCTTGGATGCCACCTGCGAAGTTGGCAACCATGGTGCCAGATTCAAAGGCACGCAGTTGCGGGTCGGTGATGATGCGAACAATGCCGGTTGCGTAAAGGCTCATGTCAGTTCAGTGGTGTGATGCCATTGGCTTCTTCAAAAGCCAAGACTTGTGCAAGGGAATAGCGGACGCGTGGTGTGCCTGCTGGTAGGCCAATGCGTGGTGCAGTGACGTAGGCAGGGCCAATGCCGCGTGCACGTTGGTTTTTGATGGCTGCTGGCTTCAAGCCCCAACGCGCTGCCAGCTCATCAGTGGTGAGGAATGGTTCAGTCATCAGCGAAGGGATCCTCAGTGGCAGGTGCTAGCTGAGCCTCTCTGGCTAGTGCTAGCTCCATGAGCTGTTGGTTCTGCTCATCGCTGAGATCAGGCTTGCGCTTGTCCATGCGCGATACCACCTCTTGCAGCTTGTCCAGCGTGTCGGCCTTGGCAATTGCAGCCTTGCCGGCTTGGAACAGCTTGGCGTCGCCTGCGGGCGCAGGTGCAGCGGTCACCGTGACCGGCTCCACCTCGGCTTGCTGCATCTCATCGGTGCTGTAGACGCCGGACATGTCAGCAGGAAATGCTTTGCGCAGTGCCAATGCTTCAGAGCACTTGGCGATCATCGCGGCGCCCATCTTGCTCCACAAGCCTTGACCGGCGTTGTAGTCAGCAAAGCGTGCAACGCCAACAAATGGATGCTGGCTGCCTTTGCGATGGATGATGGTCTTGGCCGCGGCAGGTGGCTTGCTGCCAAGCCATACGTCAGCCCATACGCCGTCTTCGCCACACCAGTAGGTTTCGCTGCCGTCCAGCTGGCCGGTGCGCTCGGCAATGGCACGTAAGCCGTCGATGCCGGCTTGGATGGTCATCTTGCCGCCACGCTTGATGGCGTAGATCTGCTTGCTGAATGGATCCAGCCCAGTGCGCTGGCAGGCGTAGGCAAACAGGCGCAACTCGTCATTGCTGCAGCCAGGCGCAATGGTGGTTGAGATCAGCTGCGTTTGCTCTGGTGTCCAGAGCGTGATTGAGGTGCTCATTGTGCTTCAGTTAATGCTTTTGCGTCTTGAAATAAAGTGATCGTTTTAGCCAAAAAGATTCTGGTTTCTCGGCTGAGCTTTGGAAAATCAGCCGCAACCTTACTAAGCATCGTGGCGCTCCAATCATCTAGCTTGATGCGATCTTTCAGTGAATGGCATTCTCGGCAGCAATCGACAGTATCAATGCCGCCGCGCCGCATCGGAACAGGGAAATGATCGCCAGGGGCGGAGCGGGAAACGCTGTAGACGCAATCGCAATACACACAAGTGCGGTGTATGCGATGGTTGCTCATTAGAAGTCCTCCGAAGTGATAGCAGACTCGTTGCGCAATGCCCATGAAGGCAGGCTGAGCGCTTGGCACGTGTCGCCGTAGCCCGGCCACTCCTTGGTGGCTTGGCAGTCAGCGATCACGCGCATGTCACGTTGCCGCAGCTCATCACCAGCAGCCATGGCTGCGGCGTCAAGCTCGTAGACAGCAACCGCGTACGGAGCAGTCTTCTCAACGGCAATGAACACAAACCGCTCAGCACCGTGCAAGCCGGCTAGGTAGTGGCTCGCTTGCACATGGTAGCGGAAGGTAGCCACGCTACGGGCAAAGCCGGCAGGACTGGCGTCCGTGGTGGTCTTGAGATCCACCACAGTGGCACCGGCGTACCAGTCGGGTCGGCACTTGCACCGCAGCCCGGTGGTGGTGTCATCCCACCAGAAGGACTGCTCAGCCTTGCCATGGGCAAGCAGTGCTGCTGCTGCAGGGTGCACGCGGACGCTGGCAGCCATGGATAGCGCCAGCACCATGTCGGACTGAGTCACGGTTTCAATGCCAGCCGCTGCCATCCGCTCCGCCTGCTCCTTGCCGGCCTTGGTATTGCGCGGTGCGCAGACGCCGTAGCGCTGCAGCAGATCCTCCGGTTCCAGTACTGCGCAATGCACCAGTGAGCCAAGCCGCATGGCAGCAGTCGGCTCGGGTGCGCTGCGCTTGGGGTCGAGGTAGCGGCTCCAATAGTGATAGGGCGACTTGGCTACTGCGTGCAGGTGGCTAGCGCTGACGGCTGGGTCGGCGTGGTAGTCGGCGTTGCTGGTCACGCTGCTGCCCCACTACGCATCTGACGGTGCATCCGGCTGGCGGTGCCGTAGGTGGCGACCAGCTCGGGAAACGCATCCAGCAGGCGGCGCTTGTTGCTTGGGTCAGCCTTCATGCCAGCGTGCGCTAGCGCTTGGAAGAAACCACCGCCGTGCTGGTAGGCGGTGGCAAATGTCCAGTAAATGTCTGCTTCTGTCATGGCTTGAGTTGCTCTTGACAGGCGTGATGGCTGTAGGCGGGCTGCTGGCGGCCGGTGTCATAGGCCATTGCCCAGACACCGAAGATGATTGCCAGCACGGCGAGGCGGTTGAGGTTGTTCATGCCATCAGCGCCTTACGGACGCGATAGGTGGACAGGTTGAGGCGGTCGGCAATGCGCTTCTGGCTCAGGCCAGTGCGGCGCAGTACGCGGATGCGGCGGTCGTCAGAGGCGGTTAGCCAGTCGATCACGGCGACTACCACCAGCAGTGGCAGCAGCAGTTTCCAGATGATCAGCAGTGCGGTTGTGAGCATGGTTCTCGGTTTGGGGTGCAGGACTGGTTGCCTGCTGTCCCCATATCCTACACCATGTGCAGCCGTGGTCAACCCTGCCTAGTAACGAATCGACACAGTTGCGGTGCCATCCAGTGGCACGCCTAGGCGGTAGGCGGCGCCAGCGCTGAGATCCAGCGATCCGCAGTCGCAGCGGTCTGTGACTGGCACGGTGAGCAGGCGCCCGCGGTGCTGCACTGTGACGCGTGTGCCGCATGGCAGCCATGGATGCGCGGCGGACACGCCCCAATGCTGGTAGGTGCCGCCGCAGTACGTGGTGCGCCCGTGATACCAGCCGTCGTAGACGGTGGCAGTCACCTGCCGGGCTTGAGCAGGCGACAGCAGCAGGATTGCTGCAGTGATCAGTGCACGCATGATGCTTGAGGTGATTGGTGTGCCGGGCCAACCGGCGGTGCGGGCTTAGTCAGGCCCTGTTGAGCTCGATTGCGGGGTCGTGTGCTCTGTTCCCCCTGGCAGCGTTTTTAGCGAGGTGCCGGTCCCTTTCCCTCGTTCCTTCAATATACCACATGCGCAGCCGTGGTCAACCCTGCGAGTGATGGCGGCCTCCGATACGGTTGCAGCTGCAGCCACCGCGACTGCAGCACCGCGCGCGTCCTTGCGGATAGCGCCGACCGCTAAATATAAAAAAAGGGGCCGAAGCCCCTTGGTTACTGGAGCCGGTCTTCTAGATCCATGCAGGTGCTCACCAGTGTGTCAACCAGCGGATTAGAGATAATCTCATCCCACTCGTCGTTGGTGGTGCAGTCCCGCAGATCTTCCAGCGCTTGTTTGACTGCCTCACAAGAGGCAATCAGATCAGCGATGGCTTCAAGGCCGGCGCTCAATTTCTTCATTTTTCTAGGTGCGGTGGATGCCGGGATCGCTCCCAACTCCTTCAATATAGCCCATGCGCCGCCCTGATCAACCCTAAGCAACATCTCTTAACAATGCCTCGGCATCGCTGACCGAGCGCGCCACGCCTGCAATGCCGCCAGCCGCCTGGACTGCATCTAGCCACTGCTGCTGCTCAGGGCGCAGCCTGCCGGTTGCGGTCTTCACCTCTATAGACAGGAACACAGCCACGGTGCTGCCGACCATCTCCGGCGTCACGGTGACGCGCTTCCAGCCGATCAGGTCAGCGCTGCCCTTGCACAGGCCGAACTGCACCGGTCTGCCGTTCTGATCACGCAGCGTGCCGGTGTTATTGCGGAACAAACGCGTGTCACCGTTGCTGCAGGCGATGCGGATCTCTTGCTGGATCTGTTGCTCAGATGCCATACCTCTTAGCCAGTCGCGCCTGATAAACCCGCTCAGCCCATCCTCGCTTGTAGCCGCGTTGCTGCGCTAGCTCGCGGAGAGCTTCAAGGTCACGGGCAGAGGACTGCTCACGGCGCTTAGCCACTGCCAACTCCTGCAACTCGCCGTCAACCTGCTGCAGCTCACGCCGCTCCTGTGGTGCAAACACATGGCCGCACTCGCGGCATACCTGCGCAGCACTGGCGCTGGTGGCGAAGCACTGCGGGCAGACCTTGACTGATGGCGCTGCCTCGCGGTCTCTGCGGGCAACCCCGTCTAGCGTCCAGTCGCGTGGTTCTAGATGGTGGCCAAGCCGGAGCGTGTTGCCCACGTGATCGAGCACCACGGCGCGCTTGCCAGGCTGTGGCCTCAGGCAGCGACCGATCATCTGCAGGTGCAGCGCCACTGATGCGGTAGGCCGCAGCAGGATGCAGCCGCCGACGCTTGGCACGTCCACGCCTTCACCGATCAATGCGCAACTGGTGAGCACCTTGAGCCTCCCGGTGCCGAGATCGCTGAGCAGCTGCCGACGCTGCGCGGTATCCATGCTGCCGTCGATACTGGCCGCGGCGATGCCTGCTGACTGGAAGAGTGCAGCCACTGCCTCCGCGTGCGTCACGGAGCAGCAGAACGCAATTGCCGTCTGTCCTGGCAGGTGCTTGCGGTAGTGGCCAAGGCAGTCACCCATGATCGTGCCGACTCGCTGCTCAGCCTCCTTGGGGTCGAAGTCACCCATCCGCTTGCGCAGGCCGGTTGAGTCAAAACCAGGCGGTGCCAGCACTTTGGCGCCAGCGAGGAAGCCGGCATCCGTGAGCTGTTGCGCTGCTGGACCCTCCACCATGCACTGATAATGCTCACCTAGGCCGCGGCCATCGCTGCGGATTGGTGTGGCGGTGACGCCGAGCAGCTTGGCTTGTGCAAAGTGCTCGATCACGCGCGCCCATGTGCCGGCGGTGGTGTGGTGCGCCTCATCCACCACCAGGAGCTGGAAGAAATCCCGCGGCAGCAGGTGCAGCCTGCGGGCAAGTGTCTGCACACTGGCAACCTGCACCGTGCGGGATAGGTCCATTGCCTTACCGGCGCTGATGCGGCCATGCGGCACCGGCATGGCGCGGCTTGCTTGATCCAGCAACTCTTGCCGGTGCACCAGCACCAGTACGCGGTTGCCTTTGATGCTGGCTTGCTGAGCGATGTAGCTGAATATGTAAGTCTTGCCGCCGCCGGTGGCGAGCACTGCCAGCACCGACCGTTTGCCCAGTTGGTACTGCAGGCGGATGTCGGTGATCAGTTGTTGCTGGTATGGGCGGAGTTGCATCACACCAGCACCCCCTGACGGTTGCTGGCAACCTCAGTCAGGTTCTTGACTGCGCAGTTGAAATACGACGGCTTCAGCTCAAACCCGACAAACTGGCGCCCAGCTTGGATGCTGCAGTAGCCCTCGGATCCGATGCCAGCGAACGGGCTGAGCACTACATCACCTGGGTTGCTCCACAGTTGCAGGCCGCGGCGGATCACCTCCAGTTGCAGCGGGCAGATGTGGCGCTCATCCTCATTGGCGCGAGCGCTGCGGTATTGCAGCGTGTCCGATGGGTTGATATCCATCCATACGGGGCTGGCGTACCGCTGCCAGATGTTGATCGAGTCCTTGATCGGATCCTTGGTCTTAGCTGGTGGATTCTCACCGGCAAACTCCGTGAACGGGCCAGCCACTGGCTCTGGGTTGTCGCCCAGCTTGCGCACCGTTACCAGATAGTCAGGGATGCCTTGGCGGCTGAGTGCAGAGTCCTTACGCACTTGCTTATGCAGCAGGCCGATTGCCTTGGTGCGCTGCATGGCGGTGACTGGATCCTTCCAGATGCACACCTCGCTATGGAACACGAAGCCAGCGGCTTGGAAAATGCGCAGCATGTCGCCGCGGAAGTCCTTCACGCCAATGAAGCCATCGCGCTCCTTGCTGCTAGGCAGATTCATGCAATGGAAGCTGATCAACCGGCCAGGCATCATCACGCGGTGAAGCTCACTGGCTAGGAATCCGAAGTGATCAAAGAACTCCTGTTCAGTGCGGCTGTTGCCCATATCGCGGTCGCTGTTGCTGTAGGTGTAAAGCGACGCGAACGGCGGGCTGAAAATGCTGTAGTGGATGGAGTTGCTGTCGAGTTGCTTAATGCTCTCCACGCAGTCACCCATATACATGTCCCAGCCGTCGCCGGACTTGTGCTCAGTGACATGCGGCGCCACTTGACGTTGGATCTTTTTGAGTTGTTCCATGGTTTGTTGCTTCATGATTTCAACCATTGATTGGGCCATCTGGATGCTGTCCGCTTCTTTGCGGCGGATGTTGTCGATCACGCGGCCTTCTGCCACGTCGTAGATGATGTGTGCATTGACGGGCTGCTCTTGGCCGAACCGCCAGCAGCGGCGGATGGCTTGATAGAACGCCTCATAGCTGTGCGACAGTCCAACGAATGCGACGTTGTGGCAGCGCTGGAAGTTGAGCCCAAACCCAAAGATGCTGGGCTTGCTGACCAGAACGCGGATCTTGCCATCTTGAAAGTCGATGGCAGCTTGCCGCTTGTGATCGTCGGAGTCTGAGCCAGACACCTCAACCGCGCCGTTAATCGCAGCAGTCAGCGCCTTGCTCTCATCGTTGAGATCACACCACACCAGCCATTGCTCGCTGTTGCTGTTGGCAAGCTTGGCAGCGGCTGCAACGCGGAGGGTGAGCGATGCCTTGCGCACCTTGCGCTGATCGTTGAGCGTACGGGCCTCCATGGCGAACAGCGCCATCTGCCCGTCATCTCCTGCTGTTGCCTCGCGCGGGGTCTCAACCGTGCAGTCTTGGATCTGCAGCGCCGGCAGCACGAAGTTGCCGTCCTCGTAGCCAAGGTCTGATGGCTTGCGGATGGTCACCGCCCAGCTGCAGACCCACTCCCAGAACTTGTCCCGTGCGTGACCCTTGAGCCGCCACTTAGCAGTGTCGCCGCCGTCATGCACGAAGAACATGGCCAGCATCTCGGTGCGGGTCATGACGCCGATGAACTCAGCGTGGTTGCCGAGCTCCATGTGGTCATTGGGTGCCGGCGTCGCCGAACACGCCAACCGGTATGGCGTCAGGCTGAATGACTCGATGATCTGGTTGCGGATCTTGCCGGTGTATGCCTTGAGGATGCTGGACTCATCCAGCACCACGCCTTGGAAGCTGCCGGGATCAAAGTGGCTCAGCTTCTCGTAGTTGGTCACCGTGATGCCGGGCTTGACCTCAGCTTGAGTGGCAGCGAACGAGCATGGGATGCCGAACTTGCTGCCCTCGCGCACTGTCTGATGCGCCACCGCAAGCGGTGCCAGCACCAGCACGTTGCCGCCGGTCTCTTGGTGCACCTGATGCGCCCACTCGAGCTGCATGGCGGTTTTACCCATGCCGCAGTCGGCCCAGATGCAGAACTTGCCGACACGGCAAGCCATGGTCACGATGTCCCGCTGAAACGGGAACAGCGGCGCGGTGAACTGCTGCGGGTCAAAGCCGGCAACAGGTGCTGCAGTGGATTTGGAGGCTAGGAAGTCTTGGTAGGTCATTTGGCATCGTTAAAAGGAGAACCGACGCAAACCCAAACCCAGCCCTCTCTTGTCCACTGCAGATCCCATACGTCGCCATCACTATCAAGCGCGTAGAGGCATGTTCTGCCTTCATCGCTGCTGCTGGTTGAGATCTGAATGATTTTTGGAATGCGATCCATGGCGGTGCCGTGTGGCTTGCTCACCGTAGACTAACCGTATACGCTTGTCAAGCCACTGGCCGGACCCGATGCCACTAGCCCGACCAATACCCCTGCGCCTTGCCCCAAACCAGTTGCAATGGCTGGATTCATGGCGTGGCGACACCCTGTCACGCAGCGCTGCCATCCGGCTACTGCTGGAGCAAGCCATACACCTGCACCGCGATGGCGTGCTGGCCGCGCCGGAGTCCAAGTGAAGGAAGTTGACTTCTCAGAGGCCCGCCGGTTCATTGCCTTACTCGGCAAACCGGCAGGCACCATCCGCCTGCGTGCTTTTCTCCACCGACTGCATCCAGACAAACCCAATGACAAAGGCCGCAAAGGTGGCGCCCGCAAGCCGCTGATCAAGCAGTGGCAAGCCGAAGGCCGCGGCGTTTACGTGGTCATCAATGACGGTGGCGACACCAACGCAGAGATCACAGCCTGCCGTGCTTTCTTTGCCGAATGGGATGACCGCCCGCGTGAATGGCAGCTCACGGCATGGCAGGAGCTGGGGCTGCCGGAACCCACCTTCCAGATCAATACCGGGGGCAAATCCATCCACAGCTATTGGGTGCTAGCAGACCCGATCACACCAGCCCATTGGGAGCTAGTGCAAGGGCGGTTGCTTGATTACTGCGATGCAGACCGCAGCATCAAGAACTCATCCCGCGTCATGCGGCTACCTGGCAGCTACTACGCCGAAGCCGATGGCAGCCTCGGTGAGATGTGCCGCATGGTCACCAGCGCCGGCCATCGCTACAGCGTTGCCGACATTGAAGCGATCCTGCCCAATGAGGCTTACTACCAGCACGAAAAACCTGCGCAGCATTACGTAGAACCTGCAGAGCGCGGCATTGATGAGATCCGTGAAGCACTAGCCGCCATACCACCTCGCGTGCCAGGGTCCGGCACTTATCACATATACCGCAATATCTTCTGGGGCTTGATCCAAGCCTGCGGCAGCGCTGAGCAAGCCATTGACTTGATGCAGCAGCACAGCCCGCAATGGCAAGGGCTGCAGCAGATCGCTGCATCAGGTGGTGACCGCATCGGCGCCGGGACGTTCTGGTACTGGGCGCGTCATCACGGTTGGCGGCCAGCACTGCCGATGCTTGCGCCGCAGCGTCAGCGCCTTGAACCCGCTGGCGATGGTGAAGCGGTCAACCTGCAGCTATACGACAAGTCCGGCACTGAATGGCTAGAGCTAGCCGTGGAGCATGTCTTCTGCCATCCGGCTGAGCGCTGGATCTGTGTTGACGGCGTATTGCATTGCTGGAATGGCACGCACTACCAAGCCAAGCCAGACGAAGAGCTAGCGCCCAAGCTCGCGGAATTCCTGTCCATGCTGCATGTCATCAACCAGCAAGGCGCCACCACATACCCATGGCGCAGGCCCCGATACGTGGATGAAGCGCTGCAATGGATGCGGCGACTGCTCAAGCCGGTTGAGGTCAACCCAGCCAATGCCATCAACTGCCGCAATGGCGTAGTGGCGTGGGCATGGTCTGGCCGCAAGCTGGATCTGACCTTTACGCCGCACGATCCAGCGGTTGCCTTCACCTACGTCACCGCCTACGACTACGACCCAGAAGCCAATGCCCAGCACCTATGGCGGCTGCTGGAAGCCGTAGAGCCCGGCGACCGTGACACGCTGCAGCGCATCCTTGGCAGCGGGCTTGACCTCATCAAATACCGCGCCACACGAGGCAGACCGCGTGCTGTGTTGATGATCGGTGAGGGCAGCAACGGCAAGGACACCATCCGCACCGCGCTGCGCGACACTCTCGGCAGCCGTAATTTCACGAGCTGCACGCTTGCCGATTTCCGTCAATACGACCAAGGCCGTAAGTTTCCCATTGCGCCATTACGTGGCGCCTCAGTGAACTGGTCAAGTGAAAACTCGCAGTTCGTCAGTATTGACAACCTCCAGTCATTGAAGGCTGCCATCAGTGGCGAGGAACTGTCATATGAACTCAAGGGCGTACAGGAGTCGCAGTTTGTTCCGTCGTCTTTGTTTGTGTTCAACCTCAACAAAGATCCATCGCTAACTGGTGAGCAGGCTGCTATTGAGACACGTTTTCACGTGTTCAAATTCCGCAAAACCTTCATGGCGACACCTACTGAACCCAACCACCTGCAAGCTGACCCGAAGCTCAAGGACGACCCTGACTTCATCCAGCAGCAGATATGCCCTGCATTCCTGAATTGGCTGCTTGAAGGGATGGCGCTAAGCATTGCAGATGGCATTGATTACACAACTGGAAGCCAAGCAATGCAAGACGTTAGAAGAGCCAGCTGCCATCTTTGGGACTTCTGTGACTCTATCGGACTGACCTATGAAGAGGGCGCCCAGGTATCAACCAAGCGGGTATGGGATGCCTTGCAAGAGTGGTATCGAGAAGAGGGCTATTTGGACGATAAAGGTAGGTGGTTAACGGATCCACCAAGTGACCGCACCGTCAAGGCACCCAGGCTTCTGGTGCCGGCATTGCGCCAGATCTTCCCAAAACTTGCGTCCGACAGAGGCTCCGGTAAGTCCCGTGAACGTCTCATCTCGGGTCTCAAGCTGGACTTGTGGTCGTGATGTCGGACGCAAGTTGCGTCCGGGTCGGACGCAAATCGGACGCAAATTTCGGACGCAAAAACCCAGTCCCTATCTACCTTTTCTCTTGTTCGGACGCAAATAGGGGTAAATCAAGTCAGGTATGGAAACATGAGGGGAAATGTAACGGCGTGAACAAAACACACATATAGGGGGGGGTAAGGAGAAACCCCGATTTTGCGTCCTCCCTTGGTATGACTGGGTTTTTTGCGTCCGACTTGCGTCCGCTTGCGTCCGAACCCAGTCGTGGACAGGGTTTTTGCGTCCGACCTACCATTTGCACCATCATCACCACCAGAAATGCCCGAAATCAAGATCAATGTCACCGGTGACGACCTGGCGCGACTCAACGCCGAAGCAGCGGCGCATGGCATCCCCCGCGCGCACCTGATCCGGCAGCGTGCTTTGAGTGGTGGAGTTGTTGCAGGATTGACCACGGCGGCGTACCATGCGCTGGTGGCGGACGCCTGCGCATTCATGCGCGGTGACCTGAACCGCCGTCACGTTGAAACTCTCGTTGCATATGTCATCGCTCATTCACATTCCAGCCAAGCAGCAACCGGTGATCAATCGGCTGCATGAGACCATGACCCAAGCAGTGGCGTACGCCGCAGCCATTGCCGACAACGCCATTGATGACGGCGTACCGCTACCCATGGAGCTCGTGGATAGCTTCGCCGCTGATTACGAACGCATCATCACCAGCCTCGTCACTGCCGCCACCGCCAAATGAAAGCCGTCACCTGCCAAGCTGATCTCGATCACGCGTTGCGCACCATTGCGCCAGCTGTTGGCCATCGCAGCAGCCACCCGATCCTTGATTGCTGCCTGATCCAAGCCGCTGGTGGTGTCATGACCATCACCGGCTTCAACCTTGACCTCGGCATCACTGTCACCATCCCAGCCGCAGTGGACACCGATGGCGCTGTAGCGCTGCCGTATCGGCTGCTGGCTGGCCTTGTGAGCCGCTTTGATGGCGATGAGGCTCTGACCCTCGCAGATGGCGCTCTGACGGCTTCTGCGGGCTCCTACGGGCTTGCAGCGGCTGATGCGGCGGATTACCCCGCGCTGCCGGTTGTGGACGCTGCTACGAGCGAGCTGCACCTATCCGCCGGCATCCGCGCCTGCATGGCAGCCGCCAGCACCGATGCCAGCAAGCAGATGCTCCAAGGCATCCACCTCGGCAGTGGCCACATGGAAGCCACTGACGGGCATCGCCTGATGCGTTACGCCATTGACCTGCCAGATGGCCTAGACCTCGTGCTGCCCGCCAGCACCATGCGTCTGCTGCAGGATCGCGTGGTCACCATCGCCGTTGCCAAAGGGCAAGCCGTGATCGACGCAGGTGATGGCATCACCATCTACAGCCGCATCATGGATGGCACCTACCCAGACGTGGCCAAGCTGGTGCCCGCTGAGTTCAAAAGCACCATCACCGCTGATCGTCGCCGCCTGACCCGTGCATTGGAGCGTGTTGCCATCATTGCCGATGCGCACAACTCCATCGTCAAGATCGAGGCAGCAGGTGGCACCATTGCCATCACCGCTGAATCAGACGCCAACAACGGCAAGGAGCTGCTCAAGGTGGAAGGCATCGCTAATGGCGCATGGGCGTTTAACGTCCACTACCTGCTAGACGGCATCAAGGCGTTTAAGCCCGCAGAAGCCATCACGCTGCACGCCAATACGGCAACCACACCCGTGGTGTTGACACCTAGTGGCGTGGACGGTGTAACTTATCTGGTAATGCCTGTGCAGGTTAGAAGCTAGCATTTATGTATGGCCAGATCTAAGACCAAAGACAAAACTCACTACACTCACGAAGAGCTGTTGTGCATTTGGTCGGAACTGGCCGAGATCATTGCTGCTGGTAATAACCAGATCTCCATCCCCAAGCTCATCATTGAAAAATGGGGGGTGTGCCGCCCTACCGCCGACAAGTGGTACGACTGCGCCAAACAACTGCTGTACCAGACATGGGATCAATCAACCTTGGCTGAAATGAAAGCCAAGCGTTTGCAAACGCTGGAGATGACAATCGAACGCGGAATGCGGACTAACCAGTTAGGTTCAGTGATTGGCGCAGTCAGGCTGCAGGCTGAAATGCTTGGACTTGTTGGCAAGTGAGCTGCATTGAATCCGAGCTGCTTACACGCTCGGCATTGCAATTAGATGAATCAAATCAGCTTGACCTAGAGGAGCGCCTTAATACCATCCGCGCTGACCTGCACCCGGGGCAGCTTGCGTTTGTAGACGACAGCAACACGCAGATCCTTGGCATCTCAGCTGGTTATGGCGCCGGCAAGACACGTGCGCTGTGCGCTAAGGCGGTGATGCTGGCCGCGGCCAATCAAGGCTTCATCGGCGCAGTAATGGAGCCGACTGGCCCATTGATCCGTGATATCTGGCAGAACGACTTCGAGCAGTTCCTAGAGGCGTATGAGATCCCATACACATTCAGGGCAAGCCCGTTGCCGGAATACATGCTGCACCTGCCGGGCGGCGACACGAAGATCCTGTGCCGCAGCTTCGAGAACTGGAGCCGCATCATCGGTTTGAACCTTGCATGGGTGCTCGCCGATGAGATCGACACCGTGACTCCCAGCATTGCCAATAAGGCATTCCCCAAGATCCTTGGCCGCTTGCGGTCCGGCAACGTGCGGCAGTTTGGTGCTGCCAGCACGCCAGAGGGTTTCCGCTGGATGTGGAACACGTTTGGCAGTGAGGACGCCAAAGGGCGCGCTGATCGCAAGCTGATCAAGATGCGGTCAGCAGACAACCCGCATCTGCCGCCGGACTTTATCGAGCGGCTAGAAGCCAACTACGACCCCAACCTGCTGCGGGCGTACTTGGATGGAGAGTTCGTCAACCTCACCACCGGCACCATCTATGACCGCTTCAGCCGCGAGAAGCACGTGGTAGCTGAGCTGCCGGACCTGGACCGCGAGCCGCTGCGTATTGGCGTTGATTTCAACGTTGGCAACATGTCTGCAGTGATCGGCGTCCGCACCGGCAACAACCTGCTACTGATTGATGAAATCAGCGGCGCCCATGACACCGATGCATTGGCGCAAGAGATCCAAGCGCGTTACCCGCAGCGGCGCATCTACATCTACCCAGATGCCAGCGGCGGCAACCGCAGCACCAACGCAAGCCAGACCGACATCCAGATCCTGGAGTCCTACGGCATGTCAAACCAGTCACCACGCGCAAATCCTCCCGTCCGTGATCGCGTGGCTGCTGTTCAAGCTTTGCTGGAAAACGGCAAGGGTCAAGTCCGGCTCACCATTCACCAGCGCTGCAAGCGGTTGATTGAATGTCTAGAGCTGCAGTGCTACACCGACAAGGGCGATCCGGATAAGGATGCCGGCCATGACCACATGAATGACGCACTGGGTTACCTGATCTGGCGTGAGTTCAACCCATTGCACGCAGGTGCTGGGCGATCTACGGGTATCAGACTATATTGATTCCGCCAACCATTACCACTACCCATGCTCAAGGGTGCTGAACTACTCGCTAAGGTCAAAGAACTGGCCGGCAATGCAACCAAGTCCGAAATGGTGCGAGAATGCGGCTACACCTCGCTCAAAACAGATGGCACTGAACGATTGAGCTTCAGCGCTTTCTATGACGCATTGCTCGAAGCAAAGGGTTTTGAGCTTGAAAAGGCACCTAAGCGCGGCCGCGGCCTGACCTACAAAGCCAAGGTGCAATTCAATGGCAAGCTGCAGATTGGTGACGGCTACCTGCGCGAGATGGGTTACAAGCCCGGCGCTGAGTTTGACATCAAGATACGCGGCAACAGCATTACGCTGACTGCTGCCTAAACTGCACCTATGACTGCGGCGCTGTAATGTACACAGGCTTTAATAACTACGACCGACCTATTGCGCAGCGCCGCGTTACTCGCGTGCAGGATGCCAATACGGCGTGGTATGCACAAGAGGCGCATTGGATCCTGATCGAGGATCTGCTGCAAGGCACTTATGGGATGCGCCGCAAGCATCGCCGATATCTGCCGCAAGAGCCGCGCGAGCTAGACGAGTCCTATGACAACCGCCTTGCACGCAGCGTATGCCCGCCGTTCTATCAACGCCTAGAGCGGATGCTGGCTGGCATGTTGACGCGTAAGCCCGTGCGGCTTGACGACACTGCTGACATCATCCGTGAACAGTTGTTTGATGTTGACCTGCAAGGCAATGACCTCAACGTCTGGACCTACGAAACCACCCGTAAGATGGTCCGTTATGGCCACGTTGGTGTACTGGTGGATGCACCTGCTGATGGGGGTAGACCCTACTGGGTGAGCTATACACCACGGCAGATCCTTGGCTGGCGCGCTGAGCAGCAGGAAGGCCGGCAGGTGCTGACGCAACTGCGCCTGGCTGAGATGGTCACCGTGCCTGATGGTGAGTTCGGCGAGAAGGCAGTGGAGCAGATCCGTGTACTGACGCCAGGTGAGTTTCAACTACACCAGAAGCAAGACAACGGAGATTTCCAAGTTGTCGACGAAGGCCGCACCAGCCTTAGCGAGATCCCGTTTAGCGTTGCCTATGCGCAGCGCCACGGCTTCATGGAGTCACGGCCACCGCTGGAAGACATCGCCGAGCTGAACCTGAAGGCGTATCAGATCCAGAGTGACCTCGACAACCAGCTCCACATCAGTGCTGTGCCGATGCTGGCGTTTTATGGCTTCCCGTCTGCAGCAGAAGAAGTCAGCGCCGGACCGGGTGAAGCCATCGCATTCCCCGCTGATGGCCGCGCTGAATACATCGAACCCGCTGGCCGCAGTTTTGACTACCAGTTCCGCAGGCTTGAGCAGCTTGCACTGCAGATCAACGAGCTAGGGCTATCGGCAGTGTTGGGCCAGAAGCTATCCGCTGAAACTGCTGAGGCAAAGCGCATTGATCGCAGCCAAGGCGATAGCACCATGATGGTGATTGCGCAGAACGTGCAGGACATGATCGACAACTGCCTGCAGTTTCATGCGCAGTACATCGGCAACAACACATCACCTGGCAGCAGCTATGTCAACCGCGACTTTCTCGGCACACGCCTTGAGCCGCAGGAGATCCAATCGCTGCTGCAGCTTTACACCTCAGGCACCATCACGCAGGAAACGTTGCTGCGTGAGCTTGCCGAAGGCGACGTACTAGGCGACGACTTTAACGTGGATGAGGAGCTTGAAGCTACGGCCAATGCGGGGCTTGATCTACAACCTGCTGGACTGGGTAACCGACCGCTTAGTGGACCTGATGATCTGGATGGAACCGAGG
>Ga0315903_10004996_pt1 | contig 17449 bp, 22 predicted proteins | sample LakEriMetagenome_7_FD_203524 | JGI IMG/M metagenome (GOLD analysis project Ga0315903, IMG submission 203524) | Freshwater fungal communities from buoy surface, Lake Erie, Ohio, United States - Buoy 2 MA119 | ecosystem: Environmental > Aquatic > Freshwater > Lake | place: USA: Lake Erie, Ohio...
CCAGAGGTACGAACCTTGGGCTTCTTCAATCCGCCAAGGCTTTCGGCAATTTGGATATGATCGTTGACGTTCTTCACATAGTATCTACACATGAATGGCCAGTCTCTCATATCTGAGGTTCATGCCATATTCTCAGTGGTTCCCGACAGATCCACCAGAGAGGAACTGATCATTCTGTGTCCTGAGCCCAACTGTGGTGACAAGACAGGAAACAGATCAATCAACGTCAAGTCAGGCAAGACAAACTGTTGGCGTTGCAATAAGGGTGGAGACTTTGTAAGATGGGCCAAATCTCTTGGTTACTCAATTGAAGATGGGGAAACTCAAGCTGTTGGTCTTGATACCCTTGAGAGTCTTTCAGACGAGGTTGACAGAGTTGAGAAATCTTACGTCCCATCTCTTATTGATGTAAAACTTCCAAGAGGCTTCATTGCCTTGAGAGATGAGCCTGACTCCGCCTACTATCGGCTTATAGCCAAGATGGCAAAACGTAAGAATCTCTCCGTTGAGATTTTTGCCGATGCTGGTGTTGGATTTACCAGAGATTCTGACCTCTGGGAACCCTATGCCATATTTCCAGTCTATGAATGGGACAGGGTTGTCTACTACCAGGGCCGTACATACGTTGACATACCAGGTGAATCCACAAAGAAATTTCCTTCAAAGAATGAGCTAAAGTTTGGCTCATCATGCTGGGTTTACAACCTAGACGAGGCACGTGAGAAACGTGCTACAACGGTAGTGGTTGTTGAATCCATACTGAATGTCATGTCACTGCGACAAGAGTTTCAACGTCGTGGTATAAAGGATGTTGTGCCCATAGCAGTCTTCAAACATTCCATATCAGCTATGCAAGAGCGTAAGATTATGGCCATACGCTCAATTAAGGAGGTATGCATAATGTATGATGCTGATGCCACGCAATCTGCATTCAAGGAGTCAAGGAAGTTCATGAATAGGTGCAGATTCTCTGTGGCACACATACCACAAACGCCTGAAGGCAAAACTCAAGACGCAAATGACAATGTGGAGTTTGCCGTAGACCAGTTTCTAAATCGCCAGTTCTATGACACAGCCGTCTCTCAACTAGAGATTGAACTACTTAAACTATGACCAAAATTCGACCAATTGGCGAGCGCATTGCCATTGTCAACACTGAAGTGGCTTACGAGGGCAAGATTGCTTTGCCTGAGAGTGCTCACAAGACTCACGTCCACGGCAAGTGCATTGCAGTGGGATCCGGCAAATACCCTGATGGCACCACCAAGGAGATGTATGCCAAGGAAGGTGAGGTCTACCTCTACCAGATTGATGGCTCTCAGCAGGTCAATGCGACCTTCAAGGTTGACAACCAGCCAGTGCTTCTTTTGCATCAGGCCGACATGATTTGTCGTCTGAATGACAAGGTTGTAAGTTTTGACACCATCGACATGATGGGCCACTGGCTGTTGGTTGAACCTTACTTCGAGAACAAGAGTGAGATCATCATCCCTGATTCGGCCAAGGAAACACAGCATGATCTACACCACTTCAAGCTAGCCAAGAAAGGCCCACAAGCCGATATCAGGGCTAATGTAGGAGACGAGATTTTCCCTGCTCGTGGACGTCTTACACCTCTGAACCTGGATGGCAAGATCTATTGCTTCATCCAGGACAACTTCATTTATGGTCACTTGGAGTCGTGAGTTTTACTCCAATAAGCATTTTCACCGATCGGTGAAAACTTCACTTTGAGTGAAGACAAAAAAACGGCCCGCATTTCTGCGGGCCGTTTTGCTGTGTGGAAATGGCTTAGTAGCCACCGCCACCGGACACACCACCGTAGCCATCGCTCGGAGGCTGAGTGCCGTTTGGAGCATCTGGAGGATTGCCCCAGTATTGGCCGATGACCGGATCGTTGAAGATCGGATCGTAGCCCCAACCACGCTTGCCAGCGTTGACGATGTCGACCTGAGCGCCGCGCAGATCGCCCTTGTTGCGGAATACGGTCGTTACGTTGGCCGTAACAGACTTAGCATTGCCGGAACTGTCAACACCAGAACCGAAGAAGCCGAACTTCTTAGCGAGGATGTTATAGCTCAGGGTCTTTACACCCTTAGGCTTGACTGTGACCGCCGAACCCACGTTAGTGAAACCACTCGCAGTAAGCGTGGAGGCAACCTTAGCTTGGAACCACAGATCGTAATCTGAGGTATTCTCGATGATAAGATCGAGATTGCCAAGGCGCTCGTTAGCATACTGCAGGTAGCCATTGCACTTCGTGGCGTCCGTCCCGAAACTAACTTGACTGACTTGATTCATGTTGTTTTGTGTTAAGGGTCCACTCAGACCCGTTAATGTGCAGCTTAAGTGCTATATTTCGGAATACGGTCCTCCGAAACAATTCAAGATCAATCGTATAAACTAATTAACCCATTAGTTCTTGACCAAAGGCCAACAAATCCTCCTCCATGACTTGAATGCCTTTCTTGTCTGGAGGGTTATTTTTAATGTAGGCCTTCATAAGGCTCTCCACATCAAATGTCACGTCCTTTTGGACTGTTTCAACATTTGCTTGACCTGGAGCTGACTCAATATAATCATAGACTGGAATAGCTCTATGGGACAGTGGGTGCCCATAGAATCTTTGAGCCTCTTCAAAAGATTTCAGCCTTACTTCAAATCGATCCTCTGACTCTTGTCTTACTGTGGCTTCGAACTGCTCCAAACTCTGCCGATGATACTGCGGCATCTTAGTGTTTACCAGTTCAGCTTTACCAGTCTCTGTATCGAGAACCATAACATACTTGGTCTCATTCAGCTCACCAAAATCTTGCTGAAAGGGCGAACCAACGTAGAAATGATTGGGTTTGAACTGCTGGTGTTTGTGGATGTGGCCTAGGAAGGCAGCATCAACTTGTGGAATGTCATCAGCCACCAGCCCATCTTGTAATGTCATGCCATGGGCCAAAGCGCCCTGGATTGAGAAGTGGCCAAGCAAGATAACCTTACGACGTGTGCCTGCAACTGTCCTGGCCTTCTGGACAGTCTGAATGATGGTCTTCTTCAGTTCCTCCTCATTGTCAATGTATGAGACACAGGCAAATACGGCCTCACAGCCAAAGTCAATCACACCATGAGACTTTATCACAGTAAAGATACCATCATACATGACACCAGGGTGGACCTCTGTGCTTCTAAGCCACTGCTCATGGTTGCCCATGAGCTTGATGTTTCGACCTTTGAAAGCTGACAGTGGCGTCAGCACTGAGTGGATCGTGGGAATAGGAATGGCTTGACGATCATCCGTGGTGTCTCCAAGATCAATGAGGCCATCACACTTATGCTTGTCATAGGTTTTCTTAAGAAACGCCATGAAGGTGTTGACACGCCACCTTTGAAGTGGCATGCTTGGGTCATTGAAACATCTCTCATGGCCATCAGCAGCCTGGAGATCGCCATAGATGAGGAATCGCATCAGATCAGGTCCAAAATGGCACTACGAATGGCCAAGCTATTGTCCTTGATAAATGGTCCCAGTGATGGAGCCCATTGTAGATCAAGCAACTTGCCCAACTCAGTGTAGTGCACTTTTCGCATTTCAGGGTGCTTGTCTGGCTCCTTGTTGACCATGGTATCCAGAGTCTTCACAGGCAGAGCCATCACAGTGATCACCCAGTGCCAGTTGTCTACAGCCGCGATATTTTCGTACACACCAATCATCTTGGCCTTGGTGTAGTCAGCTTCCAAGTTCAGTTCCTCTTGGAGTTCAACAGCAAACTGTTGGGCTAATGAAAAACCACACTCATGCAACCCAGATGGCAGTGACCAGCAGTTCTTAGCTGAGCGGACGTTTGGCCCACGATAGATCAAGGGGAAGTAACCCTCTGGATCAACTGCAAAGCCAGACACAGTTACATTGGGTACTGGCACGGCAGAATTACCATCTGTGCGCCATTTCCAGTTAGCTTTGATAGGTTCAATCACAAACTCAAGAACTGTACTTAAGTCGTGACAATTGATCGAATACTTCAATTTCTGATGGAGGACACAGAGGCCGAAAAGCTGGATGAGAAAGCCAAGGCTTATGTGGACCGCCTGCTTTTAAGGTTGATGACGTCACCAGCCTTGATGTCCTTTTTAGAGGCAACTCAGCTACTAAAAGAGGGCGATGACTACATAGTCGAACTGCTCTTCAGAAAAGTTCCTGAAGAGCAGGTCGATGTCATCAAGCAATTTATTGCTGAGCCAAACACATCTTTTGCTTTTGAGCAGAGAGGCCAGACTCATTTTGCCTTCAGAGTCAAACTAGCTCCAAAGGATCTTGTGGATGATTCCGGGCAGGGTCCAACAACTGGTGTTGGGGAGTGATATAGACTAGTCTCCCCATGAGAAAGTCTTTCACAATCTTACGGCACATATGGCCGCGTGACTTGACGCTGCGAATTGACAGGTCATCACGAACCTTGTCCAGAAGCTTACCATCATCACTTTCCAATCTGAAGGCGATGATGGCCTCTTTACCTGGCCGCTTGGCTTTGACTTTACCTTGTTCTGTCATGGTTAAGAGAACATACTCTACCCTAGTTTACAAGAAAATATGAAATTTAGCACCATAGGAACAGAGCTGCTGCGCAGGATGGGCTTCATTGGTTCGGGTGACCCTGTCAGCTCGATTATTCCTCGTGCAAATACGCCTTCGGCTAACCAGGAGCTAGTCGACGACTTCATGGACGCTAGCCGCGTGGCTAATCCAGATACCTGGATGAAGTACGCGACTATCATGAAGCGTCCCTCATCCATGGATCAAGTGCTTGATCTTTGGGAGGAAATGGGCACCTGGGACTTGATGGCTGCTGCTCTTACCGAGCTTGTTGAGGAAGCTACTCAACGTGATCCTATAAACCCAGGAACACTTTGGTTTGAGTGCAACGACGCCCAGTTTGAGGATGACCTCAATGAAATGCTAGATTTGATTGGCGTTGAGGACATTCTCAACTCTCAAGTCTGGTATCTAGCTGCTCTTGGAAACCATTATGAGAAGATTGAGTATGCCCAAGGTGAGGGCGTGCTAGGTCTTCACTTCATTCATCCAAAGCTTGTTCGTCGTTACTGGCTTGAAAAGAATCGCCAGTGTATTGGTTTCAAATGGTCTGACAGAAAACCTAGAGCCAGCGATATTTTCGTCGCTGCCGATGGTGTGACTGAGATTCCTCGTGCGGCCATTGCCAGTTCACAAGGACGAGCTGAGGATCTCTGGTATCCGTGGGACATACTTCACATGCGTCGTATGTTTCGCATGCGCTCGTCTGAGTATGGCGAAGCTATCTATGATGAAGCTCAAGGCATCTACAAGAAACTACGCATGGCCGTGGACCAGATGGTTGTCCACAGAGCCCAGGTTCAGCCTGATCGTTATGTAATCAACATCGACGTTCAGGAACAAGCCCCTGCTGACCAGATGCGTACAGTACAGCGGTGGAAGCAGATGCTTCGTTCAAAGCAATCATTTGGTGCTGGTGCCACAGACAACCTGGCGGCTCCCACTGATTTTAAGAGCTTCTACAACCCATGGGCCCTTGATTCTGTCTTGTGGGTGGCCATGCCCAAAGGTTTTCAACACACTATCTCGAAACTGGCCGGTACTGCAAATGTGCCAGACGTCTATGACATTGAGTTGTTGACTGATCTCTTCTACTCAATCCTTGGCATGCCCAAGAGCTGGTTTGGTATTGGTGAATCCGGCGGACAGAACGCTCCATCAGGCAAGTCTTTGCTGGCTCAAGACATTCGCTTCCTCCGTAAGGTTCGTTCGATTCGCAAGCCAATCCTATCACAGTACACCTGGTTGGGTAATTTCCACGCGATCCTTAAAGGCAAGACCAATCTAGACTCGTTGAACATTCAGGCCAAGATGGCTGACATCGGTGGCCTTGAGGACCAGATGAAGCTAGACTTGTTGTCAACACAGGCCGACATTCTTGGAAAGTTGGCTGACGTAATGGCCGCATACAACCTACCAAAGGAAGCCTGGATTGAGTTGATCTTCAAGCGCTATCTTCGTCTGCCTGACAATGTAGTCAATGTCTTTATGACTGCCTTGCCAGCCCCAGTCGAGGCTCCAGCCTTTGAATCTAAGGGAAAGGCCGATGACTTGAAGAGAATCTTCGAGACCATTCGTTCCAGACTTGATCCTGAAAAGACTCAGATCATGATGAAGATCAAGGCTGCTGTGGAATCATCTAGCATCGACAATCATGTGAAGAAGAAATATCGTGGAGTGCCAGATGTGCTGTCTCTTCCTCAAATCAGAGCAGGTGACAGCATCATTGTGGGTGACAGCGCTCGTATGGTTGCTGGCAATGACTTCAAAGTGGACAAGTCAGCTTTGACAGGACCAATGAGAACTCTTAATGAGAATCAGCAGAAGCCTGTGGTACAAAAGCTGGTGATCAATGAGTCCACAGAACCCAAGCCAAAGACTGAGGAGAAGTCGCAAGGACCAGCTCCAGTTTTCGAGTCTAATGAGACTGACAACACAGCTTGGCGCAAGTACACTCGACTCCATAAATGACAACATCGACAGCCCATACCTTAAAGGGTCAGACGGTCACTGTTTCTGTTACTCTAACAGAGACTGATCCAGCTCTTACGTATTTGGCTGGAACGATAGATTGGGGAGATGGCACAACGACAGCCATACCCAGATCACTTAAAGTCAGCAATGAGTACTCTAGCTCATACACTCACACGTATGTCAACAAGGGTTTCTACGTAATAAAGGTTTCTGGCAGGAATTACAAGTCACCTCAGCCACAAACAGACCTTAACATCATCTATTTGGATGTGGGTGCAGCACCCATAATCACTGTCAACAGAGGGTTTCTAAGAGGTCCAGTGTTGCCTGACAACTCCTCAGTGGGTGACTGGGTGTTAAATGGCGGATCAGATGTTCAAGTTATCATATCTGATTTAAGGAACCTCTTACTCACACAGAAGGGTGAGCGCCTCATGAATCCTGACTTTGGAACTCAAATAAACAAGTTGGTATTTGAGCCAGACACATCAGTTCTAGAGGCCCAAGTTCAACAGGAGGTTACTCAAGCAATTGCAAAGTTTGAACCCAGGGTCAACATTCTTTCGGTCTCAACTGAGAGGCTGCCCAATGACAGACAGGTCAATGTTGCAATCCAGTTTCAAGCACTAAATCAGTTTCTCACTCTTGGTCTCAACTACTCATGACCAAAAAGCCAAAGTCAATCACCAAGTCAAAGATTATTCGACGTTTAATGACGGATTGCGAGTTGTCGTACGTTGATGCCAATAAAGTCCATGACTGTCTTGTTAGTACTATCGAAGAGGCTGTGATCAATCTAAACAAGATAAGTCTGGGTCATGTGGGCTCAATTACTCCCAAAGTAATTAAAGGAAAGTCTGTTTCGATGAATTTCAAAAGATCCAAGAAAGGAGTTGAGAAAGTACAACGATACTTTTTCTTGGACGAGAGAGTCAGATTCCATCTTAAGCTCTATAAGTCTTTTGCTGATAGGGTCGAATTCAATTACAACCCATGATTACTCCACTTATACTTCCAAAAGCCGCTGGTCTAGATTATGGCAACGGTGATGTAAGACACCTTACATCCACTGACGCAAACTCGGCCTCGACCATATCCTATGCCACACGTAATCTGGCTGAGAGAGACAATATCCTGGCTCGGGTAATAAACTCTATCATCTCAGAGGTCAATAATAAGGAGCAAATCATTGACTTGCAGGTGCCACGAATCTCATTGGCTGCATCGCAGTCAATCGTGGTTCTCAACTACAGAATTCCCAGTGGGTTTGAGGCCAGAGTGTTGAATGCTGTTGTTTCTTCCACACCAAGCAATCTGGTTCGACTGGAAGTATTGTGGTCCTCAGTTTATGGTGCTACGACAGGCACCTCTATTACCTCAACTCTTTCTGAGGTAAGTGGCCAAACTGTTTTCTATGGTGAAGGTGAGTTCATTGTAAAAGTCACCAATATTGGTAGCTCAACTGCAGCTGTTTGTGGCGATGTTCAAATCACCATGAGACCTGTGGCTGAGGTACAAGGTTCATTGCTGGTTCCAACACTCGTTACACCTATCAGCGGTGGTTCTGGAGCAGGTGAATCTGGTTATTCTGGCTTTTCAGGAGTATCTGGTTTCAGTGGAACAAGAGGCGCATCAGGTTTCAGTGGCTTTTCTGGTGAGACGGGCACAGATGCATTCACAACCACGAGTGCATTGTTTATTATGCCCTCACCTTCTTCGAATGTTACTGTTTCAGTAGCGGATACTAGCTGGATAGTGGCTGGCCAAGTGGTCTATGTTCAGACTGCTGGTTATTTCGTAGTCGCCAGCATTACTAATTCCACAACTGTCGTCCTGACTAACACAGGTTATGCTGGCAATGCAGCAGCGGCAACCAACATTACCTCTGGTAAGAAAGTAGGTCCAGCTGGCATTAGTGGAGCGTCTGGAGCATCTGCTTCTTCTAACACAATTACCACTGGTACCACAACAATCTCAACCAATTACACTGGAACAACCACCGCCGGATCTGGAAGTTATTTGGCTGTGACTAACGGCGCTAATAGCTATGTGGTGGCCACAACTACCTTGACAATTGGTGCCAACACATTTACTATAGTACAAGGTCAACTTTTGGTGATGCTGCAAAGTGGTGATTTGACTCTTACACTATCATCGCCATTTACTACATCTAATACCTTTACGACTGTAACGGTGGATGATGCATTTCAGGCCAGTGGACAAACGTTCAAAACAATAGTGTCTTCCTCTCAGCTAAAGATAACACTCCCTGCTGGATACACTGCTGACACTCGTGTGTCGATATCATTTATTGGTGTTGTTGTCACCTAGTTCACTCTGCACGTACTTATCAGGACAGTCTGGCCAATACTTTACAAAGCACTCTTTGATGAGTGCTCTATAACACTTAAATCTCTGAGTCATTGTCATGCTCGTGTTTAACATGGCAATGACTTTTTCTTTTATTGGATTCAAGTCAGCTGACTTTTCTAACATTCTACGAACAAGTTCACGGCCTAGTGGTCCACGGTAAATGGCTGTTTCACGTGGATCGTGTTTGTATGACCATGTCTTGAATCTGAAGAGTCGATTAAGCTCTAAAGGTGTCCATGGGTGATCTAGGGCTGACACAATCCAAGACCCCGTCTGGTCTTCTAAATAAACAGTGCACTCTCCAGAGTAACGTATTCCACCACCTATGGCGCTATTATCAATTTTCAGACGAATTTTTCCAATATTTATTTTTCCACATGTATCACCAGAGATAAAAGACAATACTAAGGATGCAGTTTGGGCTGAAACATCACTCGGATAGTTTGGCGTGGTGAAGTTTACATCACCCGAAGTTTTGGTAGTTGACCCAGGTGTTCCATCAGCATTTTTATATGTCCATGTGGCCGTTGTTGGTTGGAAAGTGTGTCCACCACTTGGAAATGCTGCATACTTAATTCCATTCTGATAAAAGAAGGAAAAATTCATGCTAGTCCAGCCGGTAGAAAGATACACTTCCCATGTAACCACTGTCGACTGAGTGGCTTCAAAATCGCATGTTACTCCAACATTTGGTTGAGCTTGACCCTCTGGGGCCAAACTAAAAGCTTCTGTATTAAGCTGTGTTGTTATTGTTGGAAGTCGTGGAACGCCATAAGGCGAAAGACTTGCTGGAATTCTGTAGATTATTCCGCCTGACCTTATCTGTAAAGTGACAGTTCCAACCTTATTGCCATATCGCGTGGGAACTGAATCATCATACGGCGTTGGAGCATTGTCAAACACGGGCTCATTTAGTACTGTGACACCCAAATGTGATAGGTCAATGGGCAGCGCCTCGTGATTTTTAAGATTCTGAAGAAGCTTATCAACACTGCTACTCAGAGTGTCTGTGGCTCTCTCTGTGACTAGATTTGATGAGTTCATGGCACGATCTGTGAAGGAACGTAGTAAAGTACGTTGTCAACTTTTATCACACTCACTCTTCCATTTGAGCCTGGCCAGGATTGACCCGCACTATCTTTGTAGGATGTTGCTGGGTTTGTTATGGCATGCCCCAAATGTGTTTGGCCATGTGTCTGCTCAGCGTGAGTTTCTAACAAATCTCTAATCTGGTTGATTCTCTCCTGCTGTGTGGCGAGTTCAGCCGAAGTTATGATTCGTGTGTTCATGGATTATAGACCACCGAAATAAAACCAGTTGATGATATAATAGTCACCCCAAATCGGTATGTGACTCCGTTGACAACGACAGAATATGCTCTGTCAACATCTTCAAAAGGTTGAATAGAAAGTTGAGTTACAATGGCTGTCTTGGCATCTGACGTCAGGTCACTGTTCTGTACGTCCAAGATTACAGCGGCCATGCCGGCCTCCATCTCATCTTGGTTAGTAAATAGAATGCCTTGAAAGCTGAAAGTATTAGACGCAGACTGGTATGACTCAAATGGGTCCAGACCTGTTGGAACAAGTGTTCCATATGTTATGCCAGCTGGAAGGTTAAAGACTAAGCCAGCGCCAATGGTATCTTGTTGGTTTACTATCCTTATTGAGTATGTACCAGCGTTAAGATACACTGTCTTTTGGTTTGATACCACTCCATTTTGTGTCCATACACCAAACCCGTGTTCCCAACCATTCCAACCATCTGCCCATGAGTTGTCTATGATAAGATTTCCATCAATGTACAACCAAGATGCATCATCTGAGTTTAAGTAGAAATTGTAATTTCCTGATGTCTCTACAATGATATCACCTGTGATAAGAGCGATGTATGGAACTCCACCAATAGGAAGCCATGAGTAGCCAAAATTGGCTTCAGACACTGAAAAGGTTTTTCTGAGGTCAATGAAGCTGGCCTGTGGGTTGACATGAATTCCAGGGCCATCACCAGCTGTCGCAAATTCATGCGCATAGTATCTTCCAGCTATTCTCTTTGTCGTGTCTGGTCTGTAGCCAAGTGATGGGTTACTTGGATTGATATACATGTTAGATATCAATCCATAGATTCTAACAAGAAGATTAGCTGTTGTGGGTATGAACTGTGGGTTCTGTGCCACAGGCAGATACACTTTTTGAGGGGTACCAGTATTAGCTTGGGCCCCTCCAATAACCAAACTGAACGGACTCAGACTATTACCACCTGAGTCTGCAAATAGATAGGACACAACACCTTCATCGTCATGAGCATCAATTCCTTTTGCTGCATGACGAGCGAGGGTGTTGTTTATTGCATTAACTTGAATTTGGCCCGATGAGGCCTGAGAGTCCGTCAGTAGTGGCGTATTCATTATCTAGTGGGTGGCTCTGGAAGCTCTTCTTCCTCCTCAGTGGCAGCCACACCCAATCTGTCAGCCAATGTCTCCTCGTCCTTGGCGATCTCTTCCTCTTCTTGCCCAGGAGCTGGTTCAAGAAGCATTGGACTAAGAGCATCATCAGCCTCAGACTTGGCCATATTTGGGTTGTCAGACGTGCCTTCCTTCTTGTCACCTTCTTGGCCCGGTTCTGGCATCTTTTCCAAGTACCAGTTGAATCCTTCGAGCATTTCATCGGCCTCTGGTCCCATGCCTGGGCTCTTTTGAAGGGCGTTACGAAGCACTAGGATCTCTCCGTAGGTTAACTCAGCACTATAGGTGTTGAACTGTCCAGCTTGTTTCTTTAGTTTCATGCAGCATTAACTACAGTTCTTGTCCTTATGAAAGAATTCCTAGGCAAGGTCAGGGATGGGGACTTTAGTCTGGATGACCCAGAGTTTTTGGACCAAGCTTTCAAGCATAGAAGATTTCTACGCATTGAGGGCACCCTAAGTGAGATAACATCAGTTCAAGACATCACTGAAGAGAACCAGATAAAGGAAGTAAGACTATCCAGCCGTGGATACAAGATGGTTGGCCGTAGAAAACTTTTTCGATGAACATCATAACGTTTCACAAGCACGTTGAGCTTCATTTTAACAAGAGCTCAGGCCAGTCAGTGTTCAAAGGTCTTCCTGGACTAAACTACATCTTTGGCCGCGCTCAACTTGTAAAACTGGCTGGAAGTCAAGAATTTAACTCTTCCATCCTCAAACAATCACTTCTAGAACCTCGTCTAGCTAATTTTGTAGCCAGAGAAGGTGAAGGCGGCACAGTCCTAGTTTACAACGGGTGTGGTGGGTATGGTGACCAGATAATGACCTGGCCACTTACACTGATATTGCACAACATGGGCTACAAAGTTCATGTGCTTGTAGACCCGGGTAATGCGGAATGCTGGTCCAACTTTCCATGGATTCAATCTGTAAATGTGTTGCCGATTGATCTCTCCATCTTCAATCTGTTCGATCACCACATCATGATGGAAGTTGTGGCCAATCTAGATGAGCATTCGCCACAACTTCACCCGCTAGACTCAATGCTATTCAAAATTGGAATTGACCCTAGTAAGGTTGATCCTGGCCTTAAGTCTGTTGCTCCAAATTTTACCCTGGACGAGACGGCCTTGGCGGATAAAGTTGTTGGAAACATGCCTATCGGCATATTTCAACTTTCAGCTGCATCACGTGTTAGATCTCTCACGCCAGACGAATCGGTGAGCCTGTTGCTTCATGTTGCAAAGTCTTTTCCAAACTTAGTTTGGTATGCCATCTATGATGGCATTGGTCATACTCATGTCTTCAATGACATGCTTAAAGATCATCCTATAAATGTTGTGCCATATGTTGCACCGAACTTGAGAGTTTTGTGGGCAATGATTCAAAAAGCCAGAATTTGTGTTGCACCTGATAGTATGGTTGTCCACATTGCCGGGTCCATGGGTGTTCCATGCGTTGGGCTTTGGGGACCAGTAAGGCCTGGTACTCGAGTGAGTTACTATCATCACCACTACTCCATCTTCAAACAAGACGCCTGTCATATGGCACCATGCCATGCTTATACGTCATCTTTTCCACGGTATTGTCCAACAGCTCAGATGCCGCAATGTGCTGTTTTGTCCGCAATATCTTTCAATGAAGTTGTCGATAAAATTAGGTGTGTACAAGACACCGTAACCAAATAAAGGGGCGTCCCGCGGAGTAGATATGTCAAGCATAGATGTAAACTTCCTGAGAGATGGCAACCCAGGAGTATTCGATGAGGTTGTCACACGCAATGGCTATGGAATCCAGAAAGGTTGTTTCAAGGGTCAATTAGTCATTGACTTTGGAGCCCACATTGGAACCTTTGCCTACATGGCTCACTCATTGGGTGAGGCTGAAAGGGTTGTCTGTGTGGAACCCAACCCTAGAAACTATGAACGTCTTGAGAGATGTTTTGGTGGTCATCACCAATTCTTTCTTGAAAATAGGGCCGCAAGTCGTGATTACACCCCTGTGAGAATCAGTGATTCTGACAATGTTTCAACGACTGGTTCTGTTGGCCATCTTGTGAACAGTGTGCCACTTCAGGAATTTGTCCACCGATTTGCTGAGTACAGAGGAAAAGCCACACTCAAGTGTGACATCGAAGGTGGTGAGTATGATGTGCTATGGACCTGTCATAGAAAAGAAGTCACGTTCTTCAACACCATACTGCTTGAAACCCATGACTCTGTTGAAAGACACTTAGCCATGAATGAGTACCTCAAGCTTTTTGGCTACAAGATTTCTAGTCAACATCAGATGTTCAAATGGGACGTGTTGCCAGATGGTAGTACCACGAACTGGCAACCACTCAATGCTTGGGTGTCTCGATTCGATCTATGATTTTCCTTCGCGAAACAGCTATCTATCTCCACATTGAAGGTGATGCCAAAGAGCTGTCAGCTCTTATTGACGAGACAAAAATAAGGCCACCAAACTATTGGCGTGCAGACTCATACCAGCTTTACAAGATGACTGGTGGTGAGAAAGGCTGGGACGGTTACATGCGTCTGATTGAACGTTCAGCCGCTCAAGCTGGTAAAGCTCTTCGTGGACTTCAGGACTCCATACTTGAAGCCTGCAAGAAGCTAAACATCGAAGTCAACAAGGACAAGCTGATCAAGAGTCCATTTCATGGTTTGGTTGTTGATGACATTCCTGATGATCTTCTTGTTGCAGACTTTGATCTTGATGGCAACCAGAAGTCATGCATTGCATCCTGGTTGAATCACGCCCATGGCGTGCATAAAGTCACTGTCAGTGGTGGTAAGACAGCCATGTTTTGTGCTGCGGCTGCCATGATCAAGAGAAGGTTTCCTGAGTCAAGATTCCTCTATCTTACACCTACAGAACGACTCATCAACCAAGTTTATCGTGAGTCACGAAAGTTTCTTCCTGACTGGGACATCACTCAGTTTGGTGGTGGCAAGAAAAATTGTGAAGGCAAAGACATGGTTGTGGCGACTGCAGCTTGTATGCACGCCAACTACGATGAGTTGACCTATGAGAAGTGGTTCAGGACTTTCATGACAGTGCTTGTGGATGAGAGTCACCATTCTTCTAGTGAGAGTTGGCAACGCATCCTTCTTTCAACTCCAGCCTTCTTTAGGCTAGGTGCCTCAGACACCACTCGTGAGGATGATGTGGTGTCTTTTTCAAGGATCCATGGACTTGTGGGTCCTATCAGGAATCGCGTTGAGGTTGACCCACTGATTCGTGTGGGTCGTGTGGCCAAACCCACCATCTATATCGTTGACAACCTAAATTGGAAAGACAGGTTTGCTCATCTGCCTCATACAGCCAGACCTGAAAGTCCAGCTTGGGCGTTAATTGACAACGAGTGGAAGAAAGCCAAGTACATTGGTCCAGTCTTTGAGAAAGCTGAACCAAACAAGAGCACTGGCAACTACAGACAGGGTGAGGAGGACGGTTATGCGAGAAACAAGAAAGGTGAGCTGATACCAACTCAAAATATGCATCACATTCAAGTGGATGACGATGATATTGAGATTGAATCTCGTTGGTGTTTGCTTGAACGTACCAATGACTTGGGCATCATTCAGTTCAAGGAACGAAACAACTTGATAGCTGAATGGGCCAAGCATTTCTCTGACCAAGGACACCCAACACTTGTTGTTGCCACGCGGACTTTGCACATCCTTATCTTGCAAGCCTGCATCTCCAAAGTAGTGGATCCAAGTCTTGTAAAGATCCTTTTCTCAACCCATGATTCAACTGAAAGAGATGAGACTTTTGAATGGCTCAAGAAAACGCCTGGAGCTGTCCTGATCACGCCTCTTGTCAAGGAGGGTGTGAGTATCAACGAGATCCGTGGTGGCATCGTGGCTGACCACGTGGTTTCTCACGAGCTAATGTCTCAGATCATTGGTCGCTTCATTCGCCAGAAGAAGACTGGCAAGAATGAATGTGAGATCGTGATGTTTATCGACAGACAACACCCACGACTGAAAAAGAATGGTCTAGCCCTGTTGGAAAAGCTAGAGAAGATTCGTGGATATGAGTATGTGTTCCCAGTCTTGGGACCAGACACGAAGAGTAAAGGCACTCGTTATGAGTGCCTATTTTAGAGATCCAGCCAGTCTAGCCAACCATTCATAGTCCACTCTGTCCTGGCCTCTGGGAATCTCTTCAAGTACAAGTCTTTTAGGCTGGACTTGGCAATCTTCTCTTCAGCCTCTGGCCAGCGTGCTTTCAAGGCCTTTGTTGCATACGTGTAAGCCTGGGCTGGATTTTCAGCCAGAGCACTGAGTACCCTTGGGTTACTCGTCTTTTTGCCATTCAGAGCAGACTTGATTTCTCGGTCCTGCGCTGCTTTCATCATCAGGTCATATCCACCCACACGGTGTTGTGATGATATTTCGCCAGGAGGTTGCTCATAGATGTCAGCATGTGTGGCATCCTGTTTGTGAGCCCAACCAGAAACCCATCGGCCTCTGTACTTGTCTCGAGCATATCTGTTTTGTCCAGATTTGTCTCTGTAGACAATTCTCGCTTTAGTGCCTTGATTCTTTAAGAATCGCATCACTGCTGGCACATCCTCAACAGGGACACGTCCTAACCACGAGGGTGTTCTGTGGGTTCCCTGGACATTCTTGGGCTTGGCCTCACAGACGAATGATACAATGAAATCAATGGTGCTCATACACCCAAAATCTTTGAGATGTCTCGCGTGGCTTTAGTTCCAATCTTGGATAGCTCTTTCTTGTCATCGTCTGTGTCCATGGGACGATTGCGATTGTTCATCGCTGAGGGAGGAGCATAATCACCTTTTTCTAGGCGACCTAGAATGCGATTGGCAATACGTGACAGATAGTTCTCAAAGTCTTGTGTCGCACGACCCACTTGAATCTGCCAAGATTGTGGACCCATGGCATTCTGCAAACCATTATCAGGCCGTAGCGTCTCTGCTTTGGCCTTGAATGATTGCACCACAGGTGCGAGTTGTTTCTTTGAGATAGGCATGTTAGCCAATGATGCGATTCACCACACCTGTCTTCTTAGACTCCTTGATGTTTCTGGAGTCACGCAGACGCATGATGACGTCATCCACTGGGTCGCCAATAGCAAAAGCTCCGGCGATCAGCTCACGCAAGTGACCAAAGGAAAGTCCCTCAGTCTTCTTGGCCATGTCCTGAATCTGTGAGTCCTCAGCAAGGCCCTTGAGCTTGTGGCTGAGGTACTTCAGACGGTGTTCAAACTTGGGCGGACCCACATAGATACGCTTGTCAAAACGACCAGGACGTTGCAGTCTTGGTGATAGACGATCGATGTAGTTTGTCGTGGCAAGGTAGCAAACTCTGTCAACCTTAAGGTCACCATCCATCAGACGAAGCAGTGTGCGCTCGTCATAGGAGGCCAGCTCATCAGCCTCCTCAAAGGTAACCACAATACGACGTTCAGGTTCAATCTGCCGGACAGCACCCAGAGCGCTGGAAATTTGATCTGGAGAGTTAGCCATCAGCACGATATCTCCATTCTTGGCCATGGCCTCACCAACTTGCTGAAGAGCCAAGCTCTTGCCAGATCCAGGGGGACCATAGAGAATGATGCCACGTGACTGCATCAATCCCAACTTCTTGTAGTGCTCCTTACGCTCCCAGAATGTGGCAATCTCGTTGACAGCCTTGTGCATGGGTGAATCCTCAAACACCATCATCTCATCAGTGTTTGGTTGGATTTGCTCCAGGAACATGCCACTCATATCATGGCCAATCTTGTAAGCACCAGGTGTGAGACTGTCTGTCAATGTAACATCACCCACAGGGCGGAATTGTGGGCCAGACACTGTATACTTGAAAAAGCTCTTGGGAACTTCCTTCACACTCTTGGGTGTGGCGATGCGAGGTTGGTCATCAATGTCGTAGGATCCCTCTGATTCGCCTAGAATTCTCAGCGATGTAGTCTTTCGCATGGCCTAACTACTCGCGTAAGTATCTTGTGCTGACGACTGAGCAGATTCAATACGCCGTCGATAAAAAGACGTACCAGTTTCAATTTTGGAAG
>Ga0315903_10005004_pt1 | contig 17428 bp, 1 predicted proteins | sample LakEriMetagenome_7_FD_203524 | JGI IMG/M metagenome (GOLD analysis project Ga0315903, IMG submission 203524) | Freshwater fungal communities from buoy surface, Lake Erie, Ohio, United States - Buoy 2 MA119 | ecosystem: Environmental > Aquatic > Freshwater > Lake | place: USA: Lake Erie, Ohio...
CATACAGGTTATAGTTAGGGCTTCCCCAACCGCCAGTATTTGTTGCAGAGTAACTTCCGGTTTTGTCCGTGACATAAACCTTTGTTCCGTCTACAAGAATTTTGTACTCAAGTGAAAGTGATAATGGCATGTTTTTATTTTTTAGTCTTCTTCAAATTTAATATAATCGTCTGGCAATTGATTTATTACAGGAACAACATCAACAAATGTATTAGACATTTGTTTAAAGTCAGCATTACTTCCATAAGCAAGTGCTTTCATTGTTGTTGAGAATAATCTTTGATAATAGCTCGCAAATACCAATGGCGAAACTGAAATATTAAGGAAAGGATATATTGTAAATGTTGATAACAATTCATCCTGAGCGGATTGTACTGCAACTTTTAATACAGCAAACTCTTCCTCATCATCATCTGCCAATAGAGCGGCACTTAATATAGCAAGTGTACTGAGTGTAATCAGAGATGTTCCAGCATACCAAAGATTCTTTTTATCTTCAAGAGTAAGTTCTCCTTTTCTGGCCATGCTGATGAACTCTTTTGGCATTGTTACAGCGTCGGCCAATGTCTTAAGCATTCCCTTCATAGGTTCACTTGCCCAGTAGTATTTGCCGTCTTTACTCTTTTTGTATTGACCCATAATCTCAGCATCATACTCTGTTATGGTAATTCTCCAAAACTTATCTCTAAACCAGTTTCGGAATTGAGACATAGCATGCATTAAAGAATATCTTGCCCACTGAGATGATAAGTCTCTGTCAAATGTTCCAATAGCTCTGGATATGTAAGCCTTTAATCTCTCTCTTAGTTTCCAATCATAGGCGGATGGAATCTCTTCATCTTGAGTTATTTCTCCTTTTTCAACCATAGAAGCTTTTATGGCTTCATACAATGCCTGTCCATCCTGACCTTTAAATCTAGCGTCTTTCTTCGGGTCATAGGTTATTCTCCATCTACGGAAACCATCCTTCTCTGTAGAGACGGAAATATCATGTGCGTCCCAGGTTCCATCTTTTAACATCTGAGCAACAAGCATGTGCTCTTTAAAACCTAATTCCATTGAGCGGTCAATCATATAAGCAGTTTGCTCATTGATTAAACCTCGTGCTGCCTTTTGACCTTTGATGCCTGTTAATACACCAGTATCTTCTGGCAAATACATTCTTCTTAAGTAATGTATTTTTCTTGACAGTGCTTCATTTGTAGAAGCTTGAGAAAGAATAGTTATTGCCTGACCGAACTCTTTCATTCCGGGAAATCTAGGGTCATTGGTAACAGTATTCAGAAACGCATCTGTCAAGTTTGACATACTCATTTGAACAGTGTTTCCAACAAACACTTTCCAGTTCAATCCAACAAAACTTATTGAAGCAAGTCTAATACCTAAGTTAACCCACTTTGAAGCTATCTTATCTTCACCTTGTCTAATATTAAATGCCATGTCTGCAACAAAATCATCCATCTGTTTGATGGTTTCTTGTTGCGTTACAGAACCAGAATAAGTATCAGGAGCACCGTAAGCTATTTCTGTCCACTTAAATAATGAACGGAATAATCTATACTTTGGCAACGCCTTGTCCATCTCTGCTTTTCTAATATAACTTGAAGAAAAGAGAGTAAGTACTTTTTCAAGGTCGGTTTCAAAACTATTAGCCAATGATGGGTCAAATAATGACATGTCATTATTTAAACCAAAGTTCTTTAATGTTTGAGTTGAGAATTCACCTTCTCCGCCTGATACAATTTGTCCTTTAAATGAATCATAAGCGGCGTCTGACATACGCTTTGTCATTTCAGCTTCGCTTCTGAAGTTTCCTTTTTCAGAAGCCATTTCCCAAAATGTAGAGATTGACTTTTTAAAATCCTCTGCTGCTTTTCTAAAATCTCCCTTTGTTAGTTTTTTCTTTGACTCATATAATAAACTATCAGAACTAATCTCTAACATGGGTATCTGACCCCTCTTCCATCCAGGATAATACTTTTGTACTGTATCGTTAAAGTATTTAATAAAGTTCTGTTGAGCTTTGGATAGTTTTGCAAAGTCGGAACTTCCCTCTTCAATTAAGAGAGGTACTTTATACATATCACCATTTGCATTAACCTGGGTTTGAATCAAAGGTTCAAATACCCTGCGAGTCATGCCTGTGAGAGCATCTAATCCAAGAACATTCTTCTCGCGGAAATTAACTCCCCTGAATACAACAGAGTCCTCTTCAATTAAAGCTTGAATGTAAGGGTCTTTTTCTTGAAGAAAAGAATCTATCTTTTTCTTTATTTCATTCAGATGATATCGGAAAACTTCATAGAATTTATCCAACATCTTTCTACCAGTCATTTGTGGAGACCTTATCCAGTTGGTAAGGAAACCCATGAATTCGTTAGACACATCTGCTTCAGGATGCATTCCATATCCTTTAAGAGATATATACGCACGAGCCATTGCTGTGAATGTTTCATCAGCAGATACTCTGTCCATTAATTCTTTATCTGTAACATTAGGATACTTATTTCTTATTAAATTAATTATTCCTTTTTCAGACTCAAGAATTTGATTTGCCAGTTCATCAGCGAGTGTTTGGTCTTTCTGATATTTTTCAATCTGGTCTTTTAAACTTACAACGCTCTTATGTGTAGTATCCCATTGATTGACCAAGTAGTCATATAGTTCAACAATAGGGTCATCTCCAAAAGCAGTTTCATTATATACTTTTTCATCATCCAATAACTCTTTAATAACAGAAGGTTCTGCATTTTTTATTTCAGGTATTGAATGCATTATCTTTATTTGCCCTGCAATATCCTTCATATTAGAAGGTTGACTAAAGGTTTGATTTGTACCATTTATATAGTCAACAATAACCCTATTTATTCTAATATCCGGATTCTCTTTAATCAATTCTAATCCAATTAGACCGAGTCTCAGTTTTTGAAAATCACCATATTGGTTTTTTAATACATTGGCTCGCATCTTATTCGCTTGAAGCGGTGTAAGATAGTTTCCAAATAAAGTTCTATACTGACCTCTAAACTTTGAAAGAGTTGCGTTAAACTTAATTGGTATTTCCCTGTCAAGGGGAATATCTGTCATGGTCATAATATCATATGTACCATCTGCCCTTTTAATCAAAACAACATCGTCATATCCGGGAATAAATTCAATATCCTCGGCTTGGGCAGAGTTTAATATTTTGACTACTCTTTGAGTTCTTGCTTTTATAACTTCACTTTTGCTATTCAAATCATAGCTATATGATTTAACATCTTCGTGACGATTCTCGGTATATCTTTCAAAGAAAGATTTTAAATCCTCTGTTACAAGTGAGTTGTGTTTTCCATCAACACCAGCAAGGACTTTCTTTGCTTGCTCTATTCTTTTTTGCTTATCCTCACTTTCCCACTGATGAGATACACCATCATTCGTTCTAAAACTCTTTGCTTTTAATCCCTGCCGTTCAACCAAGTTGATGGCTCTTTGGTCAAGATTAGAAGATACATTCCAATCCTGTACCTGAAAGACTGAATTAAGAAATGATGTTACATTTCTCTTATCAAAGTCTGTTTTTGTCTTTTTAGACTTTTTAGTTCCGTAAAACAAATCGTCTACCTTTTTACGAAACTTATCATAAAAGCTTTTCTTTCCGTCTTTCCACTTCGGCTCGGTTTTAATATTTTCAGCCGGCCGCATTGACACTGCCAACACTTCATCTGTAGTTGCTCCATAAGTAATCTCTACAGGAATAACATATATGGCTTCAACAGGAACAGCTACACGAGATAATTCCGTATCACCTTTCTCAAGCATTGTTGAGTAAAACATTGTTTGATAGGTGTATCTCTTTGCCTTATAATAATCTCCTAAAGACGGGTCCCAGGTTTTAGAGTGAACAGTTTTTAAGTCGTAAACAACAGCTCTACCAGAAGGCAATATATGAACTAAGTCAATAGTACCAGCAACTCCATTTCCAGAATCGGCATTCATAGATGCTATCTTTAATTCTGCAATAAGAGTTCCCCCTTGTGACTTTAATCCATTTATAAAACTTGTCATTTGGTTTACAAAACCTATCTCACTTTCTTGTAACCCATACTGTTTTTTAATCTCACTCTGAGGTTTACCATTAACAATGTCCTGAAGTATGTTATGGTATCTAGTACCCTTTAATTCAAATTGTTCTCCAGAAGAAGTACCTCTATATGGCGCAAATTCATTCCTGTCAAGAATTGTAGATACTCTTGATAAGGTCTTTCCCAATACGCTGTAACCATCATCTTTAGCTTCTGATATCTTATCAACCGAAGAATTAATAAGATTATTTGCTATTTCAGCGGATGTAAGTTTTTGTAATCGGATGTTCATTATCCGATTAAGCATTGATGGATTTGTTACAATATCAATTCGAGGTTCGCCGTTTGAATCATAAACAGAACCTTTAAAATCAAACTTTTGAGTTTTTGATTTATAAGTGGGTCCTTCTAATGGATTTGTTCTAACCCATTCTTTAAACATTGCGACATCTTCAGGAGAACCCAAACGAAAAGATGTTGCCAAATCTGGATTAATTAACGCAATACTGGCAACTCCTCCATTGCCATCCTCTCTGTAAATATATCCATAATCAGACTCTGCTAAATTATTTACAAAATGATATCTGTTGTTAATATCCCAATTTGCTTGGTCTTCTAGATATGTTTTTGTTATGTATGGATTAGAAGCAAACAGAAGATGAGGTTGTGCATCCCGAAGGTTATTTGGAATAGTCGGCGCGTATACAAAATAACTAATTCCTCCAATCAAATTTTTTGATGAGGATAGTTCCATTTCTGTTTTTAAACTATTTGGTTTTCTGGTTCTATCAGATGGTTCTGACCAAACAACATCCCGAATATCTGAATTACCAATTAATGAACTCAAGTACTTAGCGTACTGGTTCATATTACCAATTGATTCAATCTCTCTTAAAAAAGGAGTTCTGTTAGATATTGTTTCTAATTTTTTAGAAAGCGGACTATCCGGAGTTAAGTCAACAGTACTCTCAACTTCTTTCTGAAATAGTTCTTGAAAGTCACCTTTGTTTAACTTTAAGTATATTTCTTCAGCTCGCCATTCTCCAAACTCTTCAACCAGTTGGTTAAACAATACTGACTCTTGACCGTTTTCAGCGTAATATTTCTTTACACAGCTCATTAGCAAACTTTTTTATAGCGATTTTGCAATCTTAAATTTTCTCTTAATGTTGAGAGTTCAGAGTCGGCAGATACAAGTCTAATACCCAGTAGGCTTAGGTCAGCTGCATCGTTTCTGCTCATATCCATTGCGGACATCATTGATTCTCCGAAACGGTCAATTATCTCTGAAATACTGTCGTTGACAGAAATTTGTACTCCAAAGATATTGGAAAATGTGGTTTTTACCCAATTTATAAACTTGTCGAATATGGATTTCATCCTACCAAAGAAAGACCTATTGTAGTTACTGAATGCTTTTTCGGATGTATAGATACCGGTTAGGGTTGCAAAAGTCTCTTCAGCAACACCCTCCTCATCCTCTTCAGGGTATCTCTTTCTAATGGTCTCCGCGTATGGATGAGCAAGACTCATGTTTATAATCTGGTTGTAGAAAGTCGGGTCTTGAGCTTTTAGAGCAGCCATCCAAACATGTACAAATTCGTGGATAGGTGTATCTAAAGTAGCCAAATCCGAGTTAATATAAACAACCCCGTCTTTTACAAAACCTTTCCGGGTAGCATCTTCTGGAAGAAACTGTGGGTTTTCAGCAATTTGCGCAGTAGTTAAAACCTGTACATTTATTCCAAATCTGTCTGCCATTTTTGAAGCAAAGCTGTTTACAAGTTTAGCACTGACATTTCTTCCAACTGCTTTTCTTGTTACAAAGTCCTCGTAGTTCTTTTGCTTCTTGGTCTTGCTTCTTGATTTTTTAGCTTGAGCCTCTCTCTCTTTTATAATATTAGCTTTAAATCTTGGAAGAAATAAACCATCACCCATATCAATCATATCACTCATAGAACCACCTTCATTTTCAAAATTGGTATTCTCTTCAAAATTTGCAGAAGACGCGGCATCATTCAAAGTGATACTATTGCCATAAGGAATAAACAATCTGTTGTCAGACATCATCTTTTTCTTATCAGCAAGACCTTCGATTTTTCTGTCTTCTTTAGTAAGATATACTTTATTTGATGCCATTTTAAACAGCATGGTCAAATCATTCTCTCTACCTTCTGTAAAATATTCAGAATAAAGTCTCAGAGGATTCTGCTGAATCCAATTATCAAATTTTTCAAATACACTACCCTCATAAGTAAACATATCTACAAAAGAAGTTGCTGTTGAAGCTCCTTTGTCTTTGATTAAAGTATAATATCCAAGCATATCTTTAATCATACTATCTCCATCAGGTATTGTAAATTGATTATTTACATCAGTCATTAATCCATTTACAACAGCTTTCTTTTCTGCAGAATAATCTCTAAAGTTAGAAACAGGTTTTAATACCAATGTATCTTGATACGGAATCTGTATTAAATATTCCTGTAGGTTATTCTCGTAGTTGTTTCTTCCATTGTTGGTTGTTTCAAACTTAGGAGTAAGATTTACAAAGTATCTTGGAAAATCTTTCATAAAAGCAATTCTTCCTTTAGCATCATCTGTAGTAAAGACATTTGCTAAATCATAGACGGCGCCGTTCATTACAATTTTTGAACCTTCTCCTCTACTTGCCAAGAATGAATCGATTCCAAAGCCATATACAAAATCAGTCATTGAGTTAAATACATCTTCATTTCTAATTAACTCTTCTCCAATTGATTCATATGCTTTAGATATATCAGCGTATAGGGTTGAGTCCTTAAGCATTTTGGCATCCATATCTACAAATGATTTTAGATATGACATCATGTGCTTATTATCAATGAGAATTTCAAAGATGTTTATTTTACCTCCTTCAAATGAATTTGCAACATCAATCTTTTCTTTTTCATTTAAAGTTAAAAACTCTTCCAAACTAAACTCCGGACTTAATTGTTTGAAAGCTGCTTTTAAAGCAAAAGCCGAGTATATATTATTTGGAATCTCCTGATTAATTGAAAATATAGTTCCTACATGTCTTAAATCTTCTGCAAAAGAATTAAAGTAACGCAGGTCATTAAGTTCTGCAGAATCTTTATAAGGAGAAGCTTCTATAATATCCTCCAATTTGGGTCTCTTTCCTCTATTTTGAAAATCTTTTGTTTCTGTAAAAATATCGTAGACTCCTTTTACAATTGGATTTCTAAGAAAAGATACAATCTCAGCTGCGGTATATCCATGAAAAGCAAGTGCATTTACCAAGCCACCAGTATACTCGTTAATATTTGCACGACCCAATTTAGGGTCTTTTGCATTATCAACAGCTGCTTGAATAACTTCATCATATGTTACAAGAGCCTCCAGGTTAAACGAGATTCTTGCAAAGTCTCCATTACGAGATAAGGGAGAACTTTTAGGAATATAATTTGCATAATCTTTTTCTCTTTTTCTTGCAGAAAATACCATTCCTGAATAGTTCTTCATACCAACAGCTCCAATTCCAACACTTGTTTTTCCACCTTGACCTCTTACAAATAACTTATTATTTGCAATAGGGTTTGCTGTAGAAATTGAAGCATCTTCTTCAGGTATGTTTTCCAAAGCTTCGTCCAAGTTATCAGTAGCGGTAGGCATTGTTGCAACAATCGCACTCTCTGCTTTATCCAAAGCTTTTATAAACTGGTCAGCAATAAAGTTTCTAAGTTGTACTTCTGTCAGTTTATCTTCTTCAATTGTTTGACCATTCAAAGACCAAACACCATTCTCAAAAGTTGGAATGTTAATTTGAGCATTCTCTGCTTCATAAGCAATCAAGTTGCCTTTGTCAATATCTTGGTCAGCTCCATGAAATACAAGAATATCAGGATGTACATAAATTGTATTATCTGCATTATGAGCAAATCCTACAACTTTAATTTTTGTAATAGAGTGCGGAGTTGTTCCTGGAATTCTACCCATTAAAAGGGTTAACGACTTTTCAAATTCCGCAAACTTTCTATCATAGACTCCATCTTTCTCAGCTTGTAGTACTTCGGGATTAATAATTGAATTAATAATCAAATCTATTTCAGCTTGATTATTATTCTTCTTGGCTTCCTTGTATTTAGCTAATAAATCAGGGCTTGAAATCTTAATAGAACTAAATTTTCTAATTCTTCTTTCTTTATCAAGTTTCTTAAATAAAGCTGGATTTATATCTTCAATGTTTGTTCCAGGTTCTATTCCAAAGGCCTTGAAGTGAGTAGGGGATATAACTACTTCCGGAGACTCAACTTTCCATCTACCGGAAGCGAGTTCTGTATAGAGTTCGCTACGAAGCTGGTCCTCTACTCTACGCAATTCAGCACGCTGAACAGGGTCTTTAGTAGCAATTCTTTGGTCAACAATCTGTTTGAGATTTTTCCAAATATCAGTTTCTTTTATAGAAACTCCATCTTCGCGTATTGCATCAAATCCTTTTAGTTCACGAGCTATTCCTTTTGCTCTATCTTCATCTTTTGCAATTCTTGTTTTTCCATTTTCATCTACAATTTGCCAAACGCCTGTCGCAGGAGAAAGAACCTGTTGACCTCCAAATATATCAAAGCGAATTGTCTTATCAGATAACTCAGACGCAAGTGCGCTGTAAGACATGTTAAGAAGTATCTTATTTGACAAAGATGGATACTGAGAGTTAACAATCTCTTGAATCATTCCAACACTACCTCTTTCATTAATCTTATTGCGAATTGTTGAGAAATAATCTTTCTCAAGAATCTCAGCACGATTTCTGTCTCCTATAACCTCAATTGCTTTTACAATATTTTCTGCTTCGCCAAGTGTTTCGGGTCTTTGCAACATTGCAGAAATTGCTTGACTTGATAATCTTGCACGAGCATCATTGCTTTCATGTGTTGCATCCAATACTAATCCAAATTCAGCATTGCTGCGAGGAATTGATATTAGCGATTGAGCATTAATTAAATCATCAAATGTAGAGAACTGATTTAAGTTTGATAATCCGTTTTTCACACTAGAGTCAAAAATAACTTCTGTGATATACAAATCTTGTATTTTATTTTTTACCATAAAATCAAGAATTTGTTCGTCAGTCATGCCCGCTGCCTTTGCAGCGTTCTCCAGTTCAAATAGACTATCAACAACTTGACCATTAATAGTTATCCCAGTTACACCATTCGCACTATACTTAATGCTATCTTTCATTAATCTATCAATCGCACGGATAAATGGGTCTCCATCTGTACGCATCTGCTCTGTTATTTCATAAGAAGCATACTTATCATAGCGAGGCATTCCTGTCTCTAAATCCATGTAGGTAGAAATTGGTTTTAAGTTCGCACCCACATTCATTCCAAAGTTCTCGCCATAAGACCTTTTTAGCTGTAGCTTAAAAATATTATTAAAGAATGCCGCGCCATCAAATATCTTCTGACCAACTTCTTTAGTATAGGAGACAGGTAGTATCTTTCTTTCAAAGTCTGATATAATAGCCGTCTGAGAAAACTTGGCTAGTTTCCCACCCTCAATTATTTGAAGAGCTTCTGGAAGAGATTCGTAATTTTCATCTCTTGTTACAACTCTTCCTCGGTTTGTTGAAACCTGAGACGCACGCTTTACAGCATCTGTATATTCTTTGTTTGATTTATATCCTTCTTCAGGACCAATCCAAAACTTATTAAAGTTATGAGATACCCAGTTCCAATTCCAGAAGTAGCTTTCAATAGCTTCTTGATTAGAGATTTTTAAATCTTCCAAATATGGAATTTCCGAATTCTCTGTTATACCAAAGAAGCTGAGATTTTCTTTGAATTCTTCAAGTTGTTCACTATAGTATTGCTGTAAAGAACTATCATTTATTTTATCAATAATTGAAGTCTTAATACCACCACCAACAACCCTGAAAGATTGTCCTGTTACAGGGTCTTTTTCAGTTTTCATCTGATAGTGAAGTTCATTTTTCAGATTAGAACCCACAAGTGCTCTGCGGATTTCTAAAGACAATGTTGGAATTAACTTGTTAATGCCATTGATTGCATTTACAATTGAAACAGGACTTTCAAAAACAGGAGTTGCTATCGGTAGAGCATATCCATATTGAAGTAAAGCTTTTCTCCAAGACTCAACAATTGCAATACCCTGTTGTCTATAGTAGTTATTTATAGAAGTAAGCGTTCTGTTTTTAAGTTGAGCGGTGTCAACTTTTCCACCAAGTTTAGGTAAGAAATTAGACGATGCTTTTACTACGCTTGCACTGCCTTTATCTGCAAAAGATATGGGAGAGAACGCAACGGTCTGTTTATTTGCTTCTTTATTGCGAGATAAGAAGCCAAGATATAAATGGAAGAAATCATACTTTACTTGTTCTTTAACACTCAATCTTGAGTTATGTTTCATAAAGGTTTCATCTTCATTAATGAATCCTTCTTTTAACATATACCCTGTAAAGTCTAGTTTAGACGGGTCTTGGCTTGCTCCAAAATGTTTAACAATATCCAATTGCTTGACAGGACTTTCTCCGACAGTCTGTCTTATATCCTTAATGTGTTGATTTGTACGAACCAATGGATATGATAAAGAAAGAAGATTAACTCTTTCTCCATTTAATAAACGATACTGATATGCTGAATCAATATCATTAAATGTCTGCATTGTCTCAGAAAAATTAACCCATTCAGTCAACGAAGACCCTTCAAAAAAGTCATTGCTTTCACTACCTAGATATTTGCCAATGCCAAAGAGTACAGGAATAAGTTGGGTTTGTTTTGGAATTTTAGAAATAAACGATTGTTTAACTTTATTCATTCCAAGGTTCTGAAGCAATTGTGCAATTAAAGTATCATCAACTCTTTTGTCAGTAGTAGCTGTGGTTGACATTGAAGGATTTGCTCCTCCTTTTATGGTAATTGGAATCTTTGTTTTTCCGCGAGTTATATTATAAGTAACCTCAAGTTTAGAAGGATTGTAAGAAGCCAATGGAATATACTTATCACCAAGCTTTTCTTTTTCAATCATTTGCACTTGCTTTTTTGCAGTCAATGCTTGCTCAAGGTCTACTCTAAAGTAGTTAGCTGTGATATTTGTAAGTCTTCCTGTAGAGTCAAAAGATTTGTTTCGATTAAAAATAATTCTTGAATACTCAGCTTCATTACCACTTGATAAGAAAGAAAGTAAAGCAGTAATTCCATTAGCAGCCTGTTTTACTCGTAAAGCTTTTTGTTCAGTAGTTCCTTCGCCTCTCTGAGAAGCAGTCATCATTGAATAATGCTTTTGACCATTTATTTCCAATGGATTTAAAGCAAGTAATCTTTGATATATAGAGAACTTAATTTGTTCTTTTCTTGAACCTAAAACCGGAGTTTCTGTTCCAGCTGCATTAAAATAAGCCGTTGCTTTAGATAATGAAGTAATATCATTATCCTTCATATCCCTGATAATAATAGCGTAGTCTTCCTTATTTGTTCTACGAGAACTTACATAAACTCTCTTTTTAGTAGTACTGTCTATTTTAGATTCAATTACAGGAGTATTAAAAAGAATCATCTTTGCAAAATCACTACCTGTTGCCAGATGAGATACTTCATCCTTGCTTTCTGCAATTGGATTAAAGCTGAAGTTTGTATTTACAAAAGAATACTTACCGTCCTCTAACTTGACACCTGGGAAAAAATGTTTCAGTAAAGAATCAAACTCATAAGATAAAACCATATCGTAATAGATATCTCTGAGCTGACCATTTGGATTATTCGTTGTGCTTTGTAAGAAAGATTTTGTAAACTTCTCCATTGTTAATTGTGGAGGAGCAGATTCAAATATTTTTTTTATGTCTTTACCTTTCTCAGAAAGTTGACGCTTAAGTTCCTTAATTACAGGGTCAATATTTGCAGAAGTAACTATACCAGTTGCATTATCTCCAACAAGTGGGAATACAGTATCTGAAATTTTTACTGAAAAATATTTTATAAATTCTTCAAAGTAATACTGATTAGGTTGTCCTTTAAACCAAGCATTTGCAATATCAAATATCTTTCGGTCGTTTCTTATTTCTTTTGAATTACTTCTTTCTTCAAAGAACTCAGTTGGTGTTTTTCCATCTTCTGTTTTGGGAGCTGCTATATTATTTATAGCGGGACTCTGAGGAGCATCAGGAACAATAATAGTTTCGGATTTCTTTATCTCAAGTTCCTGTGCATTCTCAACATCCTTATTGTTAAAAATAGAGACGGGAAGTTTAAACACAGGATATCCGGGACTTATTGCACCTGATACAGTAAAGTATCCATAGTTAAGAGCGGCTTTTCCAAAACCAGCATCTCGTGGGTCTGTTGAATTTCGAACTGTTTCGGTTGTCTCATAAACACCGTACTTATATACTTGATTTCCAAGTTTCTCAAGAAAAGCTTTTGCTTGCTCGCCTTTCTTTGTATTTTTTAAAGACTCTTCATAAACACTTTTTAGAAAAGTTCTAAATCTAAAAGACTTTGCAAGAGGTTTTACAACTACACCATCTTTTACTTTTCTTTCTTCTTTAGATTTTTTCTTTTGAATTGTTGATTTTTTATTTTTTGCAGACTCTTCTTCATCTGCTTCTTCATCTCTAAAATGATTTTTAACTACATCTAAAAGATATTTTTTGTACTCATTTGAAAACTTCTTTTTTTCAAGCTGAGAATATGCTTTACCGTCCAACTTAACACGGCCATTTTTATCTAAGTTGAGGTCTGTTAAGTTTAATTCATTTGCAATAAATTTTAAACCAATTTCTCTAGCAGAATCTGAAATTTTAATCTCTTCTTTAGATTTAGAAAGACCCCAATTTTTAGAAAGCTTTTCTAAAAATGTATCTAATGGAACATGTTTTCCTCCATTTAAAGGCATTGATAAAATTTGAAATGTATCTTTTAATACTGCAAGAGATGCTTCTTTAATGTCTTTTGAAGTCACCTCTTCTTTACCTGTTATACCTATAGCTTCCTCTTCGGCTGCGCTTTGGGACATTTGCATTCCTGTTAGAATGGCGTCAATCTCACTTGATGTTTTTACATAGGAGTAAAAGAGATAAGGTGTTTTCTCAGCACTAAGCATGGTAACCTGAAATGGAGATGATGCGTAGCTGTGTCCCGGGTTTTTTGCCATAAACTCAAGAACAGGTATTGTTTGTTTATCCAGTGCACGTTCTTCTTTAGATTTTTGAGCTTTTCTACTTTCTTTAAAAGGAGATGTTATATCAATAGATGCTCTATTTCTATCCTTTCGTATAGCGGATAGAATCTCATTAGATTTTGCATCACTATAAGTAAGTTCAAGTACTTTTTTGCCATTGTCCAATGGCATTTTAAAATCACCCAGTCCAGTAATTACGCCAAAAGAAACATCTGCAACTTCATTATTGTTTTTCAGAAACTTTGCAAATAAGACAAGTTTCGGAGCGTTTTGTTTTTCTGAATTTAGTGTTTCGCTAAGTGTATCAACTACTCGCGTAGGTCTTTCATTTCTTTGGTATTGTAAAACAAACTTTATTTTGTCTGCTCCAAAAGGAAGCGGAACACTAGGGTCTGTTATACCTCTTTTTATTTGAGTAAGTGTTTCTACAGGAAGTTCAGTTCTTTCTCCATCTTCACCAACAGAATATCCATTAGTGTAGAATGTTGAAAATAATAAAGTATCTCCTGCAAGTGGTTTGAGACTTGTTGCAAATTTTATCCAAGCGTCGTACTCTTCACTTGATAACTCACTACCCTGTATGTCGTAGGCTTCTCTTACAGTAGGTATTATGACATTTGTATCAAATATTTGCTTTGCTGGTTCTAAATTAGATGTGCCCGCTGCATTAAGAGCGTCTATTCTTTCTTGTCTTAAAGCTTTAAACTGTTCGTCGGTAAATACAAAGTCTTTAAAATTTGATTGACCATCTACTGTTTTAATTCTAAAAGACGGATGATTCTGAAGCACAACCATTTCAGAGGCACGACCTACAGCAGTCAGCACACTTTTATATTGCATATTTGCTTCAAGACCAATTGCTTTTTCATTAATATCTATTGCAACAAAAACATACTTTCTTTCTTGACCTTGAACTTCTTCAGGAAGAAAGATATTTTTGGCAGGGACACCATCGGCAATTAATTTAGCTTTTTTATCAGTATTGTTTGTAATTACAAAATAGTCTTTCTCATTTAAACCTGATTTTACAGACTTAAAGTCTGAATCAAAATTATCAGTTACCATAATACCCCTCTTATCTTTTTTATTATAAGAAAGAAGAATATCATTTACATATGCTCCATCATCATTGGGATAAGCGGCTCTTAATCGTAATTGTTTAAGAGCATCTAAAATATCCAAATTGCCTGTTCTCCAGGAGAAGCGAGTCATCTCACTTCTTTCAATAATATGTCTTTGTTCACCAATATTATATTCATCTGGAAAACCAGTATCTGGTGCTGGTCGCATAGCTCCCATTTGACTGGGGTCTCCAACAAGAACAATCCTTACAGGGTCTTTAATATTATTAACCTCATTGAACCTTCTGACAAATATGTCAATGTTCTCAAGTTCCTGAACACTATATAAAGTGGCTTCGTCAATAACAATATATTTTACTGTCTTTAACTTTTCACCGTTTCCTTCCTTGAGATAGTTCATTATTTCAGCATATCCCCAACTTGAATTTTTTGAATCTACTGTTGTGTCTACAGTAATTCCTAATTTTTGAGTAGCCTCTGTATAAGCCTTTGTGCGTATTGGGTCGCTCTTTGCAAAAATTGCTGCTTTTCCACCTCTTTCAAGTTGTGCAATTTTAACACCCATCAATGCAACAAGTGTTTTTCCAGAACCTTGTTCATCTTGTAAAAAGATAGATTCTGTAAAAGCTGCTACACTAGGAGCAGTATTTATATCAGAAGGTTCTCTATAAACACTAGAAGCAGAGCTCTTAGCCCCTGTAAGGAATGCTGCTACGCGATAGATATTTCTATCCTGCGCGGGGAATGGCGTACGCATATCCCTTTCAGCCTTGCTATTATTGTTTGATTTTTGAGTATCATTCATCATTTCAGAAAGCGCATCTACATAACGGCTTCTGAATTTTGCAGGCTCAAATGATACAATTGCTTTTAGATATGTAAAATCAGTTTCTTTTAATTTTACAGTAGATGTACTTTGAACATCAGGACGGCTATATAAAACCTCGGTATCTCTGTAAAATGCTTCAATAGCATCATTAGGAGCTTTCTTGAAATAATTATGAATTGCATCCTGAATCTTTGCAAGATTTACTTCAAAATCTTTTTGAGTTTCACTGGCAGTTAGTAAGGTAATGCTTTCTGACAGTGAATCACTTAAGTCTTTGTATAGAACATTTGAAGAAAGATAATCATATATCCTGCTTACAACTGCTCCGGTAAATTTGCGCTGTTTATCCGCTGCAATAATAGCGGCCTTATAAGGGTCTTGTTTATTATCTACAGCTACTCTGCGTAATTCTTCAAGTACTCCTAAAAACTCATCTAATTTTTTTCCAACTTTCCCCGCATCCTCAACACTAATAACAGGATTATCTGATTTTAGATTTCCTGTGCTAAGTACAGTATTTATTTTAGGGTTTACTTCAGAAAGACCTCGTAACTGCTGACCTCTTTTAATAATTTGATTTATCGCACTTTCTACTTTTTCAACATCGTCAAATACAATATTTCCTGTTTTAGAAAGTTCTTCTTGTTTTACAAGCTCCTCGATTATTGATTCAAATGAAACTGACTTTTTACCATCTGTTCCAAGTGTGTAATAAAAATCATCAAAAACATCTTGAGACTTATCGTATACAATAGAATCAAGTTTTGCTATCTCTTCTTGATATTTCTTAAGTTCTTCACCAGAAGGAGTAATGCCATCAATGATATATTTATCATCGATTTCATCTTTTAATTTAAGATATGGCTCGCTGTCTTTAGCAATTTTAATTCCTTGTTCTATTGCCTGGTCAAGATTAACACCTTCTAATGAAGACCTTAATTGACTTACATCTTTAAGTCTGTTTTTAAACTGCTCATTTAATACCAAAAACTCTTTGAATGAAAGTCTTTTTTCTTCACTAACACCCTCTTGAGCTTTAAATCCAAGAAACAAATCTGTATTATATAAAGCTTCGTGCAGATAAGTAGCTGCGTTTTTACCCGATGTAATATCGCGTAATTCAGTTTCAAGTTTTAAAATCTCTTGATTATTCTTCTCAGCCTGCTCGTTGCTTATTGTTGTCTTTTCGTTTACATTTTGAAATTGCAATTCTGCAATTTTATTTAAACGATTCGTTATATCAGAACCAAGACTTGTGAGACGAAAGTCGGCTTCATCTTGAGTAATTCTCTCATAGTTCTGTCTTACAATATCACCGAGTATTTGATTATTTTTATAATAGGCTTTATCAGCATCATATGCTTTCCAAAGAGATTGAGCCATATCAATCTCACTTTTTATTGCTTGGTATGCAGCGTAGGCTCTTGATTTTTTTACATCATCTGTGGTATTTCCAAAAATATCTATATTCTTACCACCAGGTAAAACTCTGTCATTAGCCCAGTCTTTTTCAAGTCTCTTACGAAGACCATTGTAGCTAGGGTCAATCGCACCATACCCCAATAGGGTAGTTCTTTTTTGCGGGGAGTTGTTTGAAAACAAATCCATTGTCTTATAAAGACCGCCGCCAAGTGCACCTAAAGTACCAGCCGCTGCGAGTTCTGTTCCAATCTCATCCCAAGAAACTTTAAAGCGAGCGTCTTTCTTTTTATTGGTCAGTTCATCATAGATGTCTTTTCCTGCATAGGGACCCCATATTGCATTGTATCCTTCTTTAAATAATTTATCTGCAACAACTTCAGTCATCTCTTCTGTACTTTCTGCAGCCATTGCTCCAAGTAGTCTTGGCGCCGCTCCTGTTGCTGTTAAAAGAGATGATAAACCCGAATCAACTTTATATGTTGCATTCTTTACAGCACGATACATTGACGGTAAAGACAGTTTACCGTTTGTTAGTTGCTTGACTTTACCAAGCTCCTGGTACATTGGTTTAAGAGCTTGTATCTGTACAGCTCTTGCATTTGCTGGATTTACAACCATGTCAGAAAGCCCAGCTATTTTATACATCATCCCTGTATAAAGTGCATATACTGCTGCAATCTCTTTTGGGGTCAATCCATTTTCATAACCTTCTTTAGCAACATCGTCTGAGACAAGAGATGCCATCCAAAGTCTTGATGCAACAGAACCTGCTCTCTGACCAGTGCCCATTTTAGACAATGCAACCAATGATTTTGTTGCATAACCAACGCCTTTCATTCCAAAAAGCTGAC
>Ga0315903_10005005_pt1 | contig 17427 bp, 21 predicted proteins | sample LakEriMetagenome_7_FD_203524 | JGI IMG/M metagenome (GOLD analysis project Ga0315903, IMG submission 203524) | Freshwater fungal communities from buoy surface, Lake Erie, Ohio, United States - Buoy 2 MA119 | ecosystem: Environmental > Aquatic > Freshwater > Lake | place: USA: Lake Erie, Ohio...
TTAAAGAAGTATTACAAGAACAAAAAGTAAAACGTGACAGATGTTTACGTATTGCTGACCGTAAATTTGATAAGCCATCTGCTTACAAATCAGGTGCTGTTGTTCGTTGCCGTCAAGGTAAGATATGGAAAGGCATTAAAGAAACTGATGATCCACAATCAGGTAAAGCAGCTCCATATGGATCTGGATACGCTAAAGTTAAGGAAGTAATCCAGAAAATGCTAAATGAAGATGAATCACTTCATAAATGGTTTAAACGTAGAGGTCCGTCAGGCAAAGAAGGTGGGTGGGTAGATTGTAATACATGCCGTAATGGAAAATGTAAAGCGTGTGGTAGAAAAAAAGGTGAAAAACGCTCTAAATACCCATCATGCCGCCCAACACCAGCTCAATGTAAACGTCCAGGTAAAGGTAAAAAATGGGGCAAAACAAAATGATCTCTTTAATTGAAATATTAAATAATATACTATTAGAAGGTGATCCTAAAGTAGGTACTGGTAAAAAACCTAAAGGATCAGGTCGTCGTTTATACACAGATGAAGATCCAACTGACACTGTTAGTATTAAGTTTAAAACTGTTCAAGATATTAAAGACACATTATCTAAATCATCATTTAAATCTAAACCACATGCTCGTAAATCACAAATTATTAATTTAATTCATCAACGTGTTAGAGCAGCTTATGGTAAAGCAAAAGATCCTGAAGTTAAAGCTCGTTTAAAAAGAGGATTAGAATATATCACTAAACGTAAAGAAGCATCTAAAGCTAAAACTAAACGAATGAAAAAATGATTAATTTATTAGAAATATTAAAAGAGGTAAAAGAAACATTTGAAAATTTCGCTACTACTCGTGGTAAAGGTGCCGCTAAAATATCTGAAAACGCTGAAAAAAAAGGTGGTTTAGCACTATTAACATGGCATCATTTTAAAGTTAAAGCACCCTATTACAAAAAAGCAGCTGAAGGTAAATTTGATATAGAACAAGCAAAAAAAGAATTTGAAGAAACATACAAAAAGATATCATTAAATATGACTCAAATTGAATTCCAACGTGAAGTTGGACGTATGGAAGTTTTAGGTGAGTTATTAATTCAAAATAAAAAATGACAAACGAATTTAATGTAACTGAGTGGATACTCAAAAATAGATTAAAAGAACAAGAAGGAGAAGAACCAGAATATCTTCCTTATATGTACTCACCAATAGGTTTTGGTTGTCATGTATGTAAATTTCATTACATTGAAGATGAAAAACATATGTGTTCAAACAAACAATATCAAGAATACAAAGGTACAGCTGAATTAGTAGATGATGAAGGTAATCCTATTAAAGATCCTTCAAAATGGTGTTCAAACTGGTTTTTACCTAAAGAAGATGAATCCGTATAAAGATATAGAAGTTACAGACACCTATATTATTCGCGAATTTAGCGATAATATCAATCCAATTGAACTTATGTGGCATCGTGATGATGAAAACAGGACAATTGAAATTATCGGCGATACTGACTGGAAAATACAACTTGACAATCAACTACCAACTTCTATAAATGAACAAATATTTATACCAAGACATTTATATCACCGTGTGATAAAAGGAACAGGAACATTAAAATTAAAAATACATAAATCATGAAACTAAGTGAATTAAGACAGATTATTAAAGAAATAATGAGTGATGAGGAAATTGTTGCTACATTAAAAAAACAACTTGATCCTAAAAGCACAGTTAAAGTAACTAAACCTGTAGTTAAACCTAATGTTATTTACACTGATAAGATGAATGAAGTTGAAATCAATGGTAAAATAGTTAGAACATATACTCAAAATGGTGATAAATCATACAATGTTACTTATGATGATGGTACTACTGATAGAATAGCTGTGAGTAATGATGCTTGGGATAAGATTAATATGTTACATATGAATGCAACAAAAGTTAATGAAGAATTTAGACGTATGCGAGAATTAGCAGGTATAGTAAATGAATTTTATGCTCCTAACTATATAATAGATAAATACGGTGAAGAAAAAACAAAAGAAATAGAACAAAATATTTTTGATGCCGAAGAAGCTGAGGGTAACCCTAATCTTTATGACCTATACACATCATTATCTACACCAGAAGAAACAGAAGACTTTATACAAGGATTTATTAATTAAAATATAGACCGATTCATAGCCGGTCGCTCGAAAGAGACAACATTATGGAAGCTGTGGCTCCAATCGAAAGATTGGAGCCTTTTTAGTTTGTAAATTATATTAAAAAGTATTATATTAAAATATATGAATAAGAAAATAGTAATTGTAGGTGCTGGTGTTGCAGGTATAAATGCCGCAACTAAATTAGTAGACAATGGATGCCCCGGTGAATTAATCACTATCATTGATAAGGGTAATGATCCACATAATCGTTTACCTGAAGAAGTAATGACAGGTATGTTAGGAGCTGGTGGCTGGAGCGACGGCAAATTGACATACCACACAGCAATTGGAGGTCAATTATCAAAATATTGTGGTGAAGAAAAGGCAATGGAATTGATGGATCAAGTTATTACTAATTTTAGACGCTTCCATCCAAAACCAGAAGAAATCTTTATGTCTAATCCACAAGAAGAACCGGATTTTATTAAACCATATTTTGGATTACGTTTATTTCCTGTATGGCATATTGGTAGTAATTATTTACATGAGATTGCTAAAGCATGGTATCAATATTTAGTTGATAAAGGTGTTAAATTTATATGGAAAACTAACGTAATTAATATCTTATTTGATAATAATATTGTACATACTGAAGATAAAACTTATGGTATTAATGGTATATCATATGATGAACTAATCTTTGCAGTAGGTAAATCAGGTATTGACTTTGCTCAAGCATTATCAGACCAATATAAATTACCAACTGAACCTAAATCAGTACAAATTGGAGTTCGATTTGAAGCACCACAAAAATATTTTCAAAAGCTAATTGATGTAAGTTACGATTTTAAACTATATCAAAAGTTTGATAATGTATCATTACGTTCATTCTGTACTAATAATAACGCGGCTTATGTAGCAGTTGAAGAAACATATGGTGATATTACTTACAATGGTCATGCTAAGAAAGGTGAAGAATACCGTAATGATATGACTAACTTTGGTATATTAATGGAAATTAAAGGTATTGAAAATCCATTTGAATGGTCACGTGATGTTGTAAATAAACTACAAATTGATGGTAAAGGATTATATTATTCACCAAATAAAACTCGTACACCAGGTTTAACATCAGAAGGCACAACAGTGTTAGCTTATCAAACTGATGATTTAGAAGATTTTGATAAAGTATTAGGTAAGTATGCATTTTATATAACTAACTTTATTGAACAAATGAATGAAGTATTTAACTTTGGTGATGATTGGGGCATGTATATACCGGAGATAAAATATTTAAGTCCTGAACCATTAGTTGATTATAATAGTTTAGCACTAACTGAATACCCAAATGTACATTTTGTTGGTGATGCTTTATCAGCTCGTGGTATTACAGTATCAGGAGCGCATGGAATATATGTTGCTGAATATTTATTGTCAAATAACAGCTAATGGCAAAAATAGTATTACTAAGTTGTACTAAATCAAAATTAGACAAGCCCGCCCCAGCCCAAGAATTATATTCTGCCTCTCCAATGTTCCAAAAAACATTGGAGTATGGTAAGGCTCTTAAACCAGATAAAATGTATATCTTATCTGCTAAACATCACTTAGTACCATTAACTAAAGAACTAGCTCCATATGATAAAACTCTCAAAGAAATGCCTAAAGATGAGAAAGAAAAATGGGGTGAAGAAACAATCAAACAAATGAAATCAGCAGGTATTAATCCTGAAAAAGATAAATTTGTATTCTTGACTGGCTCAGAATATATGAAACCATTTTCCAAATATATTCCAGAAGAAAATATAGAAAAACCAATGGAAGGTAAACGTTTTGGTGAACGTTTAAGTTGGTTAAATAGTCAAGTTAAAAAATTAAGTGAAATAATTAGAAAAATCAAAACAATAATTTATGAAAATCTCAAAAGAACAGTTAAATGAGTATGTTAAACTCTATTTAAATGATGTTGAAGATTATGGTGAGGATGATGAGTTGATCATAGCTGAGACTACACTGTCTAAATTACAAAATAATTTAATAACTGAGTCTGAGTTTGATTTCCAACAGGTTCTTATAGAAGCTATTAACAAATCTCAAACTAAATCAAAAATAATCCTAAACGATTTTCTTTTATACGTAGAAAATATTTAAAGTTTGGCCCTTATATATTATATTGTTATATTTTATATATAATATATTTCTATGTCAAAAACTGAATTTCCACAATCAAAAAAATATACAAAACCAGATGGTACTATAATGTATATTTGGGATTCTAAACTCCATAATTGGGATGGACCCGCTTTAATACCTGAAGGTGATAATAAAAAACGTGAATATTATTTATATGGTATTCAATACTCTGAAAAGGAATGGAAAGCACGTAAAAAACAATTAGTAGGTTTACCATTTTATAAAATGCCAGGAACAAAAGCAAGAACTTAATATGAAGATAGGATTAACAGGAACAATGAGTGTAGGTAAAACTACACTTGTCAATGCTCTGAAAGAATTAGAGCAATTTAAAGATTATCAAACTGCTACTGAACGTAGTAAATACTTAAGTAATTTAGGAATACCATTAAATACTGATTCTACATTACCAGGACAGTTTGTATTCATGGCTGAACGTGCTAGTGAATTATTACAAGAAAATATTATCACAGATAGAAAAGTTTATGATGTATGTGCTTTTACATTTAGTGCTAAGTCTATTGAATTTTCTCAAAAAGAAATATTTGTTAAAGCATCCATACCATTAACTAAAATGTATGATATTATATTTTATGTATCACCTGAAGGTGTTGAGTTAGAAGATAATGGTGTTAGAACTACTGATCCTGATTATCGTATGAAAATAGATATGGTTATACAAGCAATGTTAAATGAGTATCCACCTAATAGACTGATTAAAATATCAGGAACTACTGAGGAAAGAATACAACAAATTAAAGAAGCATTGTCTCTATAATATTTATACATAAACATAAACCATGGAAAAAATTAGTATTCGTCAAATTATTCGTGAAGAATTAGATATCGCTTTAGATGAAATGGCTAGAGCTAAAGTAATCTATAATGTTAAAGATAAACCATCTTTAGAAAAAGTAGTAGACGCCGCTAAAGGAAATACAAAATTAGCATTACAATATTTAGTAGATAAAGGTGAAATGGCTATAGCAGATTTAGCTAAAGAATTTAAAAAAGATCCAGCAGCATTTAACAATCCTGGTTTCCGTAAATTAATGCAAGATTTAGCAGACAGAAATATAGTTAGTACATCAGCTGGTGCCCCAGCTCCTAAATCTGCTCCTGCTCCCAAAATGGATAAAGTAACTACTCCAAAAGATGGTGAAGAAGATTTTGAAAAAGAAATGCCATCTGATATTGATGTGGCAGCAGGTGAAAAAGAATTTGGTGATATTGGAGCTGAAAAATTAGATTCTGAAGAAAAAGCTAAATTTGAAAAACTAAATACAGCTATTCGTAACAAAGTAGCAAAACTTGAAAAAATGTCTACTAAAGAAAGAGCTAAATCACCAGACTTAGCTGTAGTAAAACAAATTATCAACAAACCTGAAGTTAAAAAATTATTCAAAGCTAAAGGTATTGATGTAATGGATTTAGTTAGTAGTGTAATAGGTTAATTTTGAAAATAAAAATAGAATATATTATTATAGGGATACTTGTCGTTGTATTACTTTTGCAACGACAATGTTCTTCTCCTGGAGAGACAATCACTAAAACTAAGGTTGAAATTAAGTATGATACTATCAACAAAGAAACTCCAGTGTATGTTCCTAAATGGAAAACTAAAACTGAAGTAAATATAGATACTTTTCTTTCTCCTGTAGATAGCTTGGCTATATTAAAAGAATTCTATACCTTATATAACTACATAGATACTGTAGGTACAGATAGTGTTAAAATTGTTATAAACGATTCTGTAACAACAAATAAAATAATAGCTAGACAAGTAAATTATAAAGTTATATATCCAACAATAACCATAACTCATGAAAAGTATTTGAAAGAAACTCAATACTACTATGGTTTTGGTTTAGGAGGTAGTAGAAGTGGTTTTAATTATGTAGGTCCTGAACTTATGCTCAAAACAAAAAATGATAAAGCATATGGACTAGGCTTTGGTGTCAATAATAACCTATCTCCAGTTATAAACTTTAGAATGTACTGGAAAATAGGTAAATAATGAGCCAAGACTTAAAAGAAATAATAAGACAAGAATACATAAAATGTGCCCAAGATCCGGCTCACTTTATGCGTAAATATTGTTATATACAACATCCACAACGTGGTCGAATAATTTTCAATTTATACCCATTTCAGGGTAAAGTACTAAATTTATGGCGTGATAATCCATATTCTATTGTCTTAAAATCACGTCAATTAGGTATTTCAACACTTACAGCTGGTTATTCTTTATGGTTAATGTTATTCCATAAAGATAAAAACATATTGTGTTTAGCTACAACTCAAGAAACAGCTAAAAACATGGTTACCAAGGTACGATTTATGTTTGATAATTTACCTTCATGGTTAAAAATACCATCAGTTGAAAATAACAGATTAAGTTTAAAATTATCAAATGGATCAACTGTAAAAGCTAAATCTTCAAATAGTGATGCTGCACGCTCAGAAGCAGTATCATTACTAATAATTGATGAGGCAGCGTTTGTTGATAATATAGCTGAGACATGGGCTTCTGCACAACAAACCTTAGCTACTGGTGGTGGAGCTATTGTATTATCTACACCTTATGGTACAGGTAATTGGTTCCATAAAATGTGGGTTGCTGCTGAATCATCAGTAGATGATGGTACTGGTAAGAAATTTTTACCTATTAAATTACCATGGGATGTTCATCCTGAAAGAGATGAATTATGGAGAAAACAACAAGATGAATTATTAGGTGATCCAAGATTAGCAGCCCAAGAATGTGATTGTGACTTTAGCACTTCAGGTGATGTTGTTTTTATTAATGAATTCTTAGAGTTTTACGAAAAAACATATGTAAAAGAACCTATTGAAAGAAGAGGTGCAGACAAGAATCTTTGGGTATGGGAACCAGTTGATTACTCACGCCAATATATGGTTGTAGCTGATGTTGCTCGTGGTGATGGTAAGGATCACTCAGCGTTCCATGTTATTGATATTGAATCTAATACTCAAGTAGCTGAATTTAAAGGTCAACTTTCAACTACTGAATTTGGACATTTATTAGTTGGTATAGCTTCTGAATACAATGAAGCTTTATTAGTAATAGAAAATGCTACTATGGGTTGGGCCACTATTCAGACAGTAATAGAAAGAGGGTATAGAAATCTATACCATTCACCCAAAAATGAGAAAACAGAAGCCTCTACTTATTTTGATAAGTATGGAAATAATGATAATTTAACACCTGGTTTCACAAACTCACTAAAAACAAGACCAATGGTTGTTAATAAATTTAGAGAATATGTGAACGAAAGAAGTGTTGTTATTCAATCTAAACGTTTAATTGAAGAAATGAAAGTATTCATTTGGAAAAATGGTAGAGCAGAAGCACAAACAGGTTATAATGATGACTTAGTAATGAGTTTTGGTATTGGATTATATGTTAGAGATACAGCTTTACGTTTTGGTGAAAGTGGAACTCAATTATCAAAATCAATATTGAATAGTTTTACAAAAACATCATATAACTCAGCAGTATACTCACCTAACAACTATTCACCAACTAAAAATTGGAACATGGATGTGAACGGATCAAAAGAAGACATTAAATGGTTAATATAATATATTTATAAACATGGCAGATACAAGCATATTTACACGATTAAAACGATTATTTTCAACAGATGTAGTAATACGTAATGTTGGAGGTAATGAACTTAAAGTAGTGGATGTTAACGCTATCCAGCGTTCAGGTGAAATAGAAACTAATTCATTATTAGATAGATTTAATAGAATTTACACAACTAGTCCAACCTCATTATACGGTTATCAACAAAACTTTAACTATCAAACATTACGTACTCAATTATACTCAGAATATGATGTTATGGATGGTGATGCTATTGTAGCTTCTGCTTTAGATATTATAGCTGATGAGTGTACTCTTAAAAATGAACAAGGTGAAGTACTTCATATTAAATCAAGTGATGAAGACATTCAAAAAATACTATATAATTTATTCTATGATGTTTTAAATATAGAATTTAATTTATGGTCCTGGACTCGCCAAATGTGTAAGTATGGTGACTTTTTCTTAAAACTAGAAATAGCAGAAAAATATGGTGTTTATAATGTTATTCCATATACTGCTTATCATATTGAAAGACAAGAACTATATGATCGTGAAAATCCATCATCTGTAAGATTTAGATATGACCCTGAAGGTTTATCAGCTGGAGAATATGGTTATTACAATATACCAGGTGCTAATCAACCTAGAGGAGTATATTTTGATAACTATGAAATAGCACATTTCCGTTTATTATCAGATACTAACTTTTTACCATATGGTAGAAGTTATATTGAACCTGCTCGTAGGTTATTTAAACAATACACACTGATGGAAGATGCTATGTTAGTACATCGTATTGTTCGTGCACCTGAAAAACGTGTTTTTTATATTAATGTTGCTGGTATTAATCCAAATGAAGTTGAAGCTTTCATGCAGAAAACAGTTAATACTATGAAACGTACACCATATATTGATCCTCAAACTGGTGATTACAATTTGAAGTATAATATGCAAAACATGATGGAAGATTTTTATATTCCAATTCGTGGTAATGATGCGGCTACTAAAATTGATACTACTAAAGGTTTAGAATATGATGGTATTAAGGATGTTGAATATTTAAGAGATAAATTATTCGCCGCCCTAAAAGTACCTAAAGCATTTATGGGTTATGAGAAAGATTTAACAGGTAAAGCAACATTAGCCGCTGAAGATATTAGATTTGCCCGCACAATTGAACGTATACAACGTATTTTAATATCAGAATTATATAAAATAGCTTTAATTCATTTGTATACTCAAGGTTATACTGAAGAATCATTAACTAACTTTGAATTAAATTTAACAACTCCTTCAATTATATATGATCAAGAACGTGTTGCTTTATTGAAAGAAAAAGTAGAATTAGCTGGTAATATTTTAGAGAAAAAATTAATGCCTTCTGATTGGATTTATGATAATATATTTCATTTTAGTGATGATGAATATAATGAATATAGAGATTTAATACGTGAAGATGCCAAACGTGATTTCCGTTTAAACCAGATTAAAGAAGAAGGTAATGATCCATTAGAAACAGGTAAATCTTATGGTACACCACATGATTTAGCTTATTTATATGGTAATACTAAAAATCATGGTACTGTACCTGAGACATATGATGAAAAAACACCATTGGGTCGTCCTAAAGAAAAAGTAAGTAATATAAATACTCAAGATAATGCACTTGGTCGTGATAGATTAGGTAGAGTAGATAATAAAACTGATGATCAAGAATCATTTGGTACAACTAATTATAAAGGTGGTTCACCATTAGCATTAGAAAGTAATAGAAATGAGTATCTTAAGAATAGAACTATATTAGAAGGATTAAAAAAGAAATTAGTATTTGAGGAAGAAAAATCAGCTGGTATATATCTAAACGAGGAACTCATCAAAGATTAACAATTTTTATATATTTATAATAAAACTTACTTGTAATGTTAATAAAACACAACAAATTCAAGAACTCTGGTCTATTATTTGAATTGTTAGTTAGGCAAATAACCGCTGACACACTATCTAGTAAAGAATCACCAGCTGTTAATATACTTAAAAAATTCTTTGTTAAAACAGAACTAGGAAAAGAGTACAAACTATATGATACAGTTTTAAAACAATCTCAAATAACTGAAACTAAAGCTAATATCATTATAGATGAAGTATTAAAAGCTTCTCGTAAACTTAATAGAACTACTCTACGTAAAGAAAAGTATAATTTAATTAGTGAAATTAAGAAACATTATAATTTAGATGAGTTTTTTAAAACTAAATTACCTAACTACAAAAATCAAGCTGCTTTATATACATTAATTGAAATATATAATAGTCAAGAATTGACTAATCCTGACCAAATTATTACAAACAAAATGACTTTATTAGAGAGTCTAACAACTCAACCTATTAAAGAAAAAGAAGTTAGAGATAATGTTATTGAGGAATTTAAAAAATATGATAAAGATTTACGTTTACTAACATACCAAGTATTACTTGAAAAATTTAATGGTAAATATGGATCTCTAAATGATAATCAAAAAACAGTTTTAAGAGAATTTATTAACTCAGTTGATAATAATGCTCGTTTAAGAGATTTTTATAACACTAAAATTGTTGAAGTAAAATCTCAATTATCTAAACTAACTAAATCAATGCCAGATAAAGTTACTCAAATCAAGTTAAATGAAGTTATATCATTAATTAATGAAGTTGATAAAACAGCTAAAATATCAAATGATGATGTAGTGAATTTATTACAGTATTATTCATTGATTGAGGAACTAAAAACTGTTAAGTAATGGACACAAATAAACTAAAAGAATTAGTTAAAAAGACATTAAAAGAAATGTCTATGACTGGTGGAGGAACAGCAGGTGCTGCTTTTTCTCCTGGTGTTGGTATGAATTACGCTACTCCTAAAGCATTTAAAAAGAAAAAACTTAAAGAAGCTAGTAGCTATAAAGGAATTGATGGCTCATTCGACACAGCACTTCAATGGATTTGGTTTTTTGGTGGTAAAGAATTACTACAAAATAAATTAGGAATTTATAGTACAAGCCAAAACTACTTTAGATTTAAAAAAGCTATGGAAAATGGTGAAATTACTATTCAAGACCTAGATAAAGCTACAAAAGGAGAACATGGGCAAGCTGGTGGTATACCTTTTTCACAAACAGCAGTTTGGACACAAGATATAAAACCATACTTAGATAGAGTTAAGCAAGATAAGATTAACGATTTAAATATTGATTTAGAAGAAATCAAAACTCCATACGGTACAGGTAATTTAGGCCCAGGTCCAAAAGCTACAGAACATGGAGTTAAAGATAATTACTATGTTAAAGCATTTGGTTTTAAACCAGTTAATCGTAAAAAACAAACCAAAGCATCTAAAGCCATAGACTATAAAGATTTATGGGATGCTACATATAAATAACAATATTTATCATAAACAATACTACCAATGACACTTCAAGAACAATACAATTTAATTAAAGAAGGTAAAGGCGCTAAAGACGTGTTTGTAAAACATGCTAAACAATTATTTCCTCATTTAGTACCTAACCATTATGGATTTGAATCTGCATCCACAATACTAACACAACGTGGTATTATATCAGAAAATCTATGGGGTATAACTACAGGCAATAATAAACAACCTAATTGGTTTAAATTATTTGAAGAATATACAGCTTCAACTGAAGAAAAAGACACTAAAGCTAACGCTACTAAATCATCTAAAGAAGTAGATGAATATAAAGATAAATCATACCATAATCAATATGAAGCTGAAACTGGTGATGATGTAATATTTGATCAATACTTAAAAGGTATTCAAATTGAAGTATGTAAATCTGAAAACGCTGGTAAAACAGTTGATGAACTTAAAAAAGTAGTATTAAAAAATCTTAAAAAAGACAAATTATACTATACTAAAAATGCTGCTTTTGGTATTGAAGGTATTGGTTACACAGATGAAGCTCCAGGTTTAGGTAAAACTAAAGAAGTAAAAGGTAAATATGCTTCATCAGGTATGGAACCAGTTAAATTAAAAGAGTCAGTAATGTATAGTGACTCAGATGGTGATCGTGAATATGATATGGAAGCTTCAATTCAAGCCAATGAATATTACGATAAAGGATTACAAGCATACTCTGAAGGTGATTTATTAAAAGCTGAAAAATATTATGATGCTGCTTTAAAAGCAGGCGCTTGGTTAGGTTGGACTGAGTATGATTTACCACCATATGAGACATTAAAAGAATCACTTATGAGTACACTTGGAGGTGAAACACCTTATGGTAAATATGAAATGATTAAAAATATTGTAGAACCTAATTTAGGTAAAGATTATAAAGCATATGTTATGTTTGATGGACCTAAAGGAGAATATGATATGATAAAAAACAAATATGCATCTAATACTGAAAATTGGAAGGATCTTTATCGTTCCTCAAACTATCAGGGATATGCTAAAATTTCTCCTAATGGAAATATAATTAAAGCTACAGTTTTAGATAAAGGAGGAATTGTAGGTGCGATATATATCAAAAACTCAATCCAAGAATCAAAACTACGCTCAGCACTTCGCTCATTAATTAAAGAAGAACTTAACTTGAAAGAAATTGATCAAATTGGTGAAGAAGCTGCTAAAGGAGCTAAAGTTAAGAAAATTAATGATGAAATCAATAAGCGTAAGAAAAAGATTAAAGCTTTAGAAACATTAAAAGAATTAGAGGATGATTCAATTAATCCTAAAAAATTAAAAGAATTATACTCTGAGATTAAAAAACTTGAAGCAGCTAAAAATAAACTTGAAAAAAAAGGCAAGAAAAAAGAACAATTAGTTGATGAAATTACTGTTGTAGATAAAACTACTACAAGTGATGAGATAGCTGATATTGCTAAACAAGAAAAAACAACTCCAGCAGCTGTGAAAAAAGCAGTTGATACTGCAAAATCATCAGGTGAACCTGTAAATGTAGCTTAATAATGAAACAAGTACTAATAGAAACCCAACTATTTCAAGTATCACCTAGACAATTAACTGAAGGTACTAAATCAACAGCTGGTAATCCAATTGTTGAAGGGATATTAGCTACAGCAGAAGTTAAAAATGGTAATGGCCGTTACTATAAAAAGGAGTTATGGGAGCGTGAAATAGACAAATATATGTCTTGTGTTAGAGAAAATAGAGCATTAGGGGAATTAGACCATCCAGAATCATCTATTATCAATTTAAAAAATGTATCCCATAATATTAAAGGTATATGGTGGGATGGTGATAAAGTAATAGGTAAAATTGAAATACTACCAACACCATCAGGCAATATATTAAAAGCACTTATTGAAAATAATATTACAGTAGGTGTTTCTTCACGTGGTATGGGTAGTTTAAAACCACTTGGTGAGACAATGGAAGTACAAGATGACTTTGAACTATTATGTTGGGATTTTGTATCAACTCCATCAAACCCAGGTTCATGGATGCATCCAGTGAAAGGAATGATGAATGAAGGATTAACAACAACATTAAATCCATACGCTAAAGTAAATTCTGTTATCACAGAAATATTATGTGCTAATGGATCTTGTCCAATATTTTAACCCCTCTATCAATAGTATTGTTAGACCAATGTCTCCCCTAAAAAGGAGACATTTCTTTTTCACAACTTGGCGTTTTTCAACTCTTCGTATATATGTATACGTGAATATATCGTTCCAAATCTGCGTATACGATATCAAATCAATTATCAATCCCTATTACGCTACAGTAATTAAGCGTATTTCCAAAAAACAATTTGAGGACAAAAACTATGACAAACAGAGATTTGTTAAAAGAGGCTATTGCCGATGCAAAAGCAATCAAGGAGACTGCTATTGCAAATGCTAAAGCTGCTTTAGAAGAATCTTTCACACCTCATCTTAAAACTATCTTGTCAGCTAAAATTAACGAAATGGATTCTTATTATGAAGAAGACGATGTAATGGAAGCTGAAAAAGAAGAAATGGATGAAATGAAAAAATCTGAAGAAGTAGAAGAAGCGAAAAAAGCGGAAGTTGAAGAAGTAGGTTTCGCACCTGAAAAAACAGGTGACTTCGCAGCTGATGACTACAGAGCTAAAGGCTATGGTTTAGAAGAAGAAGAAATGGAAGAAATCGATCTTGATGAACTTTTAGCTGAACTAGATGAAGCTAAAGAAGAAGAGATGGATGAAACTGTAACTGAAGCTAAAGAAGAAGAAGGCGAAGAAGAAGAAACTGAAGAAGAGGAAGGCGAAGAAGAAATTGATCTTGAAAACATGTCAGAAGAAGATCTTAAAAACTTCATCGAAGGTGTAATCGAAGACATGATTGCTGCTGGCGAAATTGAAGCTGGCCATGAAGGTATGGAAGATGAAGCTGGAGCTGAAGAAGAAGAGATTGACGAAGACATTAACATTGATGAAATCTTAGCTGAACTTAAAGGTGAAGAAGAAGTTAAAGAAGAGAAAAAAGAAGAAGAAATGGAAGAAATTAAGAAAATGAAAGCTGAATTAGATGAAGCTTATGAAGCCATCAATACACTACGCTCAGAACTTAATGAAATCAATGTTCTAAATGCTAAACTTCTTTACACAAACAAAATTTTCAAAGCTAAAAACTTAACTGAATCAGAAAAAGTTAAAGTTTTAACAGCATTTGACAAAGCTACATCTAAAAAAGAAGCTCAATTAGTCTATGAAACTTTACTTGAAGGCTTAAAAAACAAAGTAAAAGCCCCAATTAAAGAAAACTTAGGCCGTGCTTCAAAACCAGTGGGTGTTGCTCCAAGTAAAAAACCTATTGTAGAGTCTAATGACATGGTCGCTAGATTCCAAAAGTTAGCTGGTATTATTTAATTTTTACAACTTAATTTTAATTTAAAAACAATGAACAACATTCAATCTCTATTAGAAGGTGCTAACCCATGGAAAGCTCTTCAAAGTGACGCAGCTCGCTTGGCTGCTAAATGGAGCAAGACAGGTTTGTTAGAAGGCTTAAAATCAGAAGCTGACAAAAACAATATGTCAATGATCCTTGAAAATCAAGCTAAACAATTAGTAATGGAATCTTCACAAACTGGTGCTGGTACTGCAGGTGCTGCTTTTACCGCTGGTGTTGGTGAACAATGGGCTGGTGTAGCTCTTCCATTAGTACGTAAGGTATTCGGTCAGATCGCTGCTAAAGAATTCGTTAGCGTTCAACCAATGAATTTACCTTCAGGTCTAGTATTTTTCTTAGACTTCCAATATGGTACAACTAAAGCTCCTTTCAACGCTGCTACAGGTGCTGGTTTCTACGGAACAGAATCTATGTACGGTGTTACTAACCCAGGTGCTAATTTAGCTCCAAACGGTGGTCTTTATGGTGCTGGTCGTTTCTCATACACCATCAACAACACTTCATCAATTTTCTCAGGTACTGTAGCTACTGCTTCATGGTCTGATTTTAACTTTGATGCTAACTACTCAGCTTCAGCTGTAAATAACGAGTGGAAAAAAGTAACATTAGCTAATTTCCCAGCAAACACTGATTTCAATGGTGTTCGTGCTTTTGTTATCAAAACTGGTTCAGTTCAATACACAGATGCTCAACAAGCTTTCACTACTACTCCTGGTGTAGTATTTGCTGGTTTACCTGCTTCTGCTTCATTCTTAATTTCTGGTAACTTGTTACCTCAATTAGCTACTATTGCTAATGTAACTGCTTCTTACCAATTACAACCAACTGATCAATTACGTGGTGACTTTGAAGATGGAAACACTAGTTTAAATACTTTAAACAATCCTATCTCAATTCCTGAAGTAAACGTTAAGATGAAATCAGAACCAATCGTTGCTAAAACTCGTAAGTTGAAAGCTGTTTGGACACCTGAATTTGCTCAAGACTTAAACGCTTACCATGCATTAGACGCAGAAGCTGAATTAACATCAATTATGAGTGAGTACATCTCTTTAGAGGTTGACTTAGAAATTTTAGATATGTTGATTGAAAACGCTTCAGCTGCTACTGAATATTGGTCAGCTATTAACAACATCGCTTTCACTGGTACAACTGGTAACGGTACTACAACTAACTTAGGTTTCTATAACACTCAAGGCGGTTGGTTCCAAACCTTAGGTACTAAATTACAGAAAGTTTCTAACATCATCCACCAGAAAACTTTACGTGGTGGCGCTAACTTCTTAGTATGTTCTCCTACAGTAGCAACTGTTCTTGAATCAATTCCTGGATTCGCTGCAACTGCTAAAGGTGATGCTGCTCAGATGACTTATGCATTTGGTGTACAGAAAGTTGGTAATTTAAACAATCAGTATGAAGTTTACAAAAATCCATACATGACTGAAAATACCATTTTAATGGGCTTCAAAGGAAAACAATTCCTAGAAACCGGTGCTGTATTTGCTCCTTACATTCCATTGATCATGACTCCACTTGTGTACGATCCTGATACCTTCACTCCACGTAAAGGTTTATTGACTCGCTACGCTAAGAAAATGGTTCGTCCTGAATTCTATGGTAAGGTCCTTGTTAGTGGACTAAACACTCTCTAATATAAACTTATAGAGTAAACAAGAAGCCCGAGTTTATACTCGGGCTTTCTTTTTGATATTTATAACAAATATTTGTTATTATGAAGGAACCAAATCGTGAACGTAAAAGTGATATCAAAGCAATTAATGCTTTACAGTTAAATGAGGAACAAAAAGAAGCCAAACGATTAATTTTTGAAAGTCAAATAGTAATAGTTACAGGTAGAGCAGGTTCAGGAAAATCATTAGTATGTGCTAATGCGGCGTTAGATTTTTTAAAGAAAAAACAAATTGATTGTATATATAATACACGTGCAGCAGTTGAAGTAGGTAAAAGTTTAGGTTATTTACCTGGTGCTTTAAATGAAAAATTTGATCCATATATGGAAGCACTAATTGAAAATTTAAACAAATGTTGTACTGATAAAAATGAAGTAGCTAAATTAATTGAGCAAGGTAAAGTAAAAGCAATGCCTGTTCAATTTATACGTGGAAAAACAATTGATGATATATTAATTGTTGAAGAAGCTCAAAATCTAACTAAAGGTGAAATGTTAGCTATATTAACACGTTTAGGTAAAACAGGTAAAATTGTTATTAACGGTGATAATGAGCAAACAGATATTAAAACATCTGATGGACAAATGAATGGTTTGACATATGCTATTGAAATGTCTAAAAAGATTGATGAAATAAAATGGGTTAAATTAAAAGAAAATCATCGCTCAGATTTAGTAGGTAAAATATTAGATTATGAATATGGAAAATAATTCTGTTCAATATTTATAATAAAAATACAATGGCAGATTTAACAATATATTTAAATGAAAAAATTATTTTAGATGGTAATGATAGAGGAGTAATGTCAACTCAAACTATTACTGGGGTAAATAATGTTGATAATAGAATATTAAATGTTCCAACTGGTTCATATACACCT
>Ga0315903_10005007_pt1 | contig 17423 bp, 21 predicted proteins | sample LakEriMetagenome_7_FD_203524 | JGI IMG/M metagenome (GOLD analysis project Ga0315903, IMG submission 203524) | Freshwater fungal communities from buoy surface, Lake Erie, Ohio, United States - Buoy 2 MA119 | ecosystem: Environmental > Aquatic > Freshwater > Lake | place: USA: Lake Erie, Ohio...
GAAGGAAATTTATTAATATGGAAAACCGCATCCGAACATAATTCTGACTACTTTGTTATTGAATCGTCTATTGATGGGGAAAAATACAATCCTGTTGATGTTGTAAAAGCGGCGGGTAATAGTGTAGAAATTTTGGAGTATGATTTATTAGATACAAAATACACATCAAATATCACATACTACAGATTAGTTCAATATGACTTTGATGGTGAAAATAAAACATATGGACCAATTGCAATAGATAATAGAGTTCAGAAGAAAAAAGTTGTAAAAATCATAACATTGACAGGACAAGAAGTTACTGAATTTGTATCAGGAGGAATTTATTTAGAAGTTTATGAAGATGGTAGTGTAAACAGGATATATAAATAGATGTTAAAAAAATATGATTTCTATGTAAGGTTGTTTGTCGTATTACTTGCGATGATACAACCTTACATCATTTATAGGGTATATGAAGGATTATCGGCAATTTCATTAGTGTGGGGAACAATGTTAGAACCCTTATTTGTCACAACAAACGCACTTACAAGTTATTATTTATTTTCTACTAAAAATTGGGAGTTCCCCGCACTTTGTCTTTTATTACTAACAGCATTTTCATTATCTATGTTTCCAATAGTTCATAATGTGATAGCGGTGATATTCTTTCTATCAGTGTTTTATCCTCTGTATAAGTCAAAAAGGTTCAAATTTGTATTATGGTTATATCCATTATCGTTATTTATTGGGTATTTTTGGGGTGTGTTTTGGGCTGAAACTTGGGGTATTGTTTTAATGTGTTTATATCACTTATGTCTAATAATTTACAAAAGGTTACTCTTCCTTAGAAAGAACTCTAATTGATTTTGATATAACTTCTGTTTCACCAATTGTATATACCCCCCTTTTATATGCAGCTTTTACTGCCTCAACTAAATAGTATAGTGAGTGTTCTCTATCCATTGTAGATAAAATAACATCTAAATGTTCTTCGGTTAATAAATCTATAGTCCCAAAGATATTTCCAAACGAGTTATTTGTGTTTTCCATATAGTTAGATATTTATTTAAATATATGAATATTGATAACATTATAAAGAGAATATTAAAGGAGGCAACTGCAGATACTACGGGTGCGAGGGGTTCATATATCCCACCATTACAACCAGGAATGAGAGATTTTGGTAAAGATAAGTTGGCACCATTTACACAAAATTTGAATAACTACAAAAGTCCATTGGTTTCCTATGATAGTTACGACAAAAAATTTGATTTGAGAAAAAATCAAATAAAAGAATTAGAAAAAAATGCAAGAAAAATTACCGATTATATAAAACATCATCCATACTCTACGTTTTCTGATGAAGAGGGTAACGCAATAAATCCTACACCAAGTGGTAGGTTAAAAAAACCACCATTTAATAAAGAGATAGTCCCAATTAAAGAAGCTAACACCGCAGTTACCGCTGGTGAATACACAGGCCCTCTTGAGATTGGTTTAAAGAAATGGAAAGATAATGTATTATCACCATTTACAGAATTTATTGATACAAAATTCAATCATCAAAAGAAACAAAAAACACTGAAAAATAATATAAATAAAACAGTTGGAGTTTGGGAGAAAAATTCTGATGGTACATACAAACAAGATGAACACGATGTTCATACAATCAATGAGGATTTAGCGGTTTGGTTTGGAAAAAAGAAAAAACCAAAAGGTTCCAAACAACCAAAAGGACCTTGGGTAGATATTTGTAGAAAAGTTAATGGAAAACATCCTCCCTGTGGAAGAAGTGATGCGGATACTGGTTCATACCCAAAATGTCGTGCCGCGGGTGTTGCGGGTAAAATGAGTGATTCTGCCAAACGTGCTGCTTGTCAACAAAAAAGACGTGCAGAGAAACAAGATACACAAAGTGGGAAAGGACAAAAACCTGTTATGACATCATATAAACCAAGAAAGAAAACAAATGAAAATATGAGTAATATTAAAATCACTGAAAATCAACTTAAAAGAGTCATTGATAGACTTATAAAGGAAGAGTCTGAATTAATGGGAGATGAGAACAAATCACAAATGGTTGTGTTGGATGACCTTTGGAATAGAGAAATGGCTGTGCCTATTGAGTTCAAAGAAAAAAGTATACAAAAGGATTATCAGATAGAATATGGTTATAATAAGTTAGGTTTGAAAGTAGTTTTAGCCACAAATGAAGGTATTAGAGAAAGTGTTTTTGGTATGGTAGAATTAGAATGTGATAAAAACAGAATAAATTTTGACACTAAAGCCTTGACTAATGAAAAGTACAAAAAGTTTAAAGTTGATATGGAAAAACAAAAACAAATGGACTACGAAAAACTAAAACCATATTGTCTCAGAATTAATTGGGAATATGGTAAGAGAATCAAAAAAAGAAATATTACAACGTAACCTTAGTATAATTTTCAATAATCAATTTAAACTTGTTTGAAACAAGTTGATGATTTTTCATAATCATTGTAAAATTTGACTCGTCATCAATTGGTATATAAAAAACTACCTCTTTCTTAAAAACATTGTTTTTAACCGCCAATATGATTACACAACTTCCATCTAACGTCTTATCAACAATAGTGTAACTTTTTTTATTGACTGCTCCTACATAGGGATGAACTAATTCCCTTGACATATGAAACAAATAACCTTCTTTTGCCCTTTTTTCTTTTCCGTCTTTGAAAATAACTGAAGGTTCAACTAACATATAGTGGATACTATCAATGTGGTATTGAGAAAAAGTAAAAAGAGTGATAAACGACATTACAAGTGTTAAAAAGATATTTTTCATAGTTAAAAATTTAATTTACAATAAAGTTAGTATTTTTTTTGATATACGAGTGTTAATTTAATTTTTTTACCAACACTTCATATCTGATTGTCATTGGATTTCCATCAATATCAAAACAATCATATGTTATTAAAATATTATTGAAGGTGTCTTTTCCCCTATAACCCTCATCAGTCCTGACGTTGACACCTTTATTAATTTCAATTCTTTTATTTATTTCTTCATTAATTTTTTTAAGTGAAGAAAAAACGTCTAAATCATAAAAGTGAAATTGATTATCAATCTTACTTAAACCACCTGTTCTTAAAATGTAAATTTTCCTTTGTTTCATTTGACAAAGATAAAAAATTATTTTTGATTTTCAAAACTACTTGAGATTTTATTTAAAACATTGTGTAAAGAATTTTTAATCTGTGAATTTATTCGTTCCTCATAACTCAATCTTCTTTTCTCTGCCTCATTATCAAAAATATATGTAATCCTTTCCCAATCCCTATCTGATAGTTTAACACTATAATGATAAATATGGTTTGTCAAATCAACCCTACCAAAATCCATTGTGATAAACAAATCCATATCTTTATTCTCAATGTAACGTTTGTTTGACATTGGGGCAATCATAAATTTTGTGGTGGGATGCTTAATCATTTTCAAACAAATCTGAAAACAAGTTTTTTCATATGGGGTAACTTCTTCTTCTGCAGTTCTGACAAAATTACTTTTTCTTTGCCATATATAAAAACGTAATTTTATTCGTGTAAAAAACCTAATAAATCTTTTTTTCATATCTTTTTTTGTTTAATGATAAGTAAAAAGAGATTATTAAGTCAAATTATTTGCTCAACAATAAGCCCCTGAACAATGTTTTTTACCGTCTAAACCTTTGACTTTTCCTTTACATACCTGAACGGCGTGTCCATTGGCATATGCCGAAGGGTAGACATCAAATTTGGCTTTTGCTGACGCAACACCTCTCGCACATAATTTTGTTCCTGTTTTTTTTCTACCTTCTTGCATAACCATATCCCTGTCATCCATTGACATTTGCATACCGTGTTTTTTTGTTTCATTCATTAGAAAATCAAATACTTGATCCATATTGTTTTTAGCTTCGGCTATATGATCTTGTGCCCAATCGTGACCATTATCAAGGATTTCCTCAATCATAGAGTTATCCATTTCTAATAACATATCACATTGTCGTCTCATTTGTTGTAAGTTTGAGAAAAACATATAACGGGAGGAGTGTTCACTCTCCTCCCTTAAAATTCTAATAATTGTTCTGTCTAAATTTTTCATATTTCTAAGCGTTTAAACCGTTACCACCAATCACAATCATGTTTAATTGTGTGACAGCTGTACCATATCCATCAGTCCATACAGGATGTGGTGGTGTTATTATATTTATTGTGCTACCTGTTGCACCACAATCACAACATATTTCACAAACTGTTGATTCTGTATTAGCACTTCTTGGTATATCAGTATCGGGACACTCTTCACACGTTTGAAAAGGCCCTTCACCTGAGTCAACTTGGTAAACAGAGTTTGGTGGTTCTACACTTACACCAATAAATTGTGCACAATAACTAACATCATTTATTTCATCGTATATCTTAAAAACCTCATTCAATAAAGGATTACTACCATACAAATTACAAAATTCTGTTATATCAACATAAAAGGTTTCATCCACTGAACAAGCTGTAAATACGAAAGATTGATAACCTGAGTCAGTGTAACAAGTACAACAATCAGTATGTGGACCGTTAACTTGATATTCTGTTGGTTCTGGCGTTATTTCAGTAACAATAACACCACATAACATAGATTCTATATCTATGTAAAAGCTTACAATATCATCCAACTGAAAAACCAAACTTGATTCAACCGTATACTGTGCATCATCTAAACAACTATTAACTAAATAAGTAGGCATAATATTAAAGTTTTATCCGTTTAGTCCATTACCACCAATTACAACCATATTTGTTTGAACAACCGCTTTTCCGTATTGATCTGTCCAAGTTGGATATGGTGGAGTTACTATGTTAACAGTGCTACCTGTTGCACCACAATCACAACAAATTACACAAATTGTAGTTGGTGTATTTGCACTTTTGGGGTTTATACAATCTCCACAAGTATCATATAGTAGGAAAGCATTGAAAAGTGGTGTTGAGTCGTCTTTATTACAGTCATCAAACAAATAATAACAGTTCAATTGTTCATCAGTAAAAATACCACCACCAATTTGTTGTATTTGTGATTCATACATTTTTACTTTTAGTTCCTCATTTGTTCTACAATTTACTATTATTACGCCTCTTGTTCTTTGTTCTAAACAAGTGGGACAATCACCATAATTAGTTTGATTTGTTATACCTACAAAATCATATCTACCTGGATCTTCCGTATTCTCTATAAACGTGACACAGAAGTCATCATACAAACCAACTTTAACCATTGTAGTATCACCTGTTGTGAATAACCCAATCGGTGTTGTTACATAACCAAATGTGCCCCCATCACAAGTTTCAACTAACCATGTCTCATATTCGTATAACAAACAATCATCTGAACTACAATCACCACTAAATTCTATAAAACTATAAATTATTTCTGAACCATCAATCGGTTCGAAATATTGTGTTACGTAAGAACATCCATAAATTGGATGTAAAAATAATTGATCTGGTTCAATTTGTACAAATTGATATGTAATTGCAGTTAATGGTGTCCCCTCCCAATTACATGGGATATATTCAATACCAATAGGATTACAAGAAAAACATTCATCACATCCTTGTGAAGGAAAATACTCAAGGTATGAAGTTATTGTTACTGTGGCTTCAGTTATATTACCTATTTCATAACAAGTTGCCAAATTAACTTCTGGATCTATCGTACTTACAAAACCCGTTTCACCAACATCGTATAATGCTGAAGCAAATACTACTTCAGTACTACCATCGATACAACTGATAAGTTCTCTTTTTACTTGTGTTTGCGCTTCACATTCAGTACATCCATCAAATGAAGATAAAAATGTAGCTGTAGTGGTAGTGTCTGCTGTTTGTATTATTTCACCACAATATTGATCTGGTGTCTCACCGATAGGTATAAAAGAAATAAATGGACCTGCGCCAATTGGTATCTGAACATAATAAAATTCATCAGGGTGCCCACACCACTCAACTTCAACAACAACACTATTTGTTTCCCAATTACATAAAGAACATAAACTATAAGGTGTTACACTTACTAGTGTAACTGTTGTCGCCGCACCTTCAGTATATACAACCTCTCTGAACTTAAAACAACTTGATTTGCTTGGTTTTCCTGGACCATCACTTGATGTGATATCATATACATCACCAACACCAGGCACATCGCCTAATGAGGCTATTGTTTCAAATTCTAATGGTGAAACATTTATTGTTGATGCTTCGTTATTACAGTCTTCAAAAACATAGTAATTATTTACAGAACTTGCTGTTACACAAATTAGACAAGTATCATATTGTGTTGTTGCGGTATATAGTGCGGTAGTTTCTACTGATTCATTAAGTATTTCACCACAATAAATTTCACCTCTACTCCCACTCAATTCATATATCTCATTAATAGCTGGAGTAAACGAGCCTCCATCAACAACCACCACTTCTGCTCTACCACACAGTCTTACATCAAAAAGAGCCATATTTTAATTTCTTTACTTTTTATTTACAATTTGGAACTTAATCGTTCTTTTATAAGTATTTACTTCACCACTTGAGACTACTTTCAAATCAACATAATATTCGTTTGGAATTTTATCTCTTGTGTCAAATATGAAATAATACTCATTTGGTGTCCTATTTAATCTCGTCCAATCTTGGACTTGTACTTCTGTTTGTCCCTCTCTCACATATACCCTATAATAAGACTCTACTCTCGGCAACATCTGATTTTTGGTGTATGCTTTTTTTATTATCACCGATACTTTTCTTATGTCAGTGTTTAATATTTTTTCATCTTGTTTTATACCATAAAAATCAAACCCGTATATTGAGGGATCTAATGAATTAATTCCAATTTGTAGAGTTTTTTGTGTTGGATATAAAACAAATTCATTTATAACATTGGGTAGAGAAAACCCATTCAGTATTATATTACTCCATGTGTCAGTTAATAAACAATTTGTCGGAAACCCAATAAGAGGTGGAATTGTAACTTCATATACACCTTGTGTTCTTAAACAACTTGGTAAATTTGTAAGTCCTGGTATTGCAACACCATTCTGATCTTTTATTGTAACCAAAGGCGTTTCATCCAAATTCATAAAGTTTCCATCTTCATACGAATATAGATATAGTTTGTTAGTTTTACCTAATGTAAAATCATTTCTATTATCTAATATCAAATCATCATATACTGTCTCTAATCTTGGTTCATAAAATGTTTGTGTGTGTCTTGAAAAGAAACCTGTATAATACGCTTTTGTTGTCCCTGAAAGTAATTCTAATTGTGGTAAATATGAAATACCCCAACCAACAGGATTCACATATGTTCCATTGAGAATCTCATTTATTTCATTTGTCATGTCAAATTCAATATCCTCATTACCAAACTCAAAATGTTGGATTGCAACAATATCTAATGCGTTATAAGGAAAAACTCCATTATTTGTGTTATCATAAATTCCTTGTTGTTCCCAATCATATATTGTTTGTCTTTGAAACCAATTCGATGGGCGAATTGAGTAATTCCTATCTTCAGGAACAATATCATTATCAACAAAATCATAACCAACGCCTTCATCCCAATATTGTGGGTTATCTTCATTGAAATTTACATAAGGTATTCTCCATAGAATTAAATCAAAAGATGTTGCTCTTTCTTTTTCTTCTGAAGTTTCTTTATTGAGAAAGTCCCTATTAAAAGAAGATGTATTTGTCATTCTCAAAGTATGGGTAATATTATCATTACAGTCCCTTGAGATAATACCCGCCTGATACTTCTCAATTAACTCTGTTAAATCAATATCAAAAATACATCGAGTGAAACCGTATGGATCTTTAACATTACCATCACCATAATATAATTCAATAATTGGGTTTCTTCCAGTGTTTGTAAAACCGCTATATACAATTGTATTGTTCCTACTAAAATAAGAATTGTGAATTGACATTTATACTTTTTAATATAAATATCAATTGATACGAATATTTTGATTCAGTATAGTATTTTGTGCATTATTTAATGCCGACTCTATTTGAGATACAGTAACGGAGTTCAATGGTTCTTGAATTGGTGGTTTGTTAATATTGTGAGTATGACTTGTCAAGAATGTTACAATAAGTCTTAATAACTCAATTAACTCCTCACCCCTAACCATGGAACTTGTGCTTAGTTTTATTTCATCTGTGAATTTTTCTTGAGGAATACCATATAAAGTATTGGATAAATCTAATTTCTTTTTTCCTGGTATGGAGCTTCTATGTGATAAAAGGTATAAGAAGTCACCACCAATGGACGCATATGTTACAGGACTTTCAACATACTCGGATTTATTAATTATTTGTGTTTGTGTAATTTTTTGTGGACCTAATGTGTTTTTTTCCCATACAATACCAAAACCCGCTTCACTATCAACTTGGTTTAATTTGATGTTATTAAAAATTGTAATTATATAATTTGATTCGATTGGGTCTCCTGTAAGGTATTTTCTATATGTTGGATAGTTTGGCCCGAACACAAAAGGGAATTGTAATGATAAACTACCTTTATTTGGAAAATCCAAGAACCCTTGAAGTGTTATCTTTCCTCGATTAAACCCTCTGATATAATCCGACACAAACTCACTAACTTCAGTTGTTGTGTAACCTGAAAAATCCATTCTTGAACCAGGAATAGGAATCCAATTTTGAGTATTTGCGGATGTAATTGCAAATGTCCCAACTGTTGTCATTTGAGGATTCGGAATAACCGTGTTTGTTCTTACATAACCATTGACTGTATTACCAGTTGTATCAATATAGTCAATACCCCACTCTATGAAAAATAAAACTTGTTTGTCTTTATATACCTCAAATTCTAACTCCTCTATTCCTAAATCTTTTTTCTCTAATGTATAATTAGATAATTGAACAAATGAACGTAAATCATTTAATCTTGGTTTTGTTGTGTTTGGTGAATCTTTATATTTTCCCGCTCTTAATATGATATCCTCTGACTTTACCAATAAATCTGTTGTTCCTCTACCTAAAAATGCGTTATCACCTGGTAATGGATAAACCCCCCTTAAACCTTCTTGTATTTCACCAGTTGTTTTATCACGTATATCTTCAGCTTGTTTTATATAATCACCTGATGCCAACATTGCTGTTGCATTATTGTATGACTCAAAACCATTGTTCCATGGTCTAGTTAAAGGTCCTTGTATATAAAACTTATTTGAGTCTTTTGTTTCATCTCTTGTTGCATACATCACATGGACGTATTCACCAACACTCGGAACTTGACTTACATAATAAGGAATAAGTGGAAGACAAACAAACGGATCTTTCTTTGTCCACTCTTCTTTAGGTTCAGGACTACCTTGTTGTTGATTTTCTATTTGTGGTAATACACGAAGTCTTCCGAGCATCAATGGATCCTCGTTACTTAAAACTTTACCAGGTATTATTATTCTTTTATCTATCACCTTTACGTCCTTTATATTCCTTCAATAATATATTATAAGTGTTTTCTAATTTATCTAAATGATTAGATAATTTGAGTAAGTTTTCTTTTGTTTGTTCAAAATCGGTTTGAATAAATTGCATTGCAACCTCCAAATCTTTATTTGGACGTTCTTTTCTCTCGGTTATGATTTTCAAAACCTCATCCCCTGTGACTTTAATTTTATCCATAATTATAATTTTTTACCATAACAAAAACCTGGAACTGTTATCCCGATAGGCGTAATTGAAAACCCCTCACAAGCCACCTGAACCTGCCCGTTTTCGGCTTCTTCTTTATCAACACCCTCTATTATTGCTTTTACTGCCGCCATAAATTCGTTTGGTGATCCATCCGACATTGGGCCTGTAGGAATACCTAATTTTTCAAATTCAGACACAACATTTAGATATGCTCTCGATGTAGAAAACCCACTTAAATATTTAGTAGCTAACATCAAAGGTAGTGGTATTTCATCACCAAATGCTCTTGATGCTAAATTTAGTGCGTTCAATAAACTTTGTATAACGTTTCTACAACCCCGAATGTCTGTAAATACCTGAACAATTGCTGTAAGTATTTTAGTTAATGCTAAAATAACATTTACCCTTTTATTATTAGACTCTGCTTTTATATCGGCTAAAGTGTTATTAATTAATTGTTTAATATCTTTGACTACTAAATCTAAAATTATTTTACCAAAAATGTTTGCAACTTTTGTGACTATAACGTTAAAAAATTTTATGAATTTTTTTACAAATTCACTGTAATCTTTTACACCGTCCAAAGTGTTGTTGTTAAGTGACTTCAAAACAACCGCTAATGGTAATAAAACTTTTGGTGATAGAAGAGAAAAAACAACCGCCATAGGCATATTCTTAATGAAATCGGCATCAACGTTTATTTCTAATGGTTTCCAATCAGGATTATTTGTTAATGTGTCAGATAATGACGATGCATTCTGTATTGTTGTATTATTATTGGTTCCTGGTACGAAATTGATTTGATTGATTGCATCAACAATAGCTAAAGAATTGAGAGGTAATTTTACTTCTTGACATTCCTCAAATTCTACAACATTGTTACTTATGTCACTTAATCTCTGATCAATAAAATTCAAATCAACATCAGTAAGTTCAAAAAATGAATCGTCCAAGACATCAGTTTCAGATAATTTTGCAGAACCCGATACATCTATTTCTGTCGTTGAGTCACTACACAAACCCATAATTCTTCTCATAATAAGAAACACATATAAAAAAAGTTTGTTGTCGTTTTTTCCGTCACCCTTCTCTATTGAGATAGCTCCCGTTAAGATGTTCATTAAGTTACCAAATACATTATTCAACTCCAATACTTTGATTGTAGATAGATAATCTTTCATGAAACTTTTTACAGTATTTCCTGTTACTCTATTTGCCAAAACAACTTTATAATATTCACCAGGTATATTGTTGTTATCTAACTCTTCATATGAAATGTCAAAAAGATTTTGTGTTGAAGTTCCTTGATATTGTGAAAGGTATTGAACAGAGAAAGGTTGATTCAAATTTTGTATTCGATTATACAATTCTTTGTTCATTGCAAATGGAAATGTTGGATACTGTAAATCAATTTGTTCATAAATTACTTTACCTACATTTGTTTCTGGTTCTACTTTAAGTTGTCCTAATAAATCAATAGATTTTATTTTAATATATAAATCCTGATTTGGTATATATGTTTGAGTATCGTCACATCCAATTATGTTAATCATTTCATCTTCTAAAAGTTTTAACATTTCAGGACCTGTTTTGTCCAAAGCAGTTATAAATTTTTCAATTATATATTTTAAGATTCTTGGACTATTTTTAGTTTTTTCTAAAACGTTTTCACCAAATGAACGAAATGGATTTTGTTGTAGGTTGTCTGCCGACTCCATTTTAATCTCCAGTAATTTGTCCAAAAGTGTGGAACTTTGATTCTTTGTCTTGTTGAGAAAGTTTTTTGTTTTGGCGGAGAATACTTGTGCTTCACCCTTATAGTTTTCGTATCTACTTATAAGGTTTTGTTTGGCTTGTTCAAAATTGTTACCTTTCTTTTTTTTTAATTTTCTGTATTCAGCATTTAATTCTCTACCTTTTTTAATTTTACTTATATTTTCACTGATTGTCTCAAATCCCTGATTAATATCAACTGGCATACTATTTTTTCATTTTGTAAGTATTATCAGAAGTATCTTTATCAATTAATGATTTCATCAAATCGTCATCCAAATCTAAATCAGATAAAGTAAATTCCTCTTGTTTGTCTTGTGACTTTTGCCATATTTGTGCCTGCAATTTTGACAAAGACAATTTCTTTTCCAAACACTCATTTATAATTTTTTGTTGTTTTTCAATTACAGGTCCTATAAGAGTCATATCTTCAGGTTCTTTCATCATGGTTAGCATTTTGTTTTGGATTCTAACCGCAGTATTTTTTTGTTCTACAAGTTCATTGTAAATTTCCTGCATCAAAGATAACATAGAATCTTTGGTTAAATTGATTTGTTTTTTTTGTGGTCTAGGCATAATTATAAATATTAGTCTTTGAAAATATCTTGAAGTAAATCAATGTATATTTTTTTATACCTTTTCATTGAACTCCTTATTTCCTTAGTAGAAAGGTTTGTCATTTCTCTTAACTCAAATAAAATTACATTTTTGTTAAACTTGTTATTGTCTGTATCAGGTATAACACTTCTGTAATTATCAAATAAATCTGCAATTGCTTGTCCTAATTTTTGTTCTTGTTCTGTAATTTTACTATCGCTGATTACACTTTCTAATTTTTCTTTGAATCTTTTAATGATTTCTTCTGATTGAACGTCTTCATTATCTATGTAATAAACCATGTCGGGACGATTTTGTAAGTCCGTTGAAATGTCTTCGTAGGATATTTTTCTATTCATCTCCTTCTGATCTTTCATTATTTGCCCCATCAAATAATTCTTACATATTGTCCCAAAATAGGAATATGCTTTTTTTTCTTTTGACGGTTTAAACTTGTCAATTTTTGTCATCAAAAAGGAATGTGTGTCCATATGAATTTCATCATAATTCATATCTTTTCTATATAATTTGTATCGTCTTATTATCGACGAAATCATCTTATCTAAAGGATCTTTAAGGAACTCGTTATAAATTTTATTTTTTTCGTCAAAAGTATCTGCGGTTAAATAACGTCTAACCGCAGCTTCTTCTCTTTCTGCAAAATAATTTTTTAGTTTTGCCTTTCTTCCTTTCTTTTTCTTTTCCTCACAGTCTAAACAAATTTCTTCATTTTCTAACATTAAACTTCTTGAGGTTCGAATTTTATTTGTCTGTCTTTAATAAACAGATGTTCTTTTTTTGCCAAGTCAATCCAAAATCTTACTTCGTCTTCTGATAGACTGTCTTCACCGTTTTTGTAATTCCAAAAAATTGAACCCTCTCTTAAATTCATGTGTTTATAACCAATTTTAGGAATCGTCATAAACTTCACAGAATTTGCAGTCATACGTAAGAAAAATTCATACCCAAATGTAAGTTTAACAGATTCTTTTAACATTCCGTATTTTACAAAAGAATCTTTTTTAATTACTAAACCTGATATTTGAAAATTCTGGTATGTCATTAACGTGTCATTTGTCAGAATACCAATCTCTTGTGATAAATTTGCGGCAAATGTTGCCTCGTTTGTGAAACCAACAAAAACACCTTTCGCATCAACATCAACAACTACTGGTAAAAACGCATCATAATCTTTATATATGTTCATATAATTGTTTGCGTTTTTGAACCATATATTGGAATACTCATCATCAAACTCTAATAAACTAACCCATTCAGAAGTGGCTTTCATAACACCTTGATTCACTTGAGACGCATAATTAGGTGTTCCTGTATATTCTTCCATAACCACATTCAGATCCTCAAAATCATATGAAGAAACAAAATCCATGAAAAAATCTTCACCTGTATGAACAATGATTACTTCATTGACATATTCTTTTTGTAATTTAATTGACTGAATTGCTTTATCAAAGAAATCATCAAAGTCAATTGCTTTTCTTGTCTTGATAGGTAATATAACAGAGATACTATTTTTATTTTCCATTTTAATCTATTGTTTCTAATTTATTTAATTGTTCCTCAAAACTATTCATTCTTTTGTTTAACATATCTGTAATTGTGTTTACCACATTTTGTTCAAATTGCTCAACGTCTGAATATTTTTCAGAGGTTTTTTTCATTTCTTCGTTCAATTCAGGATTAATATTATCCTCTAACCAATTTTGTGTAAAGTCAGCAATAACATCAACAATACTGTTTTTATTTACCAACCACAAACCATTATCCTCATTTAACCATTCTGGTTTCAAGTTTGGAACTAATCCAATAACAGGGATATTCATTTTCATGGACTCCAACGGGAATGTTCCAAACCCACTTGTTGAATCTACCCAAACAGAAACAAAACAATCTTTCATTGCGTCAGCAAATTCTTTTTCTGACAAACCTCTCATATCTCTAAATGTAATCCATCTATACTGTGGAAAACGTGCATAAAACTCCTTAATTATATTTGCGGTATCTCTTTGACTTCTTGTATGAATAGAAATAATTGTTTTAGGTGGAAATTCAGATGCCTCAAAAACTTCAGAAATAACAGGTTCAATAATATCAAATGAAACCTTTCTCATTATTTTTTCAATATGTGATTTTTGTGTTTCAGATGTAGTGATACACTTGTAAAACCCTAACTGATTCCATGTCTGACCTGGTTCTAATGTTTCAAATATGTGATCATATGCTTGTGTAATAACAACTTTACCGCAAGGTAGATTTTTAACTTGTTCCATAATATAACCAAATATTTCAGGAATAAACAAAATATCATCAGGTGATATTTCCAAGTTGCCACCATCGATAGATTTATGTGGTAGTTCATCCATATACTCTTGTCCCAACCAATCTGAAACACCAAAATATTCTTTACTCTCATGAAGGATAATTGGATTATAACCTTCTTTTTTCATAGTAAGTGCCATTTGATAAATAAAACGTATGCCACCCTTTGCATTTCCTTTTGTGTCTTGAACTACAAAATACAATCGTGACTTTTTGTCTTTCATATTTTGTATCGATTTCTCAATTTTTTGAATTTGTTCTGTATTCATAATTTTACATTTTTTTAATTATACTTTTAACTAATAAAGAATTAAAGGCAATCTTGAAAGGTATTGTCAATTCACTACTTTTGAACGCCATGGTTTCATCAACTTCTTCATTTTCAGTCAATACAGTCTCAATCATACTTTTGATTAATTCATACTTCACTAAATGAATTTGTTTCTCTTCTTTCATTTGAGTCTCATCATCCTCAATATCATCCACAGGAACTTTCTCTGTGAATTGCACACATTCATCAACTGCGTCGATGTCAATGTAATAGTTCTCACCAACAATCTTAAACATAAACTTCTTTTATTTTTTCTAATAATACACTAACTTCACTCAAAGTGGATATTTCTAAATCACAACTCACATCTTTATTGTAGTCTGTATTATATTTGATGATAGTTTTACCATCAGGTTTATTTGTAATCAACTGTGGATTTGCTGTGATGAGTATATCTATTTCATCCCACATTTGAGTTTTTGTTATTTCACTATAAAACATTACTTTTTCTACTAAACATCCAAATTTAGACAAGAAAAATAATGTAGAAGGTTTTGACTTACCTATTTCATCAGAAACAACTTTGATGTCATAATTATCCCTTAACTCATAATACAAGTCGTTAAACGTATTAAATGTTGTCATTTCAGTTGATGGTGCGTGCCCGAATAATTCCATTGTATATTCTTCATACATAAAAGAATATAAATCATCTTTGGTAGGAAAAGAAAAGTGTTCAAGTAAATCCAAAGATGTTACATCTGACTTTATTTTATACTCAAAATAATTGTTATCGACATTTTCATCTATATTCAAAAGTTCTTCTGTATCACCTGAAAACTCAATATTAAATGTCCTATCAGGTAAACCAAGTTCATACTTACCAATCATATGTTGCTCATATAATTGTTTGAATTTACCAATAGTGTCTCTTAATACACCATTCACCTCAAAACCAATTCTAATCATTGTATTTGTCAAGTATTTTTCCTATTAATGGGTTTCTAACATTTTTTGCGTCCCTAAAATCATAAACACCAATATCATTAATGTTTTGAAATCTTTGTATTGTATCATACAATCCCGACTGTTTTTTATCTTTATATCTATCAGTTTGTTCTAAGTCACCTGATATAAAAAATTTACTATTGAAGCCTATCCTTGTCAATAAAAGTTTCATCTGATTTGGAGTTGCGTTTTGTGCTTCCTCAAAAATCAAAATAGAATTATCAATGTTCATTCCCCTCATATATGCAAGGGCAAAAACTTCAATAATCTCTGCATCTTTTAGTTTTTCTCTTGCATCTTTTCCAATTATTTTGTTAAGTAGGTAATATGATGGAAAGATGTAGGGATCTAATTTTTCTTCTAAGTTACCTGGTAATGAACCTAACTTCTCTTCTGCTTCAACTGCAGGACGAACAATTATAATTTTTTCATAAGAATTATTAACATCCATCAACAAATCAACAGCAGCTTTCATTGCAATGTAACTTTTACCAACTCCTGCGGGTCCTGAACAAATGGTTATTTGATTATCTTTTAAAATATTGTAATACTCCTCTTGTTGTTCGGATAAAAATTTATTTTTTTGTTTTTTCTTAATTATTGAGTTAATTAAATCTTTTCTTGAAAACGGTTTTGAATCCTGTTCATCCGTTGTTTGTCTTCTTCTTGTCATATTACTTTCTTAAAATTGTATAATTGTTTTCAAAGAACTCAATAGTTTTTTTTAATCCATCATATAGTGAAGTGAATATAAAGTTAGGTAAATAACTTTTTATTTTTGTATTATCACTAGGTTTTCTAAATTGTCCGTCAGGTTTTGTTTCGTCCCAAACAACATTACCTTTGTAATTCATTAGATCTACAATTATGTCTACAACTGTTTTGATTGACACTTCTTCAGATGTTGATAAAATAATTGGTTCGTCTTCGTCATAGTTTTCTAAAACCCATTTCGATAAAACCGCGACATCTTCACTGAAAATAAATTCTCTCAAAGGCTTTCCACTACCCCATATTACGAAATTACTTTTTGTTTCCCGTGCCAAAAAACACTTGTGTATCAAAGAAGGTATTACGTGTCCGTTTTCTATGTTATAGTTGTCATTAAGTCCATAAATGTTTGTTGGTATGACTGACTTGTAATTTAATCCATATTGTTCTCTGTATGCTCTTATTTGAATGTCAACCATTCTTTTAGCATAGGCATAAGCATCGTTTGAAAAATGTGGTGGACCTAAATGTATTTTTTTTTCTGTGAGTGGATATGTTGTATCATCAGGGAAAACACAAGTAGATAAAAAAGCGACTAAATTTTTAACCCCGTGGTTTTTTGCTGACTCTATAACATTTGTATTCATCGTTATGTTTTGATAGAAAAAATCCCCTTTGTATTTCATATTAGCACCAACACCACCTACTTTTGCGGCACAATGAATTACACCGTCAAAATTTTTAGAAAATAATTCGTCTGTGTTATCCTTATCTGTCAAATCATATTCATTTGATTTTGGTTTATAATAATGTTCACCTATAAACTCAGAACCAACTAATCCATTTCCTCCAGTTACTAATGTTTTACCCCTCATAATATTTTAACCAATAATCTATCATCTCATCTAACATTGTTTCAAACGTATATGATGGTTGCCATAGTAATTCTTTTCTAATTTTAGAAGAGTCGCCTTTTAAATTTTCTAATTCCTCAGGTCTAAAATGTTTT
>Ga0315903_10005009_pt1 | contig 17421 bp, 15 predicted proteins | sample LakEriMetagenome_7_FD_203524 | JGI IMG/M metagenome (GOLD analysis project Ga0315903, IMG submission 203524) | Freshwater fungal communities from buoy surface, Lake Erie, Ohio, United States - Buoy 2 MA119 | ecosystem: Environmental > Aquatic > Freshwater > Lake | place: USA: Lake Erie, Ohio...
CCACTACATCATCAAGATGATGGGTCAGGAACCGCCTGCTATCTGGATGCTGGCCATCGGGGCTGGACTGTTCCAACTTTCGATGTTCCTGGTCCGGGGCGGGCTCTACGCTGCCAGCCGGGAAATCCGCGAGGTTATCGAAGCCCGGCAGGAACGGCTTGACCAAGCGGCGGCTTATGCCCGTGAGCAGCTTAATGCAAAGCGCCGCGAACAGTATGCCGAGCGCAATGTCGTGAACATGCGCTGAAACGCAAAAAGCCCCGCCCACGCGACCAGAAGGTCAATGCGGGCGGGGCTTCGCTTTCCGGCGGGGCTGGGGTGCTTCCGGGCAGCGTTCGGATTGTGCGGGGGGAATGTGGCGAAGTTCAGAACAGCTCGTAAGCTTTGGCACACTTGAGCAACACCGTGTCGTTTAGCCTTGGCACGTCTGAGCCGGGGTCTTGCTCCAGCATCAGGGAGCTGTCAGCGGAACAGGTCGTGCGGCCGATGTCTGCCAGGATCGTTTGCCGGCGCTCCCCGACATAGATCAGGAACGCAACGACAGTGACGGCCAGCACGGACAGGTAAGGCCCGGCCCTCACAAGCCATGCCACAGGGGTTGGCACTTCTATGCCTTCGGGGGGCTTAGGGGCTGTTCGGGCGAGGAACTTCGATCGGATCGGAAACTCGACCACCTCCCCATGCCGTGCGCTGTGTTCGGCTCCGGCAGAGGCCAGGATTTCGTCTGCTAGGTCGCGGCTCATTTCGGAGCACACAGGGCGGCCAGATCGCGGTTGTGCAGGTAGATGCGCAGGGCGGTCTCCTGTGTGTCGCAAGAATTGCTAGGGCCGTCCAGTTCATCTGCCGCGCACAGGTGATACTCAATCGGTTTCAGGACGGTGCAAGCGGCCTCGGTTGTGCGGACTGGCTTCGGCGAGCTTGCGCAACTGCTCAGAGTTGAGGCGCTCAACAGCATCGCGGTCATTTTCAACACGCTGGATTGCATCGTCTGTTTCCTTTTCAATTTGTTCGGTGACTTGTTCAACGGCTTCCTCGGCAGCGTCCTCGCGCTCGCGGCGTATCTTCCGGGCGAGCCAGAGCCGGAACGCGATGTAGAGCGCGACGACAAACGCCACGGCTTGTGCGGCAGGGTTGCTGCGAAACCAGAGCCAAATGGAATAGCCTATCGGTGCCATCAGTATTTCGGGTCCTGTGTTTCAAGGCGGCGGTGATACGCCTCGTTGCGTCCGCTCCACCACCAGTAAGCGCCCATGCCAGCAAGGCAGATGAACCCGAACAGCGCGACACGGATCATTGTATCGGTGCCAATGTTTTCGAGGCTGCGACCGATGATTTCGATCTGCGTGGCAAGGCCTGCGAGGACTGTGCCGATAGTGCTGATGGCGACGGTTTCGCGTCCACGGGATGCGCGGTTGACGGCCTTTCCGGTGCGGCTTTCTTCGATTTTCTTGGGAGGAAGCGACGGGTCAACAGCGGGCTTCAGTTCTGGCAGCGGCTCGGCCTTCACCTCGATGACTGGCGCGGGGGCTTTCGGCGGGTCAGGCTGTTGCGGGATCGGCGCCATAGCGGGCAGCAGCGGATACTTGCGGGCAACGGCCAGCGTAGACGTGAACGGGGTCTGCTCGATAATCACGTCCTGCCAGCGGTTCTTTGCGGCGTTCCATTCCAGCCGTGTGCGGATCGACAGCGCGCCGGGCTTGGTAGCCTCGCTGTGGTCATAGCCAAGCAGGAGGCAGCCCTGTGCGTGACCACGGCGCAGCAATCCCGTCAGCCTGCGGAAGTACTGGCAGGGCTGGCCGTCCGGGCCAATCCAGCGGTTCTTGCCGTTGATGGACGCATAGGGCGCTTCGATCCGGTAGCCGTTCCTGATCTCGCGCGGCGAAGGCCCGGAACTTGTCGCGCCGGTCCACATGGCGAACGCAGCGGCGGCGTTCTCAAACCGCCCCGCGTTCAGTTCCCTGACGACGCTGGACCCAGCCGCAGCCGATCCCCCGGCATTGTAGGCAAACGAGGCCAGCGCATCGACTTCATGCTGGCGCAGCGGTACTCTTACGGCACGCAGCACAGGCGCCAGTTCGACCCCCAGCGCGTGCGCCCGGAGCTGCTTGGCATACTCCAGCGTACACGTCTCGCCCGCCTCTACGGGCCTGCCGTCCAGATGGTAGGTCGATCCCCACCCCAGCTCATACTTGCCGCCCTCGCACAGCTCTGCGACGAGGCGGGGCGCCCGGCCCTCAAACTCCGTGACAAGGTCAACGGCCCTAGTGCTTACGGTATAGGTCATGCTGCTTTGTCCTTCAGCCCGAGAATGATTTCATCGCCTGCCGTGACGGACAGTTGCCCGCCTGCGTCCACGTCCAGCGTTACAGTGACGGTCAGTTCGCCCGCTGGCAGGGCTTCCGCGCCGATCTGGTAAAACACCAGCCGCTCGTTATCCTCTGCCGCCACAGCTTCGCCCTGCGTGATTTCGAGGCCAAGGAGGGCCTGCCCGTCCTTCACCGTGCAAAGCTCAGCCGTCTTGCGGACCGGGTACTTCTCGCCCCGCTTGATGACCGGCACGAACTCGCCGCCATAGCGAGTGATGCCGATCGATGCCGGCGCAATGCGTTCCAGCACGGACTTGGCCTTGCGGCCCTCAATCTCTGCCGCCTGGATGGCTGCGCCAAGGGCAACAGCATGTTCCGGCCTCGGCCCCGTCACCAGCTTGTCCGGCCCGAAGAACCGCGACAGCACGGAATGAATGAGCGGCATCCGGGACTGGCCACCGACGAGAAGGACGTGTTCGATTTCCTTCTTGGAAAGGTCAGCCTGCTTCAGCGCTTCGGTGAGGCACGTGACGGTGCTGGCAACAAGGTCTTTCGTCATGGCTTCCAGTTCGGAACGTTTCAGGGTGTATTTCTTGTGCAACATGCCGCGTTCTTCGGTCAGCACGAGGTTGGGCAAGTTGATGACTGTCTCGTTGACATCCGAAAGGCGCCGCTTGGCTTCTTCGGCTTCCTTCATCACGCGCACCATGCAGTGCGGCTTGCCGCGCAGGTCGATGCCATGCTCAGCGAAGAACTTGTCTGCGATGTCCTCCACGATCCGCGCATCAAAATCCGCGCCGCCGAGGAACCCGATTCCGTTCATTCCAGCCGGGCTTGTGACACCATTCTTCATGTGCAGCACGGTTACGTCAAACGTGCCGCCGCCGAGGTCGTAAATCACTACGCGGGTGAACTTGTCGTCCAGCGCCGTCACGCCATAGGCCACAGCCGCCGCGTAGGGCTCCTCGAACAATTCGACACGCTCAAGGCCCACGAGGCGCGCAGCTTCCCGCACAGCGTCTTTCTGGGCCTGTGTGCAGTCCACCGGCACCGCAATCACCGCGCCGCTCGGGCGGGCCTTCAGATGGCTTTCGGCGGCGACGAGCAGCGACTTCAGGATTTCCGCAACGAGCGCAGGCCCCGAAATCAGCCCGTCACGTCCGCGCCACCAGACCTTGCCGTCAGGGCCTTCCGCAAGCTGGAAGTGCGAGTGCTCCTGTTCGTCAAACTCGCGGCCAAGGTAGCGCTTGATATTCCGGAACGTGAAGTCCGGGTTCTCGTCGGTCTGCGTCAGGGCATAGCGGCCCGTCAGGAACCCCTTGTCCGTCTGCGCGACGACCGAAGGCAGCGTGTCTTGCTGGCCTGCGATTTCGATCATGGTTGTGCCGCGCGGGGTCCAGACCGCCACGCCGCTGTTCGTGGTGCCGAAGTCGATACCGATCATCATGCGGCAGCTCCCTCGCCCACCGCAATGCGGTTATCCATGCCGCGCATCTTGCGGTTCATGTTTGCCGCCTGCGCGCCCTTGCGGCCGATTTCGGAGCGGGTCAGCTTTACGTCTTCCGGCTCGTCGTTAACGGGCTCGGGGATGGCCTCAACCGGCTGCGGCTTGGCCTTCTGCGTCGCCACGATGATCTGCATCCCGTAAGCGATGGTGAAACACGCCATCATGAGGATTTCACCGAACCCGAAGAACAGCGTCAGGAACGCAAACCCGAGCCCGAATTGAAGCGTTTCGGTCGGCTGCTTTGCCGGGTCCCATGTCCAGCTCATGACGCGGGCCATGAACGTGAACAGCGGGTTAAAGCTGTCCACCTTGGTTTTCGCTTCGGTCGCCTCCACCACGGTTGCACCGGCAGCGGTCGTCAATGCCGTGATCTGGTCTTCCAGCGGGCGGATACGCTCGCGGGCTTCGTTCTCGGCTGCGATCTGGTCAGCGCGGTAAGCGTCGGCCAATTCGTCATTGTTCAGGCCGTCATTGACAATGCCGTTAATGCTATCTTGCAGGCGAGTGACCTGCCCGTCACGGTCTGCCCTGATGCCGTCGATCTGGCTTTGCAGGATGGCGATTTGCGCCGCACTGGTGTCAGTCGTTGCGCTCTCAATCTGCCCGATAGCAGCGGCCCGGCCATACTGGCCTTCCATGATTTTCGCACTGATGCCCAGCGCGTGGAGGAACAAGAGCACAGCCGCAATCCCGCCCATCCACAGCAGCATATTGCGGAACCGGGGCATGGCGTGAACGTGGCAGTACATGGCTGCCATGCCGACAATGACGCTAAACGCCCGCACAGCCCATGCAAGGTGCTGCGTGACGTGTTCCGGCACGACCCCGCCCGCGAGGGGCCGGGAAAACTCTGCGTCGATCTGGAGGAACGCCAGGACAAGCCCGAAGCCCAGCAGGTAGAACGCAGCGACCATCCAAAAGGTAGCGACCTGCGCGGGCAATTGCTCGCGGCAGTATTTCCAGAATGTGTTCATTGTCAGCCCCCTGACAGCAGATTGTAGACCGCGTATCCGATCCCTGCGATGGCCACAGCGGCGAGGCCCAAATAGGTCATCCGCACACGGCTTTCGATTTCAGCATCACGCTTCTCGCGGTCAGCCTGCTTGCGGTCAATTTCGTCTTTGATCCGCTTTTCCATCTCGGACATTTCTGCCCGGCGCTCTGTCCGCTGGTTCTCAGCAAGGTCATTCATGGCGGACTTGATGTCGTTGCGCCATTCCGAACGGCTCATGTTGACCACCTCATTCATCCGTTCGTGGCTGACGAGGGCGTTCACCTTTTCCTCGATCCGCGATTGCCCGGCGATCAGTTCCATCAGCACGCCTGACAAGTCCTTGCCCAGCCCGTCCATGCTTAACCACCGAGGCGAAGGTTGGTTGTCAGCTCACTGAGCCGGGCCTGCTCTGCGTCTTCCAAAGCGCGCACGTAGGAATAGTTTGTCAGCTTCTCGAACTGGAGTTGCAGGCGGGCAACGGTGTCTTGGCGTTCCTCGCCGTCCAGTGCTTCGCGGGCGATAAATTCATCATGGAAATTCATTTCGGCCTCAGGCGGTTGGAGGAAAGCAGGGATTTCTATCACCTCCGGCGCCTTTGCCAGCGCTTCGGCAAGCTGGGCCTTGAGCCCGGCAATGATGGCGTCATAATCCGTTTGCGGAGGGGTTGGCTTGGCTGCCAGAGGCGCGGTGAGCGGCTGGGGCGGGACAGCCTTCACGGTCATGCCTCGCACTTTCTCCGCCAAGTCTTGCGCCAGTGAGACGCCGTTTTCCCGGCCCCCGGCATGGCTTCCAATCCACACCTCCCAGAACTTGCCGTTAAACTCGGCGCCTGTGTCGTATCCTTCCCGCTTGAACGGGCGAAGGATGGCTTCAATCTGTTCTTTCATGGCATAAAGCCTCCACAGGACATTCAGGGCAAATATGAACGACAGGATACGCCTTGCGCCGGACGGCCCATGCCTTGCGCTTCAAGACGTTCCAAGCCTCTACGTGGTTGTGTGCCGGAATCGTTTCTTTTTGTCCGCACACGTCGCACTTGACTTCGAACTCGCCAGATTTTTTCGTTAGCATGGCGCTTACCGCCCGCTTACTTCCACGGTCCAGCCAAGGATGTTGATGGCGTCCGCGCTGTTTGCGAGCTGGCCGGTCAGTTCCAGTGTAAGGGCGCCTGCCGTATTCTCGCTGCTGCTTCCGCCGGTCAGGCTCATCAGCGTATCGGTCGTGCGGTTGAACGTGCCAAACCATCGCTGGCTTGATGCGCTGTTCACGTTCATCAGCTGCACATCGCACACCCATGCCGTGCCTGCGGTATAGACCTGCGTGGAAAGCGTCGTTGTCCCGAACTTGAGCCGGATCGTCTTGTTGTCCGTCGCATCGTTGAACGAGCCATAGGCCCGCAGGCGAAGGATACCGTTCGTGCGAAGGCGCCCAGCAGGGATGCTGACGCTTCGAAGCGTGGTCTCGGTCGTGGTGCCGGTGACAGTGACAGTCGCCGCGTTCGTGTCCAGAACAACAAGCGAGTCATCTGGCGCGCCGGTCACGCCAATGAAGCGGTTCGTTGTTCCCCCGCTGTTCGTCAGCGTGCCATTGATCCGCCCGCCCACAAACGTGTTTGTGACTGAGCCGGAGTCGATGACGATTGAGGACGTGCTGCCGTCGATCACTTCGCCCAGCAGTATCGTGTTGCGGCTGCTGTTGCCTGTCAGGGTGAGGCCCGTTGTGCCCTTCTTCGAGGACACCATCAGGCGGCTGTCATTTACGTCTGTCAGCACGACTACCGCAGCCGGGCTGGCTTTCGAAGCGGCAGGGTCATAGTCAACGTCAATCGAGCCCGTCCAGCTATCACCGCGCAAAAGGACGCCGTTTGTGCCGTCTGCCGGGTTGCGGATACGTGCGTTGATTTCGCAGTTCGACACCGGGCCATTGGTTTCAAGCACCAGAATGGGATCATCCGTGCTGTCAGCGTCCAACACCGTGAACCGGCTGTTGCGGACATATCCGGCATAGGTTGCCGTGCCCGGATCAATGTAAAGCGCACGCGCACAGCCATCGGACACCACATTGATGTCAAGGTTCTCGAACGAGCCGGAGCGCACATCGACCGCGTTTCCGTAGCAGCCCTTGGCCACTACGTTCACCTTGATATTGCTCATCGTGCGGGCGCCGGTCGCTGCCGTGGATTGGCTGAGCAAAAGGCCGCGCATTCCGTTGAGCTGACCCGCAACGGACTCCACCAGGATTTGCCCGATGTTGTAATCCGAGACGTTCTTTTCTTTCATGGTGATGATGAACGTGTCATCGCCAAGGCTCTTGGCCAGCACAGTGCCACCGACGACGCGCGAGGTATCAATGAAATGGACGCCGTCCGCGTTGTCATCTGCCGGATGGTCACACATCAGCGAGCCAAAGACGACGCCGTCACAGTCCTCGATGCGGAACCCGAACGCACACATGTTCGTGGTGCGGACATTATCCAGAAACAGGTTGTCGATGCGGTAGGCCCAGATGCCAAACCCGAAGTTCGTATCGTTCGTCTGGTTGGCTTCGTTGCCGTCAATGGTCAGGTCCGTGACGGCCATGAGTGACTTACGGCCACTTTCGACCGTGGTAATGATGTCACACAGAGAACTGTTTGCCGCCTTGATCGTGGTGCGGAACATGCCCGCGCCGCGAAGGTGAACCTTGTCTTTCAGGAAAAGGCTGTAGGCTTGGCCGCCTGCGGTGCTGCCAGACGCACCAACAGAATACGTGCCGGGAGGCAGGAACACCACCCCGCCGCCAGCCGTCGTGGCTGCATCGATTGCAGCTTGGATCGCGGCGCGGTCGTTTGTGGTGCCATTGCCGACAGCGTTATAAGGCGGGTCCTTGACGTTGTATTCGCCAAGCGCCTCGCCAATCGTGACGTTCTGCACGGTGTCCGCGCCCGATCCGCGCGGAAACTTCCGGTTCTCGAACCCGGCCCCCGCAAGCGCTGTCAGGGTAGCGTCTACTGGCTGGGAGCCGGTTGCGGAAGGGCTGACGCTCGTGGACTGATACGTGATGCTTTCATCGGCAGACTTGATCTGGATGTCATAGTTGACCGTGGGGCTCAAATAGGTAGCGAACCACCCAGCCGCGTCTGCTACAACGGGATTTGCCGCCGGAACGGTCAGCGCACTGTCCGTGTACGTCGTGGCGTTGGTAGATGTGCCCTTGATCTTGAAGAAAATCTTCGCCCCGGACACAGGTGTGCCAGACGAGTTCTCGACCTGCCAGCCGTAGCTGATCCCGCTTGCCATAGGCAGCCTCCTTGCGTTTCAATTTTTGGGGAAAGTGGGGCGCGCTATTGCGCGTTAAGGAACAATGCTGCCGCTATGGCTGAACTCGTCGCTGAACAGCGTCACGGTGAACGTCTTGCTGCCGGTTGCGCCGAGCGAGTCCTCAGCGGTCCAGCGGTATTCGGCGGTCAGGTAATCGCCGGCCGCAAGGATTTTGGAGAACGTCACGATCTCGCTATCCGTGCCGGTAATGGCGTTGCTTATCGTCTCGCCTGCGACCTTGGTGAGCGTGTAGGTATAAGGCCCCGTTCCGCCCGTTGCCGAAGCAGCAACCGCGTTTGTCGTGGCGAGCCCACGTCCAACCCGTGAAGCCGTGGCGGCTGGCTCAGAAAGCGACACAACCAGCCCGCCAGAACCAACCACTGCTTCAGTGGCGACCGTGTCAATGTTCGAGTTGATCGAACTCAGCGTTGTTGCAAGGCTCGCCCCGCCAAGGTTCACATCGGTGAGGCGCTGCGTGCCGTTGATGATATTTCCCACAAGGTCAACCGATTGCCCGCCCGTGCGGTCGAGAAGGTCGTTCCATGCGTCCACAAACCATTTGGTTGGCGTGCCATCAGGATTGGTGATCGGCATCCCGTGGAGCAGTTGGGGAATGCTGCGCTCAGCCATCAGGACACTTGACCCTCATTGATCCAGGCGCCATGGATCGCCACGCCGAGTGGGTCTGAAACGCTGACGTGCGCCATCATGCCTTCAGATGGCGTCATCTGGCCAAGGCCCCAGATCGTCGGCTTCCAGTAGTTCCCGACTGGCGGCATATCGACGATCAGCGTGTTGCGATTGTTCCCCGGCACGGCCCGCGCATCGGTCGAGAACGAAATCATGAGCTGCGGCGCCGAGCCCTGCCCGCTTGCCGGCAGGTCAAACGTTGCAGCATCAAGGCAAAGCGATCCGATGGCTTCCCGGCCCATACTGTTGAACCGGAGCGTGGCGGTCCTCACCACCGGCTCGCCATCGTCGGAATAAACGTTGCGCTCTAGCGTGTAGATTTCAGAGCCGCCCTCAAGCGCAACCACGTCATAGCCATAAGCGTTGGTGTGATACTTCGGCGCCCAGTACCCGAGCCCGTAGGATTCGCGCGTGTGCCAGAGCTTCGTTGCCCCGTCATAGACATGCGCGGGGTGGCCAACGGGGCGCACCACGAAATAGTCATGCGGGCCGTCGCGGTAGGCCCATGTCCGGGTCGCCATGCGGTTGGCCTCTGACATGCGCGTCAGTTGCTCTTTCAGTTCGAAGTTCGGCGTCAGCGGCGTGACGCTCATGCCGTAGATCGCCCAGCACTGCATATCGCCGCCGATGAAAAAACACTTGTCGCCAGACTTTGCGGCCGCGTACTTGCCAAGGATGCCCTTGGTTTCCTCGATGGCCTGGTTGGTCACGTTCTGGAACGGCAGGCTCGTGGAAGGGACAGCGCGGAGGATTTCAATGCCGGTCGATCCGAACGCAATGGCCTGCCCCGATAGCTTCATCAGCCTGCGGATCGGGTCCGGGGACTGCTCAGCGGTCGTAAAGGCCAGCGCTTCGAATGCCGTTCCGTCCAGCGTGTTGGACCACGTAAGCGTATCGTCATCATCGCTGTTCAGGAGGAGGCGCTGGTTGATGGCGATCATCGTGCCAACGTCCGGCAGGTCAACGTCCGTCACTTCGGTGAGCGCCGATCCGTTCCACCGCCAGAGGCGCGTGTTGACCGCGACGAACAGCACGTCCCGAATGCCGACAAATTCAGCCTCGCCTGCGTCCAGATTGCCAATCTCGGTCGCGGCCCATGCCGAGGATACGCTGTAGAGCTTGCTGCCGGCGACGGCGAACATCAGCCCGCCGCGCACGCCGTCTTCCTGCCAGATGCCTTGGATCGTCGCCCCGAGGTCCAGCTTTGACACAAGCCCCGGCGTTGGAAGCAGCACCGCTGCGGCCTGTTTCGTGTTGTCTTGGCTGATGGGCTCCACGTACCAGTTGCACAGCTTGATAGGTGCCATTCCCCGCAGGGAACGGTTATCGCTGTTGAGGATGACCGGCACGTAGACCAAGGCGTTAGTTCCGAACCGGAGGCATCGGGCGGGATGCGCCGCCGAGGCCGGTCATCGGACCCATGGACTTGGGACCACCGGGCGACATCATTTCGGGCTCGGGAGGCATTTGCTCTGCGCCGCCGCCAACCTCTTGCAGGAGCGCGGTTAGGGCCTCAAGCGTCCACTCGGGGCCGGCAGCCGTGACAAGTTCGCCGAGAAGCTGTACAAGCTGCTGGAACATTTCTTCGTTTTCCATTGGGAGTCTCCTGTGAAACAAAATGCGTTGAAGGCTATGGGGTGGACCGCAGACGTGGCGTTGGTGTTCGGCTTGGTTGGCTTGGTGTCGCTGACTGACGCAAAACCCATGATGCCGGCCTATGCTGTTGCGGGCTGCATCACGGTCGGCCTGATTGGCCTATTTCTTCATTTTCGAAAGAAGTAACGCCTGCTCGTCCTCTGCGGCTGCCATGTTGATGTTGGGGCGCACCGGAGCATAGGGCATCTTGAGCGCAGCAACTGCTCGTCCGCCGGCAATGCCAAGGCCAAGGTTTCGAGCCGCCGTAGCAAGCGCGACCATGTTCTCAGCTTCCTCTAGCTGAGCCTGCGCACGTTTCACGCCAGCCAGGTCACCGGCCTTTGCATACTTCTCGATGTTAGCGCGGGCTTCGTCGGCTTTCTTTTGGTTGTCCATGATCAGCAATTGAGATCCGCCAGCCTCTAGCGCACCGCCTGCCATGATGCCTGCGTCCATTGACCGGATTGGGTTCTTCTCTGCCGGGAACAAACGAGAAGGCTCCATTGGCTTCGGACGCTGCGTCCACTTGCCCTCCTTCGTCTTTTTGAACGGCACGTTGTCGCCGGCCCCGCCAAGACGCCAGAACTCATTGAGGTTTGACGCGCGAGTGCTGAGCGAGTCAGCGCCGCGCTGGGCACGCGAGACTTTAGTGCTGGTGTTTAGTAGTGCATTAGCGCGCGCAGCGGCTTGCTGAGCGGCAACGCGGGATTTGACGACCGCCCCGCGCCGGGAGAACCCAGCAATGGCGAGGCCGCCGATTGTGCCAGCCCAAGGCGCGACCTCCCGCATGATCTTGGTGACCGGCCCGACTTCAGCTTCCTGCTGGGCCAGCCGCATCTCAGCCTGCGTCACACCCTTGCGAGCGTCAGCCACTTCGCTAACGGCTTTTTCGCGCTGGCTTTGTTCCTTCGCAATTTCGCCCTTGATTGTTGCGATGTTACCCTTGATGGCTTCCCGAGTATCTGGGCCAATCCTACCGTCAGCGCCCTTCGGCCCAAGGTCAAAATTGCGGGCTTCCAAGAGAAGCTGCACCTGCGTTGCGTCCACACCGGGATCGCGCGCATATGCCCGCTCCAGAAGATCCAGCTCGCTCTTGAGAGTGGCGATATTGGCATCCACATCCGCCACGCGCTGCGTCGCCATGTTGACCCGCTCATTCGCCGCCTCAAGCTCCGCCCCGCCACCCGTATCCGCCTGTGCGGGCGGGGCAATGCTCAGCGCAGCGATAGCAGCCGCATCAGCGGTGCGGGTGCCAAGTTTGGATTTGCCGACTGTGCGAGGCGCTTTGGGCGGGACGGGCTTGGGTACTGCGCCGTCTGCCTGAGCCCCAAACGCCTTGCCAACACGGCGCGCACCGAACCCGATGCCAGCGCCAACCGCCATGTTCCGAAGCCGCTCCTCGTTGCTGTCTGCCGGGCCTGCTGCGCCAAGGCCTGCGCCTGCAAGGGCGTTTCCGAGGTCGCCTCGGAGGGGGTTGGGGCGGTTTGCCGGTGCGGTTGGCAGACTCATCGGGGTAGAGCTTTCCCCAATGATTGCAGCCTTGTTCGGGTCGAAGACAATAACGCTTTCCCCTGCCCCCTCAGCACGGTTGGCGTATCGGATTCCATCATACCCTTGTGAGGCGAGATAGTCCCTGATCTGGGCATTCGTCTGAACGCTTTCGGGAAGCTCAATGCCCTTTGCGCTCAACGCTTGCCGAACCGCTTGCGGACGCCACAGGTTCAGGTCCGGCAGTTCCAGATAATTGCCATCCTGAATTTCCGCCTCAATGACGCGGTTAGGCGCGTTGTCAAAGCCGGTTGTGCGATTTCGCGCCTCAGCCTGAGACTTGGTTCCGAAGTGAACGCCAAGCGCGTCTTCCGACTGCGAGAGGTCGAACTTGTCAAAGTTACGCTGCGTCCCGTGGAAGCCTGTGAACCCAGCCGCCCTGATCGGCCCTTGCGGGGCGAGGGCATTGGGGGATGGTGTGGGAGAGCCGGAGGGGGGTGGAACTGCGCCGCCACTTGCCGCACCAATCGCAGCAGACGGCGCACCGTCCGGCTTCATCACGCGCAGCCGCTTCAGCCCCTCTTCCGGGCTGGACAACAGCAGGTCACCGATAGCGTCGATCTGGCGCTGAGAGAACCCGCGCTGACGCATGAAGTTGATGGCTTGGCGGAACAAACCGACCTTGTTGCCGGTCGCCAGGTTGAAGCCAGCGTTGATGAGGTCGTCGCCCATCTGTGTGGCGCCGCTTTCCATGACGGTGCCAGTGACGGAGTTGAGGCGAGGCGCCCAGCGAGAGCCGGTTTCGCTCAGCGTGGCTTCGGCGTCGAGCTTGTTGATCAACTTGTTTGCGGACTCCTCGCCCAGCGATGCGCGCAGCTTGCCAGCAACATCAGGCACACGAACACGGCTGGGCAACATGCCCCTGTCGATACGGGTGCCGAGGTCATCGACCACACCCGCTCGCAGCGCCGGCAGGTCTTGCGACAGGGTTGCCGCAACGGTCTTCGCCACTTCGCGCGGGTTGCGAGCTTGCAACGCTTTTTGGCCTGCGACAGCCGCTGCCTTAAGGCGCGGGGCCTCGCCGCCGACTTCGCGCGCGGCTGCATAGGCGCCGCCTGTCAGCCGGTCCAGTTCATCTACCAGATCGTTCTTGAGGCCCACCAAATCCTCGATGCCCTCGCCTACGCGGGTGCGGTTCTCGCCTTTGGCTTTTGCGCTGTCGATGGCGTCATCAAGGGACCGCTTAACCAAGTCCCAATATTCCATTGTGGACATCTTGGAGACGGCAATTCCGCGCCGACCGGCGATGGTTGCAACAGCATCCTTGGCAAGCTGGAGGTGGCGCTGGGCAAGCGGCGTGCGGGCCAGCCTATTGAGGCGCTTCATAACCTGCCCGGTCTGTCCGGGTTGCCTGAATGCCTCAATTTTGTTGAACCGCTTGTACAAGGCGTCATAGAGCGGCTTGGCTGCCGCCTGACGTTCCTCAAGCTGCTTTGCCAGCGTCTCGTCAAGTTGGCCGATAGGGATGCCCGTCGCGTCCTCCACATCGCCCCGCATACGCTCAGGACGGGCGAACGCGCGCTCCTCGATGATTGCCTGCGCCTTCTGCGGCGTGGCCCCAGGACGGCGCGTCAGGGCCGTCAGCGCGTTGACAGCATCCTGCCCAATGACTTCCGCCAGCACGGCAGGCTTGCCCTCATAGCGCTTCACCTGCTCCATGATCTCGTCAAAGGTCATGCCGGAGCGTTCCATAGACCGGCGCACCGCAGCGATGGCCACATCTTCAGCCACCCGGTCCCGTGCCCCGCCTGCCTTGCCGAGAGCCGCAGAAAGAGCATCAGACAGCGAGGCTGCGCCGGTTTTTGCGGTGCGGTAGGTAGCCGTTACAGCGGGCTCGGCTGCCTTAAACGCAAGCCCGCCGCCCGCACCAAGCGCGCCGCCGAAGGCCGCATCACCGAGCGCGCCTTCCAGCGTGTCGCTTTCGCTTTGCCCCAAGCCGTAAAGCGAACCATAGGCGGCGCCAGTTCCTGCAACGCGGGTGACATTGGACGCCGTGTTAGTTTTGGGCAGCAGCTTCTTGCCCACTCCGTCAATCAGCGTTTTGCCTTGCAAAAAGCTGCCAATAATCTCGCCGCCGTAGCTTTCAATAGGCCGCTCCTCGCGGCCCCGCCGCTGGTGAACGCGGGCCTCGTTGAGGAATTGGCTCATCGCCCCGGAAACACCTTCGCGATCGATGATGTCGCCCTCAATGAAGGGGGTTGCCAGCAAGGCGCCAACAGTCGATGCACCCGCCATTGCCTGAGGGCCGTGGCCAAACGTTCCGATGTTGGACCCGATGACAAAACGCTCCTTGGCGTCGTTGTCAGGCACGCGCAGCCGCTCGCTTTCAGCCGCCTGCTCTGCGTCAAATGCATCAAGCTGCTGCGGCGTCATCGTGGGCGCCGGGAGGCGGGCCATTGCGGCGGTTGAGAAGTCGGGCTTGCTGAGCCGAGCGAGGTCGTCCTTGGCAATCGGCTGGTTGCTGCGGAACGCCGTGTTGGCGCGCTCGCTGGCCAGCATCATGCCCCGGTCTTCGGTCAAATCGCGCTGAGAGCCGGGCATCGGTTGCCAGCCATTGCCCTCGTCAATCAGAATTTCGCCTGTATTTTTGTTGCGAACGCTGGCAACAGGCTTCCATCCGGTGCCGTCATCTTTGATGACTTGGCCGGTCGTTTTGTTGACGCGGTACTCACCACTCATTGGAAAGCCTCATGGGAACGGAAGTCGAAAAGCTGAAGAAAGAACGCCGCGACCGGCGCAACATGGACCCGCACGCATGGGCGGAAGAAATTGAGCAGCGCGATGCCTGGCGAACCCTGATGACCGGGATCGTCGTCGTCGTTGTCATGTTCCTGAGCTGGCAGGTCTGGGCGCTGAAACAGGATGTTGCCCAGCTAGAGCGTCAGCTTACAGTTGAGCCTTGCACACCAACACCCGGCCCATCGGGTGAGATGCCTCCGCCCGGCTTCTGCTGATCATTCAAAGCCTTCCGGTACAGGCTGGCCAGACGGTCCTACAGGGCGACTCTGACCGCCACCTGTAGCTCGCCCACGCGGCGCGCTGGCCCCGTTCACATACTGCTCTTCAAACGCCTGCTTCAGCACCATCCGCGTGCGCTCCACTTGCAGGCGGTAGGCCTTCAAGTTGGCGTCAAGCTGTTTCTCGGACTGCGAGCGCGCCACGTTCACCGCAGCGTCACGCAATGCCTTGCCTTCGGAGTCCGACAGGGCGCCAAGCGCGCCGCCTTGGTTCTTGATGGCGATCAACTCGCTGAGCATGGCCTTGGCGCCGATAGCATCCAGCGTGCCGTCAAGGTCGCCGGCCGCAATGAACTGGCCGATAAAGCCGGTGTTGCCAAACATTCCGCCCTTGGTTTGCTCTATGGCGGTGTCGATCTGCCCAACAAGTTCGTCTGCCTTGGCCTCAAACGCCGTAAGCGCCTGACCGGCCTGCGACTCGTATGCAGCTTTTTTGGCGGCTTCCGTGCCGAGGGTGCGGTTGAACGAACGGTCGTAATCGTCCTCAAGCGTGACGCCTTCAGGAATAGCAGCCTGAGCGACCGTCCCATCTTTGCTCGTTTGAAGAATGACGCGGTTGCCATCCTTGTCTCGACCGTAGACAGGCGTCAGCCCGTAGGCATTGGCGGCCTCGGTTGATCGCGCGGCCTCCGTTTGCCGCAGGCCGAACTCTTTCTCCTGAAGCCCAAAGCTACGGTCACCTTCGAACACGTCGCGATCAAACGACTTCTGCCACCGCTGGCCTTCCAGCTTCTGCGCGTAGGTAAGCATCTGTTCTTCGAACTGGGTCAGCTCGTCGTCCGTGATCCGGCCATCCGCAGCGGCTTGCTGGACTGCCTGCATGACCTGCGGATTGTCTGCAAACGGGCTCTGCGCGATGATGTCCATAGCGGCCTGTCCGCGCGCTTCCAGAGGCAGGCTCCTGAGCTGGCCTGCCGAAGTCGCAAGGAACTCCACGCCCTGTTTCTGCACCGTGATCTGGCGGTCATGGTCTTCCCAATCCTGGAGCGTCTTGGCGCGGGCCTGCCCCTGCGCATATCCCGCTGTTTCGAAGTCGCCCTGACCCGCTGCCATTTCGCCAAGCCCGGTCCAGCCGCCCGTCTTGAACGTCTCGCCGTAGCTCTTGCGGCGCTGCTCAGTCGTAGCGCGGTCGCCTGCTCGCGCGTAGGCATCCGCCGCTTCAAAGTCCCCGACTTCCATCAGGGCTGTTGGCGCCATCTCGTAATTGCCAGCCTTGAACGCATCGGCCGCGCTTTTGCGCGCCGTGTCCCGGTCACGCTCCTTGCGCTGCTGCTGGCCCATGGCAAGGCCGGTCTGGAAGGATTGGAAGATGCTCATCGGACCCTCGCGTTACGCGGCTTTGTTCTGCGGCTTGTAGAGCTGCCCCGCAGCCCAGCCGCCCCAGCCCGCCACGTCAGACAGGCCGCTTTGCCATGCGCTTGCAGAGTTCAGCTTGCCTTGCGCAACGGCCGAGCCGCTCGCCTGTGTCAACTGGCTCGCATTGTTGGCGAAGTTCTGGCCGGCAGAGGCAATGCCCGTGGTTGCGCCATAGCCTTGGTCACTGATGCCGCCGAGATAGCCCATGTACGAATTGAAGTTGCCCATCGCGGCTTCATTGGCGACTTCCGCCATGCCGCGCGCCGTGCGGCCGCTCAGCGCCGAGCCTTGCGAGCCTGCGAGGTCCACAAACTCCCGGCCCGCCTTGTCTGCGTAGAAGTCACCGATCTTCCCGAACGTGGTTTCCGTCCGGTACTTGTTCCACGCTTCTTCCTGCGCCTGACCCGGCGTCTGGTACTCCGCCATATCGCCGCCGCCCTGCGCCATCTGCTGGCCGTCACCGCCCGGCATCATCGCGCCGCCGCCGATCCCCGTTGTTCCGGGTACGGCAGGCCCGCCCGTAGCAGGAGCGCCGGGTGTCGGTAGCCGGTCGCCCCTCTTCCAGCCCTCGGTGTTGAAATAATGCTCCGTCGCCGCCATCCAGTCCCGGCCCATACGGTCGAACGTCTTGCCGTTCTGGCGGTAGAACGCTTCAATGGCTGGCTTGTTCTGCTGGAAATACGCCTGCATCTGGTCCGCGCGGCTCGTGCCCAGCCCGGTAGATGGCGGCGCTAGACCGTTGGCCGCCGAGGGCGCACCCCCGCCCATGCCAAGGTGCGGCGCCATGAGCGCGAACGCTGCATTGCCGCGCGCTTGATAGGGGGCGAGCTGCTGCTGGGCGATGTCACGTTGTTCGCGCTGGAACGCGATGGCTTGGTTGTTGGCCTGCGTCTGGGCTGAGGCTGCGTCCTTGGATGCCTTTGACGCTTGGGACGCGCCGTAGAGGCTTGCCCCGGCCCCGATCACTGCCGCGCCAATAATCGGATCACACATCGCTACGCCTCATTTCAAAAGGGACAAATTTCCCGCCGTCAGGGCGCATCTGGAACCCCAGCTTTTCCAAAAGCCG
>Ga0315903_10005011_pt1 | contig 17418 bp, 6 predicted proteins | sample LakEriMetagenome_7_FD_203524 | JGI IMG/M metagenome (GOLD analysis project Ga0315903, IMG submission 203524) | Freshwater fungal communities from buoy surface, Lake Erie, Ohio, United States - Buoy 2 MA119 | ecosystem: Environmental > Aquatic > Freshwater > Lake | place: USA: Lake Erie, Ohio...
GGCACTCCTAAAAAGTAACGGAATTAAATAACTCCAGCCAGCTGAGCAGTTAGCACCAGCATCACTATTCCACCGAGGCGATAAACATAACGCCAGCGCGGTTTCTTTATTGGCCGTTCTTCGCCATCTCTACCTTCGCGGCCAAATAGACCGATTACACCAACTAGGAACATCGGTATCGGTAAGAGTAGGAAGGACCACTGCGCAAAATCAGGCAGGTCACCAAGCCACTGGCCCAGAAACAGCGAGCTGTAACCCGCTACAACTAGGCTAAAGGCCAACCCCGGCAAGCCAGTTGGAATTACCTTCCAAAGCAGTGGGCTATTGGGCAGTTTGTCCTCAAACCAGCTAAATATATTCGGCAGGATAAACAAGATCGAGCCAAGCCAAACCTGCCAGGTGTTACCCATGAAGGCTGCGGTAACAAAAATGAATACTCCCAATCGAACCAGAGTTGATAAAACTTTCTGTAACTGGCTTGTTTCTAATACTTCGGTTGGGTTTATCTTATCTAGCCGCTGAGCGAAACTTCTGGTAGCCAACTCTTCTAGGAGGATGCGAATAACCACCGCAAGAGATAGGAAGAATGCAAAGTCAGCTACGTGGTTTGCCGCCGATAGGGTTTTACCAGCTAGGGCCGGCAAAGTTGCCACCATCGCCGATGCGGTCCAACCGGTGAAGAAGAGTAAAACTGCAATATCGACTAACCGATCCCAGAAATAACTAAAGCCGGTTTCAAAGTGTTTACGAATCTGCCTGAAAGCTACCGAGATAAGCGCTGGACCAAAGCCCATCACTATTACACCGAGCATCATGCGGACATCGGAAACCGAAGAGATTCCGAAATTAGCGATCATGCCGATTACAAATATTGTGGTTGCCAATAAACCGCTAAAAGCATCAAAGAGGCCTAAGACTGAAATGGCTAGGAATAATTGCCAACTTGGCGGAGCTAGTTCAGTTGCCGGTTCTGCTAATGCCATAGCTGCTAGTAGTGCGCCGGCTAATGGGAAGACTAACCAGAGCGAACCGAGTTGCGCCCGAAGGTATGCCCCGTCGTTGACAATCTTTGAGATTACTGGTGAGAATTTAGATATTTTCACGGTGAGATCATGGCTGAATTTATCTAAGAAAGTGAAAATAGCTAATTTAAATATCGGTATTCGATCTCCCCAACCGGTGTGAGCTGAAGTGAATGTTTCAACCTGAGCATCGATGTTGGCAATCTCACCGTCTTCTTCAGCAACACTCTGCTCGCCTGTTGCACTGGCGCTAGCCGATGAACTAGCCGCCGAACTGGTACCGGCCGCTGAAGTTGCCGCTCCCGCTGCAGCCGCTGCTGCGGCGGCTACCGATGAAACCACTGCCACAGTTGTTGCGGTGGTCTTGACTACCTGGGCAACAGCTTCCGGGGTGCCTAGCGGGTCAAATGGGACGCTTGGGGCCAGATCATCTCCGGTGGCACCGATTGCTGGGTTGGCCACAGGTTGACCAACATTTAGGGTCGGCAGGCTTAGCTCTAATAGGCCAGCGCCTGGGTCCACCACCGGTGGCGCTTCAGGGGTCAGTTCAGAAACTACCTCTGGAAGGCCCTGAGCAGGCGCTATAGCGTTGATGCTCAGGTTTACCTGTTGGCCACCGAGATTGGTCTCGGCATCGGTAACCGCCCTAGAAATCCTTATCGGAGCGGCCTGACCGAAAGATCTCGGTAGGGACATGGTGGTAACTACGTCCTTGGCGATTACCACCAGGCGGATATTAAATTGGCCTTCTTTAGCTACGCCAAAGGCCTCGGCTGAAACGGTATCACCGCTGAAAGAGGTTCTCCCCAGATACTGCCAGAGATTTCCGGTTTGAATAAAAGCAATTAGATCTGAACTAGCCGCTACCTCTGGTGATACCCGAATATTCAAATCAACTGATGAACCGACCTCGATTTGCTGGCTGTTCTCGTAGTTGAAAACATCACCCGGCTGGGCTGAAGTCAAATCGGTAACTAAATTAGCTGTCGGCGCTCCAGCCATTGGGGCATAGATGCCTAACTCGAGAAGAGCCTTTTGCGTTTCAGCATCTAATTTTGAGAAAACAGATTGCACTGGAGCGTCGAGGAACTCACTCGGTATCTCTCCGTCGGTAACTTGAACAGAAATTGCTGGAGAATTCTTTTCATTTAGCTCAGAAGAAATTTCTGTTACCGGTCCAAGATTTCCTGCGCTATCTCTGATTGAGTTAGCTAATAATTTCAGTCCGAATGTTCCATCAGTGCATTTGGTCAACGACATTTGAAAGTTAGTGTTAGCTCCAATTAGGTAACCAATTTCACAATCAGCTGATGTTCCAATAATTGCAAAATTACTTCGAGTGAGCGATTGCACGCTCTCCGAAAGCTTCACATCATAAACTTTGACATCTGCCCTGAGAGTAGCCGGCTGAATTGATATTTGAGCAGTAGGGACGGTTTGATCTAAATCAATTGTTTTTGATTTGGTGCCGGAGATTGCTGCAATCAGTTCTCCAGAAATCGGTTTTGCCGATAACTGTCTGACGTTGAAGACATAGACAGTCTCGGCACGAGCGGAAAGTTTTGAAATCTGAGTAACCACAAACTCGGTTTGTGAACTGGCCGAACCGGAGAACGTTATATCCTTCGGATCAATTACTGCATCCGCTGATGTTCTTACCTCAAGCCGGAGATTCTTTGAGCTAGTCGGGCTAGAGGTTAGGAATGAAACGCTACTTGGGGCAAGTTTGAGGGAATAGCGAATAGTAATTTGACCCGAACCAGCGGCATCGATGTAACTGCTAGTTACCACTGGGCCAGTTACCGGTGTATTCGAACCCGCTGAACCACCAAAGCCGGCGGCTTCACGGTCACCGTTTGGTGCTTGATATAGCTCTCCACCAGCGCCTCCGATTAGGCCGCCACCGCCTCCGCCACCGCCACCGCCGTCACAATAGAAGTCGCAAGAAGAATCCGTCCCGGTTCCGCCTTGACTGCCTTTGTCGTAGTAGAGATAGCCGATAACGCGCTTTTGGGCACCAACACAACCATCGCCCCAAGATTCATTGTTGGCTGTAATGGTGATTTTATTTTTGCCAACTAAATCCGGAGTGATTACTTTGCCACACTGCGAGTTGCTTCTAGATTCCCACCGCAATTTACTGGAGACAAAGCTGGCTCCAGCCGGTGCGTTGTATGTAGCCGTCATATTCTCAGAGATGTTTACGGCAACTGAAACAGTACTGATTCGACCGTCGGTGCTTCCTGAGGTTGACCCATTTATCGAGTTGGCTGAGCCACCGCCACCGCCTGCACCAGCAGCAATGTATTCCTGATTATTAATTAGCAGTACTGTTGCGGCTCCGCCACCGCCACCAGCGCCTGAGGAGCCTGTTGTGCCGGCGTTTCCGCCTCTACCGCCATCGAATGCATTTTTGTATGTAGAGAGTCCACCAGCCCCACCTCCGTTGCCGCTGGCCCCAGTACTACCGTTTGCGCCAGCCTGTCCAGGGAAAAGCTTGATTGGGACTGATGATATATCGCTATAGCGAAGAAGCAATCTTCCTACCTGGCCTGACTCCGCAGCTGTGCACCCAGCGCCACAGTCGATTCCTCCAGCACCGCCTGCCGCACCGATAACCTCGATTTCAACGGGACCGAGATCTTTTGGAACTACAAAATTCTTTGCGCCTTGCTCGTAACTAAATCTTGCCTCACAGCGGCCATCGACCAGAACAAAATCTTTCGCACAAGCCTGCTCCAGTTGGTTAGGGTTAGCCAAGATTACATCGGCTGCGGCTAAGGTGAAAAAGCTGGCCAGGGATAAAGCCATCAACGAGTTCCTAGTTTTTATCCAGAAATTCCTCATGGCTCTCCAAAGATTGGCTGAATTAGTTTCAGGTCAATTCTAGAATCAGCAGAATACGCAATCAGAGTTGACTTCGCATAAACGAATACCTACTCCGTGGTTTCTGCCTGCCCAGTCTCTGGCCCAAATTCAGAACAAATCTGATCTACCCGCTCTTTAGCAAGGGCAACGTTTGCCTCTAATTGAGCCAGTGAACCCGGATCAACATCTGAATTAAGCGCCGCGAAGTACTGTCTGGAAATCATAGAGAAAGTTACGAAGGAGTCTTGAGTTAGTTTTGTGCCAGCCGACTGCCCGAAAAGCATCAGGTCAGATAAAAAGGCTGGAACATCATCATCCAGTGTTGGCAAGGCGCGAACTGAATAGTTCTGGCAAGACACTCGATCTAACCCTCGTAGCGTGGAGTTATATAGGTTTGCTGCGGTGAAAATTCCGGAAATCATGACCACCACTGCCGCGTAGATCAGGTAGCGATAGAGCAGTTTGCTGGGAACCTTATCGGCAAAATTTGATCTACGAACCATGAATGCAGCCCATATATTCAGCGCTGTGGCAAGAAGAATGCAGCCAAGGGCTAAAGCAAAAGTATCGGCCTTGGTGAAGCGGATTAACCTAAACATGGCCTGGAACACTTCAAAGTAATTACGATCCGAGAATCTAATTGCCAGCGGTATGGCTGCGATAAATGGGGTTAACAGCAACACTGCCGCCGGGGACACTGCCAACCAGAATTTCATGGTGGAGCTAATCGGGGTGATAAAAAGAGCTGCAACTAAAAGATTGATCACACAAAAAGATATGTAGATTGCCACAAAGGTTTTCAACAGCACTTCATAATCAGCCACACTCTCGCTGGATAGGAAGACTAGGTAGTCATTGATGGGAAACCAGAAACTAACTATCCAGAAAACTACGGTTGAACTGGCCAGCAAGAGTAAGGCGGCGCGGAAATGGCGCAGACGACTGTGCATGAAATTCTCCTAAATTACCTAAACTAAGCCTAATCTTGTCGGCTGAAACAGTGGCAGAATTAGAGCAATGGTCAACTATCAAGGTAAAACAGCCCTGATCACTGGGGCAAGTTCAGGCTTAGGTGAATCCTACGCATTGGCGCTAACCGATATGGGAGCGCATGTGATTCTGGTTGCCCGCCGCGCTGATCGGCTTCGTAATTTAGCCGACCGTATCAGCGCTAAACACGGAATCCTTGCCGCAACTGTGCTGCCGATGGATTTGAGCCGTAAGGATGCGGCAGCGAGTTTATCCAAAATCCTCAAAGGTCGTAACCATCAAATCGACATCTTGATAAATAATGCTGGATTTGGCCATGCCGTTCACTTTATAGACGAAGATCCCCAGTCAGTAATCGATGAGCTAACCGTAAATGTCAGTACTCTGGTGGAGCTTACCCACGCCTTTCTGCCTGCGATGGTCGAGCGTAAAGACGGGATTGTCATCAACATCGCTTCAACGGCTGCTTTTCAGTCGCTACCTTTTATGGCCGTTTACGCAGCTACCAAAGCCTTTGTGCTCTCCTTCACAGAAGCGCTCTGGGGTGAGTATCGCAGGAGCGGAGTAAAAATTCTGGCCGTTTGCCCAGGACCGACTGCAACCGAGTTCTTTGATTCCAATAGCAACAGCCCAGCCCTGGGCAAGTATATGCGCACTCGCGACGAAGTGATTGCCACCACCTTTAGGGAATTGGCCAAGGCTAGGCCCAAGCCGAGTGTGATCGATGGTGGGCTAAACAAAGTCACAGCTCTTTCGAGCAGATTCTTCACTAGGCGCTTTGCAGCAAAATTATCCGCAGTGATTATGAATCCGAATAAGAAAAACTAATACTTACTCTTTATAGCAAACGCATTTGCTAAGGACCGGTACCAGGCCTCATCCGGTAAATCAAATCTCTGCCAACCATCCTCTGGATGCTTGATTTCCATGGTGGTCGATCCACCGCCATCTAAAAGCACTGCATCGGTAGCACCGAGCTGCTGCAACCACAGGCCAATTTGATCGGTAGCGGAACCGCCCATCCGCATACCATTATCGTTTGCATTTTCACCGCGACTGGATGTTATCAACCACACTTGCCCATCCTGGTTCCAACCAATGGCGCTTCTGGGGCGGTAGTCGTTTGAATGGTCGCTGCAAACCCAGATGAATTTCCCGTTTTGCAAAATTCTAGGTCCTCGCCCGGCTGCATTTATAAATTGTGATTTAGCTACTGAGCGGTAACTTCTGGAAATGGTAACTATATCGCCAGCTTTGAATCTCAGTGCAGTGCTAGCAAGCGTTGAACTAACCTGCACGATATATCCGCCGGCATCAACTTTGGTGTAGTAACCCTGGCGGTAAACGTTTTTTACTACCAGCCGGCCCAAGTCATCTGGTTGGATACGAAGAGTAACTCGACCTGATTTCGTGGTTGACTCATAATTCTGATCAAACAAAGTTGCACCGTACGGTGATAGGTAGCCGTAATTTATGGAGTCGAAGTTTAATGTTGTGTTGGTGCTGGAAATGCTTCCGATTGCTCTGACCGAGTCGGCTGCCATTCTAGTTTCGGTGGTTGGTGGCTCAGCTAGCGCAAGCTTGACAAACGAATTGGCGACCAAGGACTTAACCGATGCCGCTTTTGGTCCACGCAGTTGGATCACAGTGCCGATTTTTTTTGAAACCGATGCTCCATTTGGATAGAAACGAAAGAGCTTACTCCCGCGAAGCACAATAGTTGCCTCCCCTTTAGGCGGGATGTCATGAACGTAGTTAGAGTTATAAAGCACAACCGAACTAGCGCCAGGTTTCAGTTGATTTACCCCGGTGACCCGGTAAATTTTCTTACCTACTTTTAGCGTTCCAGTTGCCCGGTAGCCCTTACTTGGGTCAACCTTCACAGTCACCATACCAACCACACCGCTATCGCCCGGAGGAGCATAAAACATTGAGGAATCCTCGATCATCGCACTCCACGGGCCATTGTTATCCATGTAGTCACCGTTGATCGAGGCCAAAGTTGCGTAATCGCTGTAGTTGAGCATGCGAAGATCTTGAGAGTTAGGAATACCCCAGTGCAAAATACCAAAATCGATATTGCGCAGATTACCGGTAGCCACAGAAACTTTAGTTCCCTGATAGGCAAGCTTTGCCCTTGAGGCATCGGCACCTGGATACCAACGCCAGGCCGAGGCAACCACACCGTTTTGCATGTTGATAGCCTCTGTCCTCCGTGCGGTAGTAAGCGTAGGAGCAGCAATACACTCAGGGTCGAGGGCCAATGCCGGCGGAGTAGTTGTCACCAATAGGGTTGCGAGCATCGACGAGGCGATAATACGAAGCCTTGTCTTGCGCAACCTAAACATGTTCACCTATTTAGCCTATAAGAGCCTTTAGGTAGGCTCTAGATATGTGGTTAAAGAGAGTAATTCGGCGGCTGGCTTTGCCACTTGTCGTAATTTTCGTGCTTAGCCTAATTAGCCCTAGCCAAGCCTCAGCCGAACTAAACCTCAAAGAAGGCTCCGATTCAGCTGCGATTCTCTTTGACCCACTGAAGGTAAGCAATATTTCTCTAAGAATGTCTTCCTCGGACTTCGAATCATTAACGTATCCAAACGTTGACTGGAATAGGGAAGGTGACTGGCGAAGAACCACGATGAGTATCGTGGTGGCTGGAAAGAGTTATGGGCCATTTACCGTAGGTGTTCACCTAAAAGGCGCATGGGGATCCTGGCGCGATGTCACCGGTAAAGCAGCCTTCAAGATCAAGATGAATGCATTTGTAAAAGGTCAGACTTTATTTGGCCAGACCAAACTAACGCTGAACAACATGGTTCAAGATGGAAGCTACATCCACGAATTCATGACCTATAAACTAATGCGCGCTGCCGGCTTACCAGCACCGCGCACGGGTTATGCAAACGTTAGCCTGAACGGTAACAACTACGGGCTTCATCTAAATGTTGAAACCATCGATAAACGAATGTTAGCCAGGTGGAATATCTCATCAGAAACCATCTATAAGGGCAGTCTTCCAAACTTCCCCGACTTTTACGTGGGTAACGAGTGGAGTTTCAGCGTGGAGTCTGGAACCGAAGGCTCGCGAGAGGATCTCGCAGCATTCCTGGCAATTAACGAATACTCCGGGGAATCCTGGTGGGAGGCAATTAGCCAAGCCACCGACATGGAATTGGTAACTAAACAGTGGGCGGTTGAACTGTATGCCAGCCACTGGGATGGATACATCCTAAATAGAAACAACTACTTCATAAATTTTGACGAGAACGGGCAAGTTCTATTGCTGTCCTGGGGTGTTGATCAAACCTGGGGCGGAGCTCCAGAGTATTTCAGCTTCCCAACCCTTTTGCCAAATAAGTGCCTGGAGTCAGATTCCTGCCGAGAAATGTATTTGCAATCGCTAGCCAAGGTCTCTGCAGTCGCTCAGCAGCTAAATCTTGGCTATAGCGCTCAGGCAGTAGCAAATGCCATCGCTCAGGATATCCAGCGTGATCCTTGGCGCTCAGGCGATCCCTGGTCAGCTCAACGAGATGCAATCAATCTGGAGAGCTACCGTAAATCTGAATTAGCTCAGTTGGTTGTGCCATGGGACACCTCTTATAAAACCCTTGTGGTGAATAAACTTAGGTTTTCCCCTAAAGAGCTTGTTTATTTAGCTCCTGGCACCAAAAAAGCTGCTATTTCTTTGGTGCCGAGGCAAGCCTTTGCTAGAAGTGAAAAGATCACTGAGTCCCTGCAACCAGGATCAAATATAATTAGCCTTAGCTTGACCTCAGCCGACGGCGACCATGTGGCAAATTACGACTTTGACTTTTACGTGCTCACGCCAAGAACAAGCAAAGTCAGCGTGAAGTTCAATTCCGGAAGTGCTTACCCAAGTGCTTCAGGGAACTCAATTTATTTCGCGCTCCTGAACAAGCTTGAAACGGCAAAAAATATTGAATTAACCGTAACTAGGCCAAGCTCGGTCAGCGCGGCAACGGCTAATAAGCGAATCGATAACATAAAAGCTGCTCTAAAGGCTCGAGGCATTAGTAAATACAAGTTATCTGTTGAACGGACTGATCTCAAAAGTAACGAGTACTTGATCTCGGCCAAATACCAAAACTAGCTTAAAAACTAAACCTCCTGCCTAGGCAGGAGGTTTAGTTGGTAAACCATTACCAGTACAAGATTGTTACTGTGGTACCCTTTTGAGTCTTCGCACCAGCAAGTAGTTGATACTTAGCGGTCTTTATACCCATGATAGCAATTGCCGCCTTATCGGTGGTCAAGTACTTTTGGACAGCTGCGGCACGTGCTGGACCTGCAGCAGGCTTGTCCTTGGCAATCAAGAAGTTATTTGTGATCTGGACGGAAACAACGTTGGCCTTTAGGGTAACATTCAGTTTCTTTACCAAGTTGACTAGAACAGTGTTACCGGCCTTGTTGGTCTTAGCATCAACAGTTACGACACCAACCTTAGGGAAGCCAACTACTACTATTTCTCTACCCTTAGGAACAATCGCGGTGATCTTGTATTCCGCGGTGTTACCCTTCTCGGCGGTTACCGTAATAGTCAGCGTGTTCAGTCCAGTGAGCAACTCATCGCCACCAGCAACTTCGTAGGTTGCGAACTCGCTGTTAGCTTCACCGTCAACTTCAACCGAAGTCGTGCCGAGAGGCAGGATCTGAGTTGAACCAACTGGGTAGACAACACCGTTGATGGTGAATGTCTTCAAGGTTGCATCACTCGATAGGTCAACCGCGATGTTCACAACGTAGCTAACCTGCTCTGCGTTGATATCTCCTGGTGTAACCGTAATTGTGATTGGGTTATCTCCGGTGACTAGACCAGAAACCGTCCAGGTGTTAGCCTGCGCAGCCTTAGTTACTTCACCATCAAATTCAACTTTGGTACCTAGCCCATCGCCGACTGCAAGGGCCACGTTAGGGTCAATAAACAAGCTAGCTGTGGTAGTTCCGTTTGCTAGCGGAGTGGTTAGGCCACCTTCGTTGTTTTCATCAAAAGTAATCGTGGTGGTGTTTACCTTGACCGTCTTCAAAGTGGCATCCGCACCGCCGACGTAAACTTTCAAAACGTATGTCTTGGCAAATTCCTCGCCAGCTTGTGGCAGAACCTTGATGGTGATGTTATTGACACCCTTTTCAACGCTGAAGCTGCGAGCAACGCCAGGAAGAACCGTCTTTGTGTTTACGAAGACATCGGATGTGTAGTCCTCTGCTTGAGCTGAAATGCTTATGGTGGTGGTATCCAATGGCAAGTTGTAGAAGCCTTCAGCGTTGAGCAGTTCAAGATCAACTGGCTCGTCATTGATGACAAGGCCGTTCTCTTCAGCCAAGTTAGCGTTCTGGCTAAGTGCGAGCACGGTCAATGTAATCGTGTACTCGGTACTGTCGCCATTGGCCGCAGTGACCGTAACAACGAGATCCTGATCGCCTTCAACTAGTTGGGTAACCTTACCGTCACCGGAAATGCTAAATGAGGCCTGAGGGTCAGTGGTTTCAACTTTGACATTGACAACCTTGGTACCACTAGGTAAATTCAGCTGAGCGCCATCTTCAACATCTGCCCCATTGATCTGTAGCAAAGACAAACTTGAGTCATCGGATAGCTCTGGAATAGTAACAGTAACCGTGTAATCCTCAGTCGCTTCCCCGTCAGCAGCGGTAACCGTAATAGTCACGGTGTTATCACCAGGGACAAGCTCGGTGTTACCTTCAACAGTGTAGGTAGCAAATGGGTCGGTTGTTTCTGCGCTAACTACTACCGCCCTGGTTCCAAGTGGAACAGTTATGGTGTCTCCAGCGGCAGCTTCCTGACCAGATACGGTTAGGCTCTCTAAACCTGTCTCGTTGCTTCTAGCTACATTGAAAATCAAGCGGTAGGTACGAACTGATTCATCTTCGGCCGTTACATTGATGCGAACAAGGTTACGGCCTGAAACTAGAGCGTCTGCTCCAACAATCTCAACTGTTGAACTAACGGCAGTTGCCTCGGCGGTAATCTCTACCGACTCGGTGCCGAATTCTAGATCGAATGAGTCGCCGTCTTCAACATCGCCACCGTCATACTGCAACAGAGCAAGACTGGTGTCGTCGTTCTTGAGCACCCTCAAGGTAACCGAGTAGGTAGTGGTTGAACCATCTTCCGCGGTAACAAGCACGGTTAGATCATTATCGCCGACTACTAGGTTTCCGCTACCAGTAACTAGAACAGAAGCAGATGGGTCAGAAGGGGTCGCAGTAACAGCTACAGCCTGTGTTCCAGAAGGGACAACAACGGTGCTGCCATCAACAACTCTGGCTCCAGAAACCTTGAAGACTACAAGACTGCTGATATTAGATGGTGACTGAACAATCAGCTTCACCGAATAGGTTGCCGTGGTTCCGGCCAAGCTAGTAACGGTCACACTCAAAGTGTTCTCTCCAGCAACCAAGCCTGAAGATCCAGTTACCTGGATTGAGGACGCAGGGTCTGCTGGGCTCGCCGCTACGGTAACGGCTTCAGTGCCAGGCTCAAGGAATACGCGACCGCCATTTCTAACTGCTTGACCGTTTACGGTAAAGCTTTCTAGCGAAACGTTACTCGAAAGCGCTGGGACCAAAACCTTGAAAGTGTAGGTCCTTGTTGTGACACCATCTTCCGCAGTTATTGTTACGGTTACCGTGTTCAAGCCGGTAACCAAGCCAAGTGCGCCAGTTACCACGCTAGTAGCGGCAACGTCGTTAGTTGTAACACCAACAGTCACAGCAGCAGTCAATGCAGCAACATCAACCACATCACCCGGGTTGATAGTTGAACCGTTAACGGTCAAACTACCTAGGGTCGCATCGGTCGAGAAACCAGCAGGACGGTCAGTAACATAAACATTCACCGTGTAGGTCTGCGTTGTGACGTTATCTGATCCGGTAACCTCAACGACAACATCGTTGTCAAAAGTAACCAACGGGTTCGGAACACTGATGTTAACTGTGGCATTATTCAGGTCAGTAGGAACAGCAATAACCGAGACACTGGTGGTGCCAAACGGTGCGATGAAGATGTCACCATCTTCCACATCCACACCATCAATAGTGAATGTGGCTAGCGAGGTGTCCACTGGGGCACCATTCGCATTTGCGGCACTCATTCCATTGAGCGGTAACACGGCCAGAAGTAGCGCGGTGAATACCGTTAGCAACTTTTTGGTTGTCATTTTCATTGTTCCCTTATTGTTCTCTGGGTTCCTCATTATGCCTTCACCCTCACCGTGTACGTGGCAACAGTGCCGTCAGCAGCCGTGACCGTTATGACCACGAAGTTGACGCCGGCTTTGATGTCACGTCCAGCAATCGAAACAGATGCTCCAGCGGAGTTAGCTTGGGCAGTAATACGAAGCTTGGTAGTTCCAGCTGGTACCGACAGTCTTGTCTTGTTCAACATGTTGAAGCCTTCGATTGAAAGGACCTTCAACGTGGTGTCGTTAGACAAGCTAGGGACCACTAGAACTACGTTGTATGTGGCAGAAGCACCACTAGCAGCACGAACTGTTACCGTTGCGGTGTTGTTTCCGGCAACTAGGTTCTTGGTTCCGCTGTAGGTAATTGTTGCCGAATCGTCTTCGGCAACTGCTACGACTTCAGCAAACTTAGCACCAGCGACCAAAGTCACCGATCCGCCATCAAGCACTGCAACACCGTTTACCTTGATTGAAGACACGTTGGTGTTACTTGAAAGTTCAAGAACATTTACCTTCACTAGGTACTCGCGAGTTGTCTTACCGTCTGTAGCGGTAACCTTCACAGTTACTGTGTTTTCACCAGCGACTAGGTTGCTGTTTCCAGTTACTCTGATTGAAGCGGCTTCCTCTTCAGCAGTTGGAATGACGGCAACGCTCTTAGTACCAGCTGGTACGGTTATCGCTGGCTCTGCAACAGTCAGGTCAATGGTGTTACCGGCAACGATCAAGCTCTTTAGCTTAGGGTTACCAGGAAGACCGCCTAGCCTGAAGGTCACGCTGTATTCACCAACATCGCCACTTTGAGCAGTAACCAAGATGGTGATTAGGTTATCGCCCTTGACCAGTTCGGTGTTACCACTGATTTCAACAACAGCGTTCTCATCTACAGTGATAACTTCAACATCTACTTCGGTTAGCTCTAGATCGAGAGATAGCACTACCTCACCGCTCTGGACCGACTCGCCATTGACGATAATCTCACTTACGCCCACTTCAGTTGATAGCAGCACGTAGATGGAGACAACATAAACTTGGACAGTCTCGCCATCGGCAGCGGTTACAGTAACCTCTAGTCGGTTCTCACCGGCTTGTAGCGAGTCAGCGCCGACTATGTCAACTTGTGCATCTGCGTTGGTGGCCTCTACTTCAACCTCAACGTCGGTGGTGTATGGAGGTAGCTCTACATCTGAACCATCTTCAACATCAACACCGTTGACCTTGAAGATAGCTAGCGAAGTGTCATCGCTTAGAAGAACAAACAGGTTAACCACATATTCCTTGGTGGTTTCACCGTCCGCAGCGGTCACTGTAACAGTTAGGGTGTTCTCACCAGGCTGTAGGTCTTGGCCACCATCGATTTCGAAGGTTGCTCCTTCATCGTTTGCAACGACGACGATTTCAACACTGGTAGTGCCAAGTGGCAATTCAAAGTAGTCGCCATCATCAACTGGGCTACCGTCGACAGTGAATTCCGCGAGGCTGGTGTCATTGCTGAGAACAACCACAGTTACTGTGTAGGTAGCTGTGGCGGATCCATCAGCTGCGGTTACGACAACGGTAATCAAGTTTGTGCCGATTACGATGTTGTCACTACCAGAGACCTCGAAGGTAGCATCTGGGTCAGTTAGTTCAAGCAATACCTCAACTGAAGTAAGTGCTGCAGTGACGGTTATTGAGCCACCATCTTCAACATCTTCACCGTTGACCTGGAAGCTCGTGTAAGTCACGTCGTTACCGAGGGCAACCACAAGCGTTACCGTGTAGACGGTCACGGTCTCTTGGTCGGCTGCAGTAACGGTAACTGTCAAGGTGTTCTCACCTGATGTTAGTTCTGAGCCACCCTCGATTTCGACAGTTGCGTCGCCATCGGTGGTTTCAACAGTAACTTCAGCGTCCGTAGTGTACGCAGGCAGATCAACTGAGCCGCCGTCAACCACATCAACGCCGTTGACTTGGAATACTGCCAAGCTAGTGTCGCTGTTGAGAGCCACCAGCAACGTAACTAGGTATTCAACAACAGTTTCACCGTCTGCTGCAGTTACAGTAACGGTTAGGGTGTTTTCTCCAGAAACCAGATCTGTGTTTCCAGAAATCTCTACTGTTGCATCTGGGTCGGTTGGATCAGCAACAACCTCTACTGAAGTTACGCCGTATTCAAGTTCAATAGTTTCACCATCTACAACGTCATTACCATTTACAGCAAATACTGCGAGGCTGGCGTCGTTGTTCAAAGCAACCGTAACTGTAACAGTGTAGGCGGCAGTAGTTTCACCGTCTGCTGCGGTTACGTTTACAGTCACCGTGTTCTCACCAGGCTGAAGGTCAGTGCCGCCAACAATTTCAACGGTTGCATCAGCATCAACTGTCACTACAGCAATATCTACCTCGGTAGTTCCGTAGTCAACAACGATGTTGTCGCCGTCAAATGCATCTGTTCCGTTGATTTGTAAACTCGACAGCTCAACGTTGTTACCCAATAGCAAGTTCAATGTCACGGTATAGGTAGCGGTTGTAGTCGCGTCAGCTGCGGTCACGACGAGAGTAATCGTATTCAGGCCAACGACTAGATCGGTGCCACCGGTTAATACGAACGTAGCGTCTGGATCGGTAGGCTCAATCACAATCTCTGGGTTGAAAGTGTATGGCTCTAGATCTAGAGTGTCGCCGTCTGCAACATCAATTCCAGCAACGGTGAAAGTTGTTAGCTCGACGTTGTTACCTAGCGGAACAATCAGCGTGATCACGTAATCGGTTGCGTTGACTCCATCGGCTGCTGTAACGGTAACGATAAGTAGGTTCTCACCAACATTCAATTCAGTAGCGCCGTTTATTTCAACGGTTGCTTCAGGATCAGTTGGATCTGCGGTTACCTCAACCTCGGTTGTGTAAGCAGGAAGTGTTACCACTGCTTCATCCACAACGTCCTCGCCATTTACTTGGAATGTAGCTAGCGTGCTGTCAGTGTTGAAGGCAACAAACACGATAACTAGGTATTCCTGGATGGTTTCGCCGTCCTTGGCTGTAACAGTGACGAGAAGCTCGTTCTCACCAGGCACCAGTCCCTCAGCACCGGAAATATCCGCGGTAGCATCTGGGTCAGTGGTCTCCACGATGACTTCAACATCGGTAACGCCGTACTCGAATTCAACACGATCACCGTCATCTACAGAAGTGCCGTTGACGGTAAAGGTCTTTAGCGAGGTGTCACCGATGTTCGGGTAGACAACAACGAAGGTGTAGGTGGCAACGGTGCCGTCTTCAGCGGTCACAGTTACCAAGACATCATTTTCACCAAAGGTTAGGTTGGTGGTTCCCTCGATTGCAACCACAGCGTTCGCGTCATTTGCTTGAGCGACAACAGCAACGAAGTCCTTGGTTCCGTCAAGAACAAGAGAGAATTCTTCACCGTCAACTTCGGTTCCATCGGCAGTGAATACCTTCAGGCTGGTGTCATTTGAAAGGCTCTTCACAAACACAGTGATTTCGTAAGTCGCTTCAGCACCGTTCGCGGCAGTAACAGTAATCGTGATTACGTTATTACCAGTCACCAGTGCGCTTGAATCGCTAACCTCGACCGATGCATCGGTATCCTCGGCTGTGGCTAGTACCTCAACACTTGTAGTGCCGTTGTCAACTGTGAAGGTACCGTCAACTACAACGGTGTTACCGTTCACAGTGATCAGTCCAACATTGTTGTTACCAGAAAGTGGAGTCCTGGTTACAACAACCTCGTAATCCCTAGTTGCGCCATTTGCGGCGGTAACAGTAATTGTGACCGTGTTAGGTCCGTACTCCAACTCATCCTGGCCGGTTACTGCGTAAGAAGCTTCAACATCATTCGGAGTTGCAGCAACCACTACAGAAGTTGTTCCAGATGGAACTGTAAAGGTTAGATCCTCAAGTGAAATGCTCGAACCGTTAACGGTAATACCGGTCAGGGTGTTGTCGTTTGACTGAGCAACCTTAACAGTGAATGTGAACTCAGCAGTGGTTCCGTTTTCAGCGGTAACCACAATAGTTACAAAGTTGTCACCAGTCTTTAGATCCGAGTTACCAGAAACTAGTGCCGTTGCGTTCTCGTTGGTTGGGGTGGCAATAACGGTTACAGAGCTTGTTCCGAAGGCGACATCAACAGTGTCTCCGACTTCGATGGTCGTTCCATCAACAGTCACAGTATCGAGCGAGGTGTCCCCAGAAAGCGGAGCAGCGCGGTTTACAGTTACTGAATAGGTGCGAGTGGTGGTACCGTCCTGAGCGGTAACAACCACAGTGATTGTGTTTGCGCCGACGCTAAGAGCGGTGCTACTGGTAACTTCAAAAGACGCGTTAGCCTCTTCGGTCTGAGCGATAATCTCAGCTTCGGTAACATCGGTGGCCACATCAATTGACTGGTCTTCCAGCGCGTCAACACCATTTACGTTGAAGTATGAAAGGTTTGCGTTTGTTGATGGGGTAGGCACACGAACAACAAATGTGTAGTTCTCCTGGTCACCGTTGGCAGCAGTAATAGTTACGGTCACTGTGTTATCACCCGGAGTCAAGTTATCGGCACCGGCGATTGTTACAGTAGCACTTGCATCATTTGCAGTTGCCAGCACAACCACGCTAGTGGTGTCAAAGCTAACGGTAAGAACTTCGCTCACTGCAACCTCTTTACCGTTTACAGTGATGGCATCAAGTGAGTTATCTCCTGAAAGGCCAACATCAACAGTAAAGGTGTAACTAGCTGAAGCACCAGACTCAGCAGTAACCGTAATAGTCACAGTATTCAAACCAGGAACCAAAACATCTTCACCAGCAACAACAACAGTCGCCTTATCACTATTAGCAGCAGCAACCACAACAACCGAAGCAGTACCATTCGGCTTAGAAACAGTATCCCCAGCCTCAATCTCAACATCATCAACAGTGATCGAAGCCAAAGTATTATCCGTCGAAACAGAAGGAACAGTAACAACAATCACATACGACTCAGTAGCACCATTAGCAGCAGTAACAGTAACCGTCACATTGTTAGCACCAGCAACCAAACCAGTGTTACCAGTAACCGCATAAGACGCATCCGAATCCGAAGTAACAGCAGAAACCTCAACCTCAGTAGCACCAACAGCAACAGTCAAAACCTTAGTCACAGAAACCTCAGTGTTATCAACCAAAATCGAAGAAACACCAGTATTCGAAGACCTAGCAACATCAACAGTAAAGGTGTAACTAGCTGAAGCACCAGACTCAGCAGTAACCGTAATAGTCACAGTATTCAAACCAGGAACCAAAACATCTTCACCAGCAACAACAACAGTCGCCTTATCACTATT
>Ga0315903_10005012_pt1 | contig 17416 bp, 4 predicted proteins | sample LakEriMetagenome_7_FD_203524 | JGI IMG/M metagenome (GOLD analysis project Ga0315903, IMG submission 203524) | Freshwater fungal communities from buoy surface, Lake Erie, Ohio, United States - Buoy 2 MA119 | ecosystem: Environmental > Aquatic > Freshwater > Lake | place: USA: Lake Erie, Ohio...
CGGCGATTCGGTTCTGGGGCTGGTGGTCTGCGAAGCGCTGTACCAGAGCTACCCTGAACATCCGGAAGGGGAGTTGACCCGCATCAAGTCGATCGTTGTCAGTCGGAGCACCTGTGCTCGAATCAGTGATTCACTCGGCTTGCCGGGCTGCATGCAGCTTGGAAAAGGACTGGCAGTCAACGAACAGGTTCCTACGTCGGTCTCTGCGGCGGTTTTTGAGTCACTGGTGGCCGGAGTGTTTTTGGACGGCGGGTGGCTTGCGGCTCGCAATGTGGTGCAGCGATTGGTTCAGACCGAAATCGAGCAGGCCGCAGAGTTGGAGGCCGGTCGCAATTACAAGAGTCAGTTGCAGCAGCAGGTGCAGAAAGAAGGGGGAGCTACCCCGGTTTACCGGCTTGTTGATGAGCGCGGGCCAGATCACCTCAAATGTTTTCGTGTCGCCGCCCGCGTTGCTGAGCGGGAGTTTGCTCCCGCGTGGGGGGGGAGTAAAAAAGAAGCAGAGCAGCGGGCCGCTGAGAATGCCTTGGCCGAGTTGGCAGGAGACAGGCCACCGCACGCGGAAAGCTGAACGGATCAGCGAGTTCATCGATTACAGTTCGTGAGCTCGCGGCGAGAGGCGCGGTATTCGGTTGACCCAATACACTTCACTACGAGTTCACTGGGCGCGGTTCGTTCCGCGGAAGGCAGCGTTTGAGGCTCAGTTCAGACTCAGCGCGAACAGGAATCATCCCGGGGCCTGCCTCAGGCGATTGGATCATCCCTCGGGATCGTCGATCAATTCCAGAAACGGGTCCAGCCCCATGCCGACGTGACTGCGGAACCGCTGGTCTTCCTGCTTGAGCATCAGCTTCCGACTTTTGCGATGCAGTTTTTCGAGACGGCGCTGGGCGTTCTCGAACAGGGAAATAAACCGGTTGGCTGGGAGTTCAGTCCGATTCCACGCCCGGCCACGACGTTGATGCGCGGCGAGTTCCCGGGGAGTCAGACAGCTCAGCAGCTCATCTTCCAGTGAGACGAAGAACTGGAACGAACCGGGATCGCCCTGTCGGGCCGATCTTCCAACCAGCTGTCGGTCAATGCGGGCCGAACTGTGGAGTTCTGTGGCGATGACATGCAGTCCTCCATGGGCCCGCACATCGTCATCCAGCAGAATGTCGGTTCCTCGACCGGCCATGTTGGTCGCGATTGTCACCTTGCCCCGCCTCCCGGCTTGGGAAATGATATCGGCTTCCTCCTTGAGCTTGCGGGCATTGAGCAGCTGATGATGGACATCGCGGTCCTGCAGCATGGCGCTGAGGCGCTCTGAGGCGACAACGGACGGCGTGCCAATCAGGATAGCGCGACCGGCGGCGACCAGCCGCTCCACTTCTTCAACCACCGCCTGTCCTTTGTCGCGCCAAGTGACGAAAACACGGGTTGGAAGCCCCGCTCGAATGCAGGGTCGATGGGTCGGGATGACAGAGACCGACATCCGATAGGTCTTGCGAACTTCGCCTCGGACCGACGAAGCTGTTCCTGTCATCCCTCCCAGGTGAGCATATTGCCGGAAAAACCGCTGAACGGTTACCTGAGCTGCAGACATCGTCTTGTCGGTAATCGGGACCTGTTCCTTGGCCTCGATGGCCTGATGCAGCCCCTGCTGCCACTTCCGGCCTTCCATCATGCGTCCGGTCGACTCGTCGATGATCTGGATTTCCTGCTCCTGGTTGATCACGTAGTCGCGGTCGAGCTGAAACGCGTAGTGGGCCGTCAGGGCGCGCTCCACCTGTCGATACATCACTTCAGGTTCGTGGCGGTTCACCAGCAGTGGCCTGGGAGCCAGCAGCACCCGACGACAGCCCGCTTCGGTCAGAACAGCATCGCGCTTGTGCGGGTCGTATTCGAAGTGCTCGTCGCGAATCAACTCTGGGGCGAGCGTGTTCGCCCAGCGATACAGTGCCAGCAGGGGAGGCGGGGTGGTTTCTTCGGTGGAAATGATCAGGGGGGTCCGAGCATCGTCGATCAAGACGCTGTCGGCCTCGTCGACCAGGGCGAAGTAGTGACCCCGCTGCACGGGAGACTCACCCCCCGGTTCATCCATCCGCAGCCGGTCGCGCAGAAAGTCGAATCCGAGTTCCTTGGCAGTTCCGTAAGTGACGTCCCGACTGTACTGCACACGTCGCTCTTCCGTTGACTGGGGCGTCAAGATGCATCCTACCGTCATGCTCAACAGGTCGAATGCAGGCCGGTTTTCGTTGGCGTCGCGTTCAGCCAGATAGTCGTTGACAGTGATGACATGCACCCCCCGTCCCACCAGTGCTCGCAGGTAGGCGGGCAACACCGCTGTCAGGGTTTTCCCCTCACCGGTCTGCATTTCGGCCAATCCGCCCCGGGCAATCGCGATCGCCCCGGCCAATTGCACCGGATAGTGGGCCTTGCCCAAACTTCGGCGACACGCTTCTCGCATCAGGGAGAATGCACTTGGAAGCAGCTGCAGCAGGTCGCTTCCCGAGCGGGCTGTCCACTTCAGTTCGACCCCCTTCAACCTCAGGTCTTCGTCCGAGACCTCTCTCAGGGCTTCGGAATCGCGCAGGATCCGGTCAATGAGACCAGTGGTTGAGACCCAGCCATTAGGGACCAATCGGTCGGTCAGGGGCTGCAGCGGGTTCCACATGTTCAGTTCCAGGGGACACGCGGGGAACATCCGTTGAAGTCGGAACGTGTTTCCGGCCCGGCTTCAGGTAAAAAAAACCCGGGTTCGCCAACTATGAAGCGAACCCGGGAAAATCGTGACAGTTGAGGATTGACCGGCAGTGCCGGCTTATCCACTAGCCCTGAGCGGGAGCATCTCCAGAAGTTTGCGGGCGAACCCGCTTCATAATGTCGATCTCCAGCTTCCCAAATGCAGCCTCATGTCGGGCCAAAGAGGCCCCCAGGGTCATCCACAACCGCTTGGCGGTGAAGTAATTCATCACCAGCCGCTGGTCGACCTTCACCGGATGCGTGGGGTTCCCCATCGGTTCGGTGTTCAGGCCAAAGTCCAGGACCAACTCCTCGGGAGATCCTGTCACCCGTGCGAAATTGGTGTAGATCGGCTCCAGGTCAGCGGGCTCGATGGTGGGCTGGATGGGAGGCTGGTTGGAGGCGGGGGCGTCGCCGCGGGTTGACATGACAGTTAGTTCTCCGTTGTTTCCACTGGGATCCGAAAAGCCCGGCGGGAAGTTCAGCCCGCATCAGGGAGCGGAATTATAACGGATGGCCGGTCCAGAGGGAGTGTACCGGTACGAACTCCCGAAACTGTCGTATCCGGAATTTCCGGCCCAGCTTCCGTAGCTGGCGGGAATTCCAGGACCTGCGCCGGGTGTTCCCGCACCGATCCCACCGCCAAAGCCGCCCCCGGCAGGAGCGGATGCTCCGAATGGATCCGTGTTATAAGGAAGAGCAGGCTCGACCCAGGGAGCGAGCTGCTCCGGTGTTCCGGCCATCCGGCGATACGGTCGGCAGATCTTACGGAATGCATAGACACTCTGGAGTTTCAGGTGTCTAGCAATTGAGTAGCCGAGGCTGCACCGCTGACCCCCGCAATCCTCTTCGCAGCAGGTGTCACAGTATTCGTCCTGAGCTTGGAGGGCACCTGGGTTAATTCCCAGGCAGGTCGAGAACAGGGCCAGTGTAAGCCCGATTCGAAAATGAACAAAAATGCGCTTGGTCACGGCTAATCCCCTTCCCTGAGGATGGACTGAGACGAACAGACAGACTGGTTCATGAAATCGGACGAATCCGGGAACAGCGCGTAAACCAACCGCGCCGAATGAAGCGGATTCAACGGTTTCTGGGATCATTCCGTGCTACAGACGGAATAGACCGCAGATCTTGCCAGTCTCGCCCTGGCAATCTTGCGATCGATTTTGACCTCGGAACCGGTTGCAGCGGTCCTCCGAGAAGTGTTGCTTTTCCCTGAGGAGACCGGCCGATCGAGGAGGAGAGTTCCAGAAGCTGCCATTGGGGAACTTGGTTCCAATCAGGAGTCTCTGGCAGCGCACCTCCTGCGATCGCCTCTGAATCGGGGATCAACTCCCCGTTCCAGCTGGCGGTCGAATTCAGGATCTCACCTGAAAAAACTGTGATTTCAGGGATACACCCCTGTTGGACTCTCCCTTACGATTGTCCGCTCCTGGGAGTGCGTCGATCTCGTGGGGTTTGACCAGCTTGGCCAACTTGGATGATCCGAGGGGTCGCAGGATTCCTACGGGCGTCAAAGTCGTCGGGCTCATTCGCATTTGCCTCAAGTCTCCAGATTGTGACACCGTTACGCTACCCCAAGGGTAGCAGTGGTGCTTCAGATGGATGCTTGGAGTTTAGCTCGAATGGGAACGGGCGCGGGTTCGGTTGCCTGCGATTGGTGCTCCTCAGGGGCGGGCTCACGGAGGAACGAGTCCAGAGATCAGTCAGGATGGGACGTCTGGGTTCTTGGTGTGGCGGTGACTGATCCCGGGAGTACTGGTCCTCTCGGGAGGTTGATGTTCGAGTGAGGATTGTGGCGTCCACTGGCCGGGGAGAGCTGGGACCTTTCAGTCTCGGTCCGCCAGTCGAGGGAAGTCGCATCGCCTCAGGCGTTTAGGCATTCGTTCCGATCTTGGAGTTCTGCGTCATGCGTCTCGCTCCGCTCTCCGACTACATCCGCAACGTGGTTTTGAATACGGGCCGTCCCGGGTGGTTGACGGTGGTTTCGCCCAAGCGGTTGCGTGGGGCAGGTGGGGGGCGCCGGCAGGTCCCGGCGGGACAGTTCGCCTCAGCTGCCGAATCGCTGGAGAGCCGGGCTCTCCTCGCAGGGCCGTCACTGGTGACGATCGCCCCGAACACCGGTGGCTTTCTGGCCAGTGGTCAATTGCGGACCGACGCCCCACGCGAACTCGTCTTCACATTCAGCCCTGGCGCCACGATTGACGCCACCACGATTGACGCTGGGATCAGCGTTTCCAGGGCTGGTGCAGATGGCCGATTGGGAACGTCCGATGACATCATCCAGGCCGCAGGTTTTGCCGGGCTGGGTCCGCTCTCCAATCAGGTCACGTATCGCTTCGCCGACGCGCTCGCTGACGATCTCTACCGAGTCAGTATCGATGGCGACCTGAGGGACTCCAATGGAGACCGTTACAACAGCGGAGTCACCACAAACATCGACTTTCGAGTCGATTTTGGCGGTCAGGTGGTTTCGGTCGTCCCGCAGCCAGTCACTCGGGGCATCAACATCGTGGTCGGGGACACCAATCTGGTGTCCAGCGGAGACCGGGTGACCATTGATGCCGGGGCCGGCGCCGTCACCTTCGAGTTCCTGGATGTGACAGGGACGGGAACTGTTCGGCCGGGCAGCATCCCTGTGAATTTCGTTCCCGGAGCGACCGCTCAGGATCTGGCGGCGTCGTTTGCCGCGGCGTTCAATGCGTCGAAGCTGGGTTCTCCTGCCACCCCGGCGGCTCGGCGAGTGACCGTCAGCCAGACTCCGGGAGGCTTGCTGCTGACCAGTCCAGCCTTCACGCCTCGGGTCAATCTGCAACTGGCGAACCAGGGATTCCTGGCAGCCACCGATGGTGGATTGGGCCAATCCAAGAACGCCGTCGTTGTTCATTTCAACCAGAATGAGCTCGACCCCGATTCCGTCCAGAATCCAGCCTTCTACCAGCTCAATGATGTGGCGACCGGGCGCCTGTTCCTGCCCAACTCGGTCAGCTACGACGCGTCTGGGAATAACGCCGTTCTGCTGTTCTCAGCCGACTTGCCAGTTGCGACCTACCGATTGCAGGTCGGGGCACCGCAGGTCGCCAACGACGTTCTAGCCCGGGCACTGAACGTGGGGACGCTGTATTCCAACACAGGTGACTTTGAAGACGTCGGTTACCTGGGTGATAAGGGTGGCGTGAGCGACAATCGGCAGGATGTCGATCTCTACGCCTTCCGGACCGGTCCGGTTGGAACCACGGCCACCGTGACTGTTACCGATCGGGACCCGAGCTTCACCAGCGGAGTGCAACTGCGCGCATTCACAGCCGCTGGCGTCCAGATCGCGACCGGCATCAACACCCTGAATTTGACCGGCCTCACTGGATCGACGCTGTATTACATTGGGATTTCGGCGGCGGGGAACGCTGGCTACAACCCCATCACCGAGGCGGGCTTGGCCAACGGAACCGGCACGGGCACGTACCGAGTCCGTATTTCGGGCGGAGGGAATCTCACCCAGAACGACAACACCTCGAGCTTCGCGACAGCCACGGGGCTGGGGACCTTGGGCCGGGGTGGCTTTACAATCGACGGTACGATCTCTGTCCCCTCGAACAGCCCGCTTTATCCGCCGCTGCCAGGTATGAACGACGAACCTGGTCACCGCGAGTTGCCATTGGACGGAGAATCCAACGATGCGCCGGAAGGGACCACACCGGTCGCCCCGTCGCCAATCCCAACAAAGTTTTATAACTTCAAAACGATCTACGGGGTCGATCCACAAGAGAACCTGCTTTACAACGCCATCACCGAGGCGCAGAAGGATCGGGCGCGGGAAATCTTTGAGATTTTCGGCCGGTACATCGGCATGGAGTTCGTTGAGACTGACGATCAAGGGTTGACCATTGCAACCGGTGATCCACGCGCTGTTTCACCGGCAGTGCCCGTCGATGCCGTGGGTGGCATCTATGGCTCTATGGACGATCTCGTCGTAATCAATGGCATCAACGATTATGGAACCAGCCCCTACGGCGGAAGCTGGTTCAACATTGCCTTTCACGAGATTGGGCACGCACTCGGCTTGGCTCACAGCTACGACGCCCCTGGAGTGATGGGGGAAGGCTTTGAGGATACGGGCAACGTAGGGGCGGGACTGACCGGAGTGGAACTGGTCTACCCTGGCGACGTCAACATGGTCCCTGCGCGGAATCTCATGCCGGTGCTCAGCACCGATGTGAACTTGTATCAGTTCGACCTTGATCAGTCAGGAACTCTGACGGCCCGGGCCATCGCCCAGGAGTTGCAGACTGCGACCGGTCTGCCCGACCCCAGCTTGCTTGATCCAGTTGTGTCCCTCTACCAAGAGACCTATACGACTGCGAAGGTTTCGTCCTTCTTTGGCACTCTGAGCCCCAGCCAGGTCAAGCTCACTTTCACTGCAAAGCAGACTGGTGTCGGTGGGAATTCGATCGCCATCGCGGTCACAAAGGCTCCATTGGGGGCGGGAGCCCAGCCCCAAGTCAGTGTTTCGGGGACGACGATCAATGTGGTCCTCAACACGACCCTGAACAGCAATACGACCGCTCAGCAGTTAGTCACTGCGATTAACAACAACGCTGCCGCTTCGGCCTTGGTGCTTGCCGAGTTGGAGTCGGGTGTTGGCACCACCAACATCGCAGCTCCGGCCGTCAATTACTCTCCCATCCGACTGACCGGTGGGAGCACCAACCGTACGCTGATTTCTCGCAACGATGACTATCGCGGCCGAGATTCCCTGGTCAGTCTGCCGCTGACCAAGGGGCGGTATTTCGTGGCGGTCAGCAGTACCGGGAATACCGGTTTCGATCCGACGGTCTCCGACACAGGTTACGGCGGTCGGACGGATGGGGATTACCGGCTCGATCTCAGTTTCGAGCCCGCCGCGCAGGCTGGCGAAACCCTGAACGACCTGCGAGGCATCGCCCTGGATGGAGACCTCGACTACAGGACGGGGGGGAGTTTCGAGTTCTGGTTCAAGTCTGCCAACACCATTTTTGTTGACAAGGCGAATCAATTCGACGTGGCGCAGGATGGTTCACTCGCCAACCCCTATTCGAACATCGCCACCGCCTTGGCGGCCGCCACCTCCGGGCAGATCGTCCGCATCGTCGGGAATTCGGGTGGAGACGGCGATGCCGCAAGCACCGGTGACAATCTTCCCTACCTGATTGGTTTCGACTCGACGGGTGCGGCTGCAGAGGATGGCTCAGACTTCATCGTGCCAGGTGAGGTCACCGTGATGATTGACGCCGGAGCGATTCTGAAGCTCCGGTCTGCGATCATTGATGTGGGCAAATCGGTTCCAAACATCGACCGCAGCGGCGCCGCTCTGCAGGTCCTGGGTACGCCCGGTAATCAGGTGCAGTTCACATCGCTGGCCAACGATGCCATCGGTGGCCGGAGCGACTCCAACGACTTCGTCGGGGCTGAGCCAGGGAATTGGGGTGGCGTCGTTTTCCGACAGTCTTCCGATTACCAGGGGGGAATCAGTGGCGGGGCAGGGCTCGACTACCGCGGTCGCGGAGTGTTCCTGAACTCCGTGAATGGCGCCAACATGACCTTTGGTGGCGGTCAGGTCGTTGATGATTCAGTGCTCCAGGTCTTCACGCCGGTCCATATTGAGAACACAAGCCGGCAGTACGCCCGGTTCACGCGCCCCAATATCTGGTTCAACACAATCAGCCAGAGTGCCGACGCACCGATTTCGTCCGATCCCAACAGCTTTGCGAACACGCTCGATCGATCAGGGCCATTTGTTCGCGGCAACACCGTGACCGAAAACTCGGTCAACGCATTTTTCATTCGGGTCCGCACCAATTTCGGCGAACCGGTGGACACTCTGCAGGTGCCCGCCCGAATCGATGATATCGGGATCACCTATGTGCTTCCCGAAAACCTGTTCATCGAGGGGCTCCCCGGTGGACCCTACCTGCCCGACCCGAGTGACCCCACCCGTGCAAACTGGGATGTGCGTCTGGGTGGCAGCCTGGTGCTTGATCCGGGCGTCATCCTGAAGCTCTCGGGCGCTCGAATCCAGACTGAGATCGGGGCCTCGCAATTCATCGCCGAAGGGACCAGGGAACTCCCGGTGGTGATGACTTCGCTCCGGGACGATACGTTTGGTGCAGGGGGTACGTTTGATACCAGCTCCGATGGCTCCATCGCTCCGGGACAGGGAGACTGGGCGGGGCTGTTCTTTGCGGCGAACTCGACAGCGAGCCTGGACTACGCGATTGTTCAATACGCCGGGGGTGTTTCGGCGATCGCCGGGAACTTCGACAATTTCAATCCCGTCGCGATTCAGCAGGCGGATGTGCGAATTGCGAACTCGCTGTTCCAATTCAACGCCGGCGGGCTCGCTTCCGGGACCCGCGAAGGCTTGCTCGACAACTCCGCCGCGACCGTGTTCGTTCGCGGTTCACAGCCGGTCATTGTCAACAACACATTTATCGGCAACAGCGGCAATGTGATCTCGGTCAACGTCAATGCGCTGAATTCGAATGAAGTCAGCGATTACGGCCGAAGCACTGGGCTGCTTGGGGCCGTTGCCGGGACCCAGGGTAACACCGGTCCGCTCGTCCGCGGCAATCGGATGAATGGGAATGCGACGAACGGAATGGAGGTTCGCGGAGAGCGGGTCACCACCGAAGTGGTCTTCCAGGACTCGGACATCGTCCATGTGATCCGTGATGAGATCATTGAAGACATCAATCGCCACACCTTCGGCGGCATTCGACTGCAATCCGGGAATGAGTCGAGCCTGGTTCTCAAGCTGCTGGGTTCGAATGCGGGCTTTACCGTCACCGGGACGCCGCTTGACATCACCGATCGCATTGGCGGCACACTGCAGGTGATTGGACTGCCCCAGTATCCAGTGATCCTTACCTCGCTTAACGACGACAGTGTGGGGGCCGGCTTCCGCCCGGATGGGCTCCCGCTGACCGACACCGACGGTGACGGGCTGGCGACGCCGGCCGCGCCGGGACAGTGGCGGAGCCTCCGGCTCGACAAGTTTAGCAATGACCGGAATGTGGCGGTTGCGATCGAGTCCGAGTTGGTCTCGAATCCAGCCGATCAGAATAGAACCGCCGCTACCGCCCAGTTCCTTGGGAGCCTGGCTCCGCAACTGGCCAGCGACAATGCGAATGAAAAGAAGGGAGGCAATGACTACCAGCCTTACGGTTACGAGATCCGCGGCGTAATCGCCAATCCGGGCGATATGGATGTCTACAGCTTCACGGCGAACACCGGGACTGAGATTTGGGTGGACATTTCGCGCACCAGCCAGTCCCTGGACACAGTGGTTGAGATTGTTGATGCGAACAACGTGGTCCTTGCGACGTCGAATGACTCGCAGCAGCGGGATCAGTCTGGCTCGCTCTTCACCGGGACGCTGACGAAGGACATCAGCCTGGGAGGCGATTACTACACCCAGAACCCGAAGGACGCCGGGATGCGGGTGGTCTTGACCGGCGCGAACGCCATCAACACCTACTTTGTCCGCGTGCGCAGTAATGCGGGACAGACTGCGGGTCAATACAACCTTCAGGTACGCATTCGGCAATTGTACGAGGCTCCAGGATCGACCATCCGGTTCGCCGACGTGCGGTTCGCGACCAGCGGCATCGAGGTCTTTGGCCTCCCCGGTCGGTCGCCCCTGGCTGGAGATGCGGTCGAGATTCCCGGGAACAACACTCCTGGTGCCGGTACGAATCTGGGGAACCTGCTCCAGAGCGACATGGCCTCGCTCAGTGTATCGGGCAACCTTAGCTCGGCGACCCAGGTCGACTGGTACCAGTTCACCATCGGTTACGACCTCATTCAGTCGATTGGACAGGTCAACAACGGCGACAAGACCTGGGCGACCATGTTCGACATCGACTACGCCGATGGGCTTGTTCGCCCCGACGCAGTTTTGTCGGTCTTCGATTCGACCGGGCAGTTGATTCTGGTGAGCCGCGATTCGAACGTTGCCGACGATCAACCGGGACCGAACCTCGGCAACGGATTGACCGACATGTCGCGCGGAACAGTCGGCAAGCTTGACCCGTTTATCGGGACGGTTCAGATGCCGACCGGCGGGCCGAACACGGGCGATTTCCGCTATTTCGTGGCGGTATCGTCGAATGCCCAGTTGCCCTCGGCGATGAACGGCACGTTCACGGGTTTTGGGGCCAATGGCCTGACCCGCCTCGAGCCGATCAACTCGGTTCGCCGAATCGTGGAGGACCATATTGGCTTTATCGGGCACACGACCGGGACGCCAATCCCGCTGCCTCCCGGGTTCAACACACTACTGCCTTATACCGAAGACCCATTGTTCCCCATCGAGACCCTGGCCGATCTCGATCTGACGGTCACTCCATTCACGCTGGCCGATGTTCAGCTCTATGGATTGGGTGGCAATGCTGTGTCGGCCTTCAATCCGGACGATGGTTCAGCGCTGTACAACGTCGGTGGTCCTGGAGCAACAACCGGGATCAGCCCCTTTCAGGGCAACATCAAAATGCGCTCGGATGGGCGTTTGTTCGCCTATCGGGCGGTCCCTGCGGACGGCAGCGGTGCCAATGACAACAAGGTCGGTCAGATCCTGGAGATCAACACGGCGACGGGTGCTGCCACCCTGATTGGCGACGATGCGATCACCGATTTTGACCCTGCCAACCCCGACTTCAATGACCTCACATCCGATACCGTCAATTCCTTCGCATGGGCTGGGAATTCGACCTCGGGTTACCAGATTTATCTAGCCCCGCAGGACGGGACTGTCTCGAAGCTGTATGCTCCCGATCTGAACTCGGTGGTGGCGACAGATCGTGCCATTGGCCGGATCACCGGAGCAGGTGTGACCGGCACCACGAACGGTATGGCCTTTATCAATGGGGTCATGTACGGCGTCAGCTCGGGTGGCCAGTTCTACCGGATCAATCTGGGGAGCGGAGCAGCTACCCTCATCAAGGATTTCGGTACCCCCTTCCGAACACTGACCGAGGGCCCCCGCAATCTCGAGAATGGGCGGTTTGCGAATTTCCTGTTCGCTACCACCTTTGGCGGCCAACTCGTCTGCTTCGATACCACGGGTGATGAGCAGCAAGTGTTCAATGGCGACACCGATCTCTCGGTGGGTTTGGCTGGACTCCAGGGGATTGCCTTCTCACCCCTCGATTTCAACCTCTGGCATCCGACCGGTCGCCGAGGCGACGACGCAGGTCACGGCATCAACCCCGCATTCGACAACTCGCGCAACAACTCCGATGCATTCAGCGAGGACCTTGGGGGGGTCAGCTACCACTTCGGAATGGAGCCCTTCGGTGGTGGCTATCTCACCTACATTCCTGATGGTGGAGCGAATGCACAATATGGCGTAATGAATGAGCAGACCCAGAGGGATCTTGGCTCTAATGCCAACATTGCGGGCACCTTCAATATGCCGGGTGGTGCGAACGGGTCACTCATCACCCCCAACTCGTTCAGCCTCGTCGGATACGACGCCACCGACAAGCCGACACTGTACTTCAACTACTTCCTGCAGTCGGAGGATGCGTCGAGCGATCTGCAGAGTGGCAACATGCGGGACAGCGCCCGCGTCTATTTGACTACCGACGACGGCGCGACTTGGCGGTTGCTCGCTACCAACAATCAGACATTGGGCGATCCAGGTCCGATGATCACCGCCGAACTGCCCCCCTTCGCCTCGGCCTCTCGAGCGTTAGCACAGAACAACCCGCTCCAGCGTGTTCAGCAGCTTTACGACAATACCGGAGGCTGGCGCCAGGCCCGAATTGATCTCGCCGACTTCGTCGGTTCGGAGAGCATCCGACTTCGCTTTGATTTCAGCACGGCCGGGGCCGCCCTGGTCGGCCAGCAGGTCGAAGGACTCCTCGGAGACGCGGCTGGTGTGGGACCGACTGGTGATCCTGGATTTCGACGGGCCCAGAACAACCTCGGAGAGGGGTTCTTCATCGATGACATCATCGTGGGCCTGGCGGAGCGGGGCGAGATGGTGACTGGAGCCCCCGCGGGGAACACCTCATTCACTGCCGTTCCAATCAATCCCAACCCGACGGATGGAAGCCAGTCGCTCACGGGCGCCTATCAACTCGAAATTCGGAGGGGTGAGGAAGTCGGCGAATCGGTACTGCCGAATCTTGAGGATGTCGTCATCCGTCAGCAGTTTGACACAAATGAACGCCTGACCGCCGGTTGGACGATTCAATCACTGCCGGGGAGCCAGCTCAGTGACGGCCAGTCGTTCTCGATCAGTGACGGCGTCAAGACGGTCACGTTCGAGTTCGACAGCAACAATGCCCTGTTGGCGACCACCAACCGGCGGGTCACGTTCACGGCCAATGACACAGCGGCCACAGTGGCAGCCAGTATCCGCAATGCGGTCAATGCGGCGAACACCGCTGGCCTGTTCGCCGTCACCGCCGAACTGTCTGACACCAATCTGACCCTCCCGAACAACACCGGGGTCACCACGATCGAGCTGATCAAGGCGACCAACGTCGGCAGCCCGACGGTGGCTCCCGAGGTCCGGGTTACGATCCCCTCCACGTTTATCAATGAGAACGGTGGCACGGTCACCGCAACCGTGACCCGCTCGGTCGTCTCGGCCAGCCCTCTGACGGTGAATCTCGCCGCCTTTGACGCGATCTCCGGCTTGGCGACAGCGGCGGTCAACTTCCCGGGCACGGTCACCATCCCCGGTGGCTCGGCGTCGAATACCTTCAACATCACTGCGGTCAACAACACTGTTTTCAACGGTACCCGGACGTTCCGCATCCAGCCGTCGGCGGCCGGGCATGTCGGGATCTTGGCTCCCCTTGACGTCCGCGATGACGAAACGGGGGTCTTGACACTCTCGACAGCGAACTCGAACGTGACCGAGGCCCAGACTCGGACGATTACGATCTCCCGGGGTACGGCGGCACCGACCGACCTCACCGTCACTCTCACGTCCCTCGACGCCACCGAGTTGGCTGTCCCGCTCACTGTCGTGATCCCCGCGACCCAGGCATCGACGACGTTCGTGGTCACGGGAGTCCAGGATGGCGTGGTCGACGGTAACATCACCGCGAGCATCGCTGCGACGGCTGCGACCTACAGCTCTTCGGTCCTGGCTCTGACTTCGGTCGATAGCGGAATTACCTCGCCCGCCCTGATGCAGGTCGGAGCCAACGTCAACGTCAGCCGCAAGGCCGGGAACCAGTCCGAAGGGGCGATCATCATCGATCGCACGAATTCCCAAAGGCTGTTCATGGCGTCGAACGACCTGGCCGCAGCCCAAGGCCTGTGGGCCGCTCGCAGCACCGACGGTGGAGCGACCTGGACGACCCGGGCCATCGGGAACGGGACGGACGGCTTCACTGGAGCCTGCTGCGATCCGACGTTCGCCGCGGACGAGTTTGGGAATCTGTTCCTCGGCTACCTCGATGCCGCAGGCAACAACGTGGTCGTCCTCGTGAGCACCGATTTTGGTGCCACATTCACCCAGATCGCCACTTTGGCGGTCACCGCCAACGGTGGTGTCGATCAGCCCACAATTAGCGCGGCGAAGCATGGTGCCACCGGCAGCGTCTGGCTGACTTGGCAGGACTTCGGGGCGGGGGGGCTCGTGACCACAGGGGCGTCGGTCACTGGACTCGGCACCGTGGGCACATTCAGCACTCCGAGCGTTCTGCCCGGCACGACGACTGGGTCAAACTTCGGAGACATCACCGTCGGCCCGGCAGGCCAGGTGGTGGCAACCTACCAGGCACCCTCCGGGGGCGAGGGCCCCGCCACCATCTTCGTGAACACCGACCCTGATGGCTTGGGTCCCCAGCCCTTTGGTGCTCAGGTCACCGTGACCACAACCAATGTGGGTGGGTTCGATTTCATCCCGGCACAACCGAATCGATCGGTCGATGCCGAGGCGGGGCTCGCGTTCGACTTCACAACCAGTCGCTTGTACTTGGTCTACACGGATGAGATTGGTGCCGAGAGCAACAACCTCGACATTCGCCTGCGGTTCTCCGACAACAACGGAGCGACCTGGAGCAACTTCGTCCGGGTCAACGACGACTTGGGGGTCAACAGCCAGTTCCTGCCACGGATTGCGGTCGATAATGCTCCCGGATCGGCGACCCAGGGCTTCGTCGCGGTGTCGTGGTACGACACACGCAACGATGCGGCCGGCAACAATGATGCCCAGTTCTTCACCAGTTTCAGCAACACTCAGGGAGCCTCCTTCGCCCCGAACGTGCAGGTGAGTTCCGGGACCTCGAATTCCGACAACGCCAATGATCCGAACGATTACGGCGACTACACCGGTCTCGATTTCTGGAATGGGGCCTGGTACCCGCTCTGGTCGGACAACGGAGCGACAATTGGCAATGCAAACCGGCCTTCGCTCGATCAGGCGACGGCGCGGGTCATCTTGGGAACCCCCGTTGTTCAGCCCAACCTGACAGTCTCGATCATCCCGTCCAGCATCGCTGAAGGGGGCACCGGAGCTACAGCGACCATCACCCGCGGTGGCAGCACGGCAGCCGCCCTGGTAGTGGCCCTGACCTCTTCTGACCCATCGATCGCGACGGTTCAGCCCACGGTGACGATTCCTGCCGGACAGGTCTCGGTCACTGTTCCAGTGAATTCCGTCGCCTCGCCGCTGGCGATCACCCGGCAGGCCGCCATTATCACCGCAGTAGCCGTTGGGTACGACTCACAGGCTGATGTTGTGGACGTTACCGATGCCACGGTGAGAGCACTGACTTTGAATCTCAGTGCTGGGACCGTTGCCGAAGGTGCGCAGATTACCGGCACGGTCCGTCGGAACACACCGACTACCGAGGACGTGGTGGTCACGCTGTTCGTCACCGACTCGACGGAGGCCGCACTGACCCCCGTCACAGTCACGATCCTCGCTGGCGATGCGACCGCTGACTTTGCCATCGATGGTGTGCAGGACTTTTTGGGTGATGGCACCCGGCAATTGACTGTGGTCGCCGCCGCCGCGAATCACGACAGTGGCCGCGCCAACCTGAGCGTCTCCAACACCCCCGCCTCGTTCGCAACCAGCTACAACCGCCGGGGTGATACCAACACGATTCGCGATCAGGGTCAGATCCAGATCTACGGGAATTCCGTCAGCCAGGTCTCACAGTTCGGGATCCTGGTGGACGAGGCGCAGCGGGGTGGGTTCGGTCCGACCCTGCCTCTGCCTGGCTCTGTGATCAGCACCCCGACGTTGAACTCGGCCCGCCTGTTGCCCGGGGTGAACATCTCGAACAACCAGGTGACCAACTTCGGCCAGGGTGGGATCCGGTATGAGGGATCGGGCTCGCTGCAGCCGCTCGGATCGGTCCCGTTTGGTCGGATCGTCAATAACACCGTCTACGGTGGGGCGACCTCGACCGGCGTGGGGATCGGCGTGTTCAATCAGGCCGGGCCGACCATCATGAACAACATCGTGGCCAATACGGTCACGGGCATCCAGGTGGACGCCGGCTCGGCTGCGAACACCGTCGTGGATGCGACCGTCTTCCAGCGGAATACGACCAACCTCGCCGGGGTCACCGCGACCAACACCATCGCCCTGACGACCGCCCAACCGCTGTTCGTCGCCCCGGCGACCGGAAACTTTTACCTGGCTCCAAGCAGTCTCGCGATCGACAGTTCGCGAAACTCGCTGTCGGAACGGGCGTCGATTGCGGCGGTCAAGTCGCCCTTGGCGATTCCTGTTTCTCCGATCATCGCCCCGGCCAATGACCGCTTCGGCCAGCTGCGGGTGGATGATCCCGCCGTCCCGAATGCCATCGGTCTGGGGTCGAACATCTTCATCGACCGGGGCGCCGTCGAACGGGCTGACTTCTCGAAGCCGAAGGGTCGCCTGATCACCCCTCTCGACAACGGAGCGGGAGTGGACGGGAATCCGGCGATCGACACTGTGTTCATCACCTCCCCCGCACCCCTCACGCAGTTCGTGCTCCAACTCACTGACGTGGGCGTCGGCATCGATAACAACACTGTGACCTCGGCGGCCTTCATCCTCCGCAAGGATGGTGTCGCTCTGGTCAACGGGGTTGACTATCAGTTCGTCTACAATCGCAATACCCGGCAGGTCTTCTTCCAGTCGGTCTCGCTGTTCGCTCCGCAAAGCACCTACACCATCACGATCCCTGCGAACGTGGTGAAGGATCTGGCGGGGAACAGTCTGCAGGCGAATCAGACAAACGGGTCGACGGTCTTCACGATCATCGGGAATGCTCCTCCCAGCTTGACCCAGATTGCGACCTTCCCCGGCCTCAAGAATGTTCCGCAGGTCATCACGCACGCTCAACTGCTGGCCGCGTCCGATCTGCGGGTCGTGACCGGTCACAGTGCCCAGTTCCGGATTGAGTCAGTCCTGGGTGGAACGCTCGTGATCCGCAAGTCGGGTTCGGCGACTGCGGTGCCCGTCGTGCCCGGCACCACGATCATCGCCGCGGGTGATACCGTCACCTGGACGCCCCCGACAGACGTGACCGGAATCACCGGCGCGTTCACAGTGGTCGGGTACGATCCTCAAAACGCCGTCATCGCACCGGCTCTTGCGGTTTCGGATCCCCCCGTGGGCGTGACCATCGACCTGGTGGATCGGGCACCGACGTTGACCGCCGTTGATCCGAATAAGCTCGGTAGTGCCACCGAAGAC
>Ga0315903_10005013_pt1 | contig 17416 bp, 30 predicted proteins | sample LakEriMetagenome_7_FD_203524 | JGI IMG/M metagenome (GOLD analysis project Ga0315903, IMG submission 203524) | Freshwater fungal communities from buoy surface, Lake Erie, Ohio, United States - Buoy 2 MA119 | ecosystem: Environmental > Aquatic > Freshwater > Lake | place: USA: Lake Erie, Ohio...
CTAAACTTAGGTGTTCCGTGTCTAGTCTCTACACCTTCCCTTTCGGGCTTGGCTCGGTATTACCATTTTAAAGGCTTCACCGAATTTACGGAATTCTACATCAAACGTTTCCATTTGAGCACTCAATTTTTCTATTCTTTGATCTATAGGTATCAGTTTGTGCATGACAATTAGGACATAGCATTCTTAAATTTTCTATCCTATGATTTGTTCTATTTCCATCAATATGATCTAATTCCATATTTAAAGGTTTTTCCATCCATTCTGAAATGCCACATTCTGAACACACATTTTTTAAAATTCCAGCTTTAACTAACCTGTTTTTTAATTTATATGTTTGAAATTGTGGATAATTACCAGAAGTGATATCATCTAGATTAATCCTAGGTTTGCCTTTTTTAATCATTCCTTTACCGCTTGGATTTGTTTTATAACAATCAAACAATAAAGCGTATTTTTTAAAGGTATTAAAATGAAGTCCTAATGTCACACTAGCTTGTGCCATACTTATGCTATTATTACAAACTTCTATAAACTTCTCTCTATTTATATCTTTTCTCATACTAATAAATATCAGACAAGATAGAAAAAAGTTATATAGTGCCTATCATTTCAAAGAACTAACTAAGTCTTGCGTGTCTACCAATTCCACCACCGAGGCTGGTTGGGACTCTCCCCATAGTCACTTGCTGAGATCATTACCGGCGGTCGCACTGTACATAACCTAGACAAGTTGTACAGATTCTCCATTTGAGGCTCTCTTTAAGTTACTTTCCCCTCGTAGTCAGAATAGGATTCGAACCTATAACGTGGACTCGTAAAGAGTAGCATTCCATTTTGCCTTACCGAGCTTGAGCCCGCTTACATATCCACTACCTGACTATAGAGTGGGCCTTTCCCCACGGTCAGAAGAACTTGAAACTTACCTACGCACCAGTGAGGTATTCTTCGTGGTTGTTCACAGAGCTTGTTCAGAGTGCACCATTCCAAGTTGTCGTGCGTGTCAATACTTGTCTTTCCAAGCTGTCAACGAGACCCGCACCTCATACTCGGCCGACGTCTGACCGTTTAAAGCGTTTTAGGAAAGTAGAAGATGGGTGCGTGGACATCTACTTTTATGATTGGCGTTTCTAACCTGGTTTCCAATCAACCTAAGTGCAACCCTATTCCCCAGTGGGGTTGCTTTACACTGCTGACTAACGATTCAGAGGACATTTGTGCATTGTTAAGAGGCATTCCTGAGTTTTCGATCCCGTGGCCTTAGGGCTAATTATTTGAGAGAGGAGTAGTAATTAATTCCTCCAATGTTTCTACTAATCCGCTCAGAGTTAATCGATATGACTGCTACGGAACTTTCGTCTACATCTCTCAAAAGAGACTCACTGTGTTCAGAAGTTTAGTTACCGTCCTTTAACTATTTTTTATTTTTTGTTAGTTAATTTTGCTTCTAATTTGTCTAGTCTTGAATCTAATTGAGAATAGATGTCTCTTTCAAAGAGATCAACTCTTGAATGGCAATGTCTATTTTCTTCGGCTATTGCCTGATAGACATCTGCAAATCTTTGATCTGTTTCTCTCATTAATTCTTCTGTTGTTTTTTGCACTTGTATTACCTTAACGAAAGCATAAGTAGCAACTATTGCCAAAGCAATAACCACTACAAGAGCTATCCCTAAAACGAATGATAATGTTTCCATGATTTGTTTCTCCTTATATGTCAAAGAACGGTAACTGTGCTGTCGAGGTAGGAGTCGAACCTACATGCTGCGATTCGGTAAGGGACAAAATAGCCGGCTTTGTGGTCAACCCATATCCATTTACCTGTTTCGTGTTCAGCGCCCTCGAGACGAGAGGGTGTGTATGCCATGCGTACGCTTTTCATCACTCGACAATATATTAAAAGATTCTGTCTTGCTTTTCTTCTTTATACTCTTTGAACTTTCTAACCCATGTAAGGCTTATATCTACTGCCATTAATACCGGTGCCATTACTAATATGGCCAAGGTCTCAAGTCCTGGAGTTGCATAGACTGGATCTATTCCTTTTTTATTATAGGATCTGTACATCTTAATTACGCAATAGATAATACTAACGATCCAAATTGTGTATATCATAACTGTTTCATTGATTAATTCAAATATAAGACATATTGTTTTATGCTTATAGTATATCTTTATAGTATTAGGTTATTTTTTGGCCTGGTTTACCTATCATTAATTTAGTATGGGGTTTACCTCCTATTTCACGACTATAAAAATATTTCTTTAATTGTGGGTGTGCTACTACTTCTGGATCTTGATCTGATACTGGATACTCTAACTCAGCGCCTAATATTTTTTCTGCATCTTGTGGTAAGATCATGTACTTAGTTATATCAGAACCCTTCCACCTTTTTAATAAGAACTTTAATGCTGCAGAAGATACTTCGGCATAAGCTCTTTCTTGGTTTAAATCTTCTCTACCTATTAACTCTAATTGATTCAGGCCATCGGCAGTTCCGTCTGTTCCAGATGCGACTCTTTTTCTTCCACCTTTATCTTTATATAAAGCTACAGCCACAACCCTACCATTCTTTTTGGCTATTTTCCAAAAAGGCATGCTATTGATCATGTCTTCTTTGCTATTAAATCCAGAGCCATGAATTCCTCCTACTTTCTGATAGGACTTTTGAAGTATATCCCATACGACATCAACGTATTCTTGTTTTTGTTTAGGATCAAATAAATTAATAAATCTTTCTACAAGAGGTCTCATAAGAAGCTATTGTTTAATATTTCGTTAATCGCTGGGACAATGTCGTCTTTTGAACTAGTTCTATGTCCCATATTCTCATTTATAAATATTTGGTATCTAGAGACATACCTATCCATGAATGTATCGTAAGGAATGATATTGTCTTTCTTTCCAAGGACAACTATCTTAGGAACCCCATTTACGTCTTTTAAATCGTATTTTGCAAAAGACTCGCAATTAACTTTATCTTGAGGATTGTATCTTTGAAGCCTTTGAACAGGATCAAGACAAGGATTAACTAATACTACAGGTGCAGAATATCTGTTAGAAAAATAATTAGCAATAAAACCACCTAGACTTGTACCTACAAAAAATACAGATTGATACTCTTTTATGATTTTTTTAACTGTAGGATATAATTCCTCAATTGCTAGATCCGCATCTTTTGTATTATAAGTAGGAGTTATGACAGCATAATCAGGATATGCCTGTTTGATAAATTCCGCAGTCCTACTGTTTCCATTAGATCCATAACCGTGAAAGTAAACTATTGCGTCCATAACTTGATTATTAGTACATACAAATATACAAAATATATTTGATATAAAAAAATTTTTTTTTAATAAAACATAACTGATTGATAATCAATTAGTTATTACTTTAGACCAACATTAGAAGTAATGACAGCAACATCATCCTGGATATATGTACAGCCATTTGGAGTAGGTCCTTTCCACCATAAAGCTAAGCAATTACTTCCAATAGATCCCATGATTGGTCCACTAATTCCTTCACATGGTTTATAGGTATATAAGAGATTGCAATTAGCATCGTATTGAGATTGATGGTAAAGTCCTACAGTATGTCCAGATTCATGAGAGGCGGCTACTCTTATTCTTAATGCATTATAAGACATGGTATTAGAAAATACAAAGCATGGAGTATTATCACCCCAAAACATACTACCAATATACGCAACACCAGCAACTCCAGGATATATTTCACTAGAAGTAGTAACTACCACTCTCATTCTTTTTGCTATACTAGCATTAAGATAAACATTCTCGTCTGTAGTTACAATTACATTAAACTTGGCGTAGTCCTTAGACACGCTATCTAATATAGTTTGTATATCTGCTGGATATAATCCACTTGGTAATAATTGTTTAGCTACTCCATTATTCCACATTGTACTATTTAGATAGTAACCATCGAAGTCTAATAATATAACAGACGCAGTTGTTGGTTCATTACCATAAGGATATGGATCGCAAGCATCACCTATGCCATCTTTATCACTGTCTTTTTGGTCTGCATTCTTTACTTTTGGACAATTATCTACATTGTCTAGAATACCATCTCTATCTGAGTCTTTTGGTCTTGTAGAACCGCCAGATCTAGCCATTTCAAATTCCTCTCTTGTCTTGAATGGGTCATTACTAAGTGGACCAAAATCACAGACTTCAAGTTTAGGATTGTCAGGTCTTGCGTTGTTTTTTTCTTTAGTGCAGGTTGCAAATAATAAAATAGTAAATCCGAATAAAAATACAATTGCGTTCTTCATGCTTTGCTCTGTTTTATTGTTTACAGAACCCTTAACAGAACACTTACAGATATAAATATTGACTACCTAACCAATATGATAGGAGAGTTTACGATTTCTCCATCAATATGCTCAGCCTCTACTTTGATTAATATAGGTTTTTGAACTTCTACTACAGGTTCAATATTTTGTTTTGTACAAGTACTGAATAGTAGTACAATAGCAAATAATAAAATATACTTCATGGAGTTAGAATTTTACGAGTACAGAATATTTTTTACGACTTGTTGAACCATAAGGTACAATACCATTGGGAAATAGGATATTGACCCTCTTAAAGTTCTTACCGTCTTCGCTAACCATTATACCATAACTCTTTATTGTATGATCTTCTTCTACATCAAATGTAAGCTTGATAAGTCTTGGACCAAGTCTTTCGGCAATAATACCAGCAAATTTAATTGGTAAGACAACAGTAGACTGAAGTTCTACCCAACCATTATCTGGATTCTGTCTGCAATTGGCTCCTGATTCTCTTTTTACTTTTAAGGTTACCTGAGGAGTTTGTGGTGCCGTGATGAGGATCAATGTCTCTTGTAAAGCAGTCATGACTTGAGAAGAAGTTCCTCCTGTCTTATCTATCTTTACTCCAAGATCGCAGTTAACTTTATTGATAACTTTATAAATGTGTGCATTTGCACTGTAACCTACGTACTCTAGTCTAAGTACGTTGTTTTCGTTATTTATTCCTCCATTCTGCGAAAAACAAAACAAAGAACATAACAACATAAACGATAATAAAACAGTTTTCATTTAATTTAGGGTTTAATTATAACGGAATTACGAAATACTTTTTACTATTTTAAAAAACTCTTCTAAGTCTATATCATTCATATTAGACTTTAAGTTATTCATAGTATAACTGATAAATTGGACGTTTCCTATAATATAGCCTTTACTAGAGTCTATTCTATCTAAAGAAGCTTTATAATTATAGTTAGTGGATCTATAAGTTTTATAAGAAGGAAGAACTAACTTAACACCAGTATAAGCGCAGGATCCATTTTGTTTATTCCATAATTCAATTAAGTATTCTGGAGATAGGTCTACATTACCTACTTTTTCTGGTTTAGATCTTTTTCTATTTCTTATTCTTCTTAAGAACTCATTCATTGATGATCTTATGAAGTCTTTATCACTGATCAGTTTATTCTCACCACCTATAAATTTTTTTCCTACTTTTTTTATCCTCTCTATATTACTTGATCTTTTACCAGAGCATTTTAGAGAGCAGTAAAAAATTGTTCTGCCTCTTTTAGTTTGTCTATTGTACTCTCCTTTATAGTATTCAAATTCTATACCGCAAGTACCACAGACTAATTTTATATTTGACATTGCCTACATTTATAATAAATATGTAGGTAATGGAAATTTTGGTGGAGATGGCGAGGGTTCGAACCTCGCGTCTCCGAAAGTGACAATAACACCAACGTCTCACATGCTTAGTACTAACTGTTCGTTCTATGATAGCCAAAGAGCAGTTCATAGACTGGTACGATAGTTTGCACCGTAGTTGAGGCCAACCGAAGGTTCGGGGTCCACCACCTTGTTTTAATCGACTACAAGGAAAACTACGGCTCGCAATATGCGTCCGGATGTCGTCTCTGTGGCGTACGACTCGCCGTTGTGTTCTGTTCCTAGGCTCTCTACCGCCCGATGCGGACTAGGCTGCAAGAGCGTAGTCGGCGCCTACGAACGCCATAAGGTCGTCGAAGGTCATAGTTGACATTTCGTCAGTTATTGTTTAGTATCTTCTAAGGCAGTATACTCAAATGCCTGCATGTGGTATTACCTCATCGTTCGGATCAATACCGGTCATCCCCATAAGTTAAAGAACTAGTTTTCTTCTACCTCTGAAAGTTCTTCTTCAAGAACTCTTTCTCGAGTTAAAGGAATAAATCTGTTAGCGTCAAATGAAGTATAAGGTTCTGGTACTTCGATTTCTTCTAAGAGAAAGTTACCTTTATCTGTTACATACACTACAGTATAAATATCACCTTCTGTTAAAAGACCTTCGTGTCCTTGAATACACATTACTTGCATATATATTGAATTTTTGTTTTATAGCAAAAGGAGTTTCAACGGTATCCTTTCCGAGCGTTTCCCTCGACAACCCAGGACGATTACTTGATAGGTTGATCGTGAGCAGGTTTTCCACCCTCACCAATAACAGTATCGGCCACAACAGTTGTGTCAACTACTACAGTAGAATCTACAGACACAGAATCGGTTGAAGTTTGTTCTGAACTTCCACCACAGGCAGCCAAAGTCAAAGAGGCTGCGAAGATAAGCATTGCTTTTTTCATAATCTTTATTTGTTTTTGTATCAATACAAATATAAGATGTTCTGTATTAACCGATATAGTTAATCTTTAAAGTAGTAAAATTTATTGGCCTTTTATAGGAAACCTAGTCCAACCGTTGATCCAGGTTGGTTTTGATAAAGCTTCCATTTCATTCTTAGTATAACTTACTTCTTTATTTCCTTGTGATAAAGCTTTAGTTTTCATGTCTAAAGCTGATATTACTGCTGAAGTAGATCTGAAATTTTGTAATGGATCATAAGATTGCACTTCATTATTTTCAAACTTACTTATTCCATCTTTATATGCTTGAGCAGTTTCATTTGACTCCATACTAAAACCACCTTTCATATAGCCTAATATCTTAGAGTTAGTTATAGTGAATTGTGCGGCTCTCCTCCACCTCAAACCTAAATTATGATTAGTTAATGAGCTAACATCAAAAGGACCTACCAGAACCATCCCAATGAGTTTAGGATGCGTAAATGGTTGCGCTGATGATCCTGTACCATCATTGTCACATTCTACACCATTACCTGCATCACCATTATCTACAAATTGTGGATCACGTTTTGATACTCCATTTGTTACAGTTCCTGTATATCCAAAGTCAAAATCATAATCATCATCTGCTGTTGCAAACGCATATAGGTTTTTAGGAGATACAGTTCCACCAAAGAACTCAAATGCATCATCGTTAGCATATACTGTTTGAACGTATTCAATTATAGTACCTGAACCTACTGCGCCTAATGTTAAACCATTAATCTCTGAGTTAGGAAGTGCAGCAATGCCTGCATATTCTATTCTAACATATTTCAATACTCCACTATTATCGGCATCATTTGTACCGCCATAAGGACGGCCTATACCGCCCTCAATAGTTGGTTCAGAACTTCTATTAGTCTTTGCTCTACCTAAAATTACAATACCGCCCCAATCGCCAGGAGATCTTTCACCTGCAGGTTTACCTGAAGTAAACACAATTGGTTTTGTAGCAGTGCCTTCAGCGATTATTTGAGCCCCTCTTTCTATACATAATGCACCTTTCTCTGCTACGTCACTTACGATAGTAGTTCCAGGTTGAATAATTAATTTAGCACCATCTGTTACGTATACATAACCTTTTAAAGTCCAAACTTTATCTGATGTTAATGTGGTTGTTGCATTGATGTTACCTGATAATGTAGTAGTCGAAGGTACATTGATTGGTCCATCGTCTCCACCTAAATCTTTTGTGCAACTAAATAAACCAACTAAAATTAATACACTTAATAGCTTTTTCATAAATTTAAATTAATAGTTAATGATATTGTTTGTTCATTATTTGTTTTGATCAAGTCGCCTCTATTTTTCTGATAGTATTTAGAGGGTTGTGCTAATATATCTGATATGGCTAACTTAATTTCTCCTTTCTTTATCTTTCTTAAGTACACTACATCTACTACATCTCTTGAGTTTTCAAATATGTCAGAGTAACCTTGGAAACCTACTGCAGATATTCTATCTCCTACTCTATTATAAGTTACATTGATAGTATTAGACTTCTTATGTAAGTTTAATCCACCATTGATAATGTAATTAGATTGACCTTGCAATTGTCTTTTAGATCCGTTTACATTAACTTCTGATGTCATGATTGATGTATTAGCATAGAAGTCTAACCACTCTGATATCTTCTTTCTTACTTCTATTTCTATACCATATAAAGACGCTTTATCTGGATTTGTGTAGGTTAGTAATAAGTTTGATGGAACTGAACCGTCTGCTACTATTTGCTCTATTGGTTTTACGAATTGTTTTCCAAATACTCCAATAGAAACTGTTTCACCAGTCTTTGGATAATATTCCCATTTAAAATCTATATTGTATATATCTGACTTTTCTAGTTTTGAGTTGCCTAATAGTTGAGCGTTTCTAACAAAATCGTAGTACGCAAAATTAGCAACTTCTCTAAACTCAGGCCTTGCCAATGTTTTACTTATAGAAAATCTCTTCTTTATTCTATCTACTGTTTTAGATACATTTAATGATGGAAGGAAGTCTAAGTACTTTCTATCTACGTTTACTTTTTGTCCACTAAAGTCTGCTGTATTAACATTGAATAAATTATACTCTGCTCTTAATCCAGTATTTAGTTTCCAGTCTCCAAACTCTTTATCATACATAACATAAGTAGAAGATAAATCAAAGTTTGCTTTATATCTATCTGTGTTATTTGTTATTTCATTCATTAAGTCTATAGCTTCATATCTGAATATTCTTGCTTGGAATTGCCTTAGCTTTTTTAAATAGCTACTACCAACTTTAATGCTTCCAAAATCCTTATTGATTCCTGCATTATAACTATTTTCATTCATTATGCTCCAGAATCTGTATGTATCTCTCCAAGCGGTAGAATAGTTTTGATTAGATCCTAAAGACTTTGTGATAGGATTAACTCTATAATCAGGTTGGTCTCTTAACATTAAGTTGTATCCTAAATTAAAATCAATCGTTTTTACTTTTGCATCAAATTGAGAGTTTACTACAGTTTTAACTATTTTATTGCTAGATGTACTTTTTACATCTTGTACGTTATCATAGTTTTCACCAAACCTAGTAAGATAAGATTGTTCTATTTGATGATTAAATAAAGTCTTAAGACTATACTTATACTTTCCTATGTAGGTAATATTCAATAGACCATTTAAAGACTCTGTTGTAGTATATAAAGTGTCTTTATATTTATATGCAAGTTCTGTAGATGATTGATAATCTAATCTATCGATATAGTTTAAAGAGTAGGATTTTCTTCCTGTAGAGCTGAACAATACATTCCACTTGTTTTTTTTAATGCCGAATGAAATTGCACCATTATAATTAGGCATAGAAGTAAAAGATCTAGGATCATAGGAGTTCATTAGCTTTGTGTAAGCTCTTCTATCTCCTAAACTACCTATACGAAATTTATAAGTAGAAGGGAAAGTGGAAGGGAATTTAGCATCTTGTACTAACTTGAAGCCTTTCAAAGTTGACACTAAACCCCAACCACTCCCTAATGATATGTTTAGAAAATTACCTGATACATCTTTAGTAGTTATTTGTACTAGACCTCCAGAAAAATCACCAGGTAAATTAGCAGCAGATGATTTCGCAACTATAATATTGTCTATTAAACTAGAAGGAATAATATCAAAAGAGAATGCACGTCTATCCGGTTCAGTTGAAGGTAAAATAGTTTTATTTAACATAGCAGAGTTATATCTATCTGCTAAACCTCTAACTAAGACGAACCTATCGTTTTGAATAGTAACACCATTAACTCTTTTAAGGGCATCGCCTACTGTTCTATCAGGAGTCTTTTTTAAGTACTCAATAGATATGCCATCAGAGACTACTGAATTATTTTTTACGAGATTGATTACTGAAAGGTTACTTTCTTTCTTAGCTACAGATTTTACTGTAATTTCGCTGAGTCTTTGGTTGAATAGAGTGTCTTGAGAGAATAAAGAAAGGGGAAGTAACGAAACAAAAATAAGAAACGGCTTGATCATTATTTAGGACTGTTAGTACCTTTATAATTATCAAACCGCTTTTCCGTATATCTAAAACCTATATTATCAAATTATTAATTATAGGAATGCCAATATAGAAGCGAGTACCATTACTGCTGCTGTAAATACTTGTTGGCTAAATCTTTCTTTTCTAAACTCATGTTCACGGAACTCATATATTCTTTTATTAGCTTCATACATCATTTTAAAACTGTCTGCTTGAGCTCTAGTTAATTTATGATTGTTTAATTCATAGTTCCAATCATTATATAACTTTTGAACACGTTGACCGTTTAATATCATGTATCTATTATGATATAATTCAGCTGAGTCGAGACGTAGTTTTAAACTATCTATTTGCTTTTGATTATCAACAAATACTTTATTTATCTTGTTGCCATCTTCAACAGACATTACAATAATTTCCTTATTGTTTATCTTTTGAATTGTCTGTGATTGGCAAAAATTTAAACTTAGAGCCAGTATTAGGCTTAACAGTATTCTCATTTAATTCTTGTTTTAATTGGTTTACTTCCTGTTTTAAGTCAGTTATTTGTTGAGCGGTCTTAGTTATTATTTGCTCTGTCTTTTTATCAGCAGCTTCTATAGCAGCTTTATTTTCTGCTCTAACAGAATCTGCTTTACGAAGCAGGGCTTCAAATTCAGCTTCCTTCTTCATTTCTTCACTTGGCTGTTGACTTACAGCATTACATGAAGCTAAGAATATTAACAATAAGATAAATCTCATTATTGAGGTATTTTATTTAGTGATTCTAACACTTGGATTTTAGAATTAAGAGCAGATGCTTCACCAACTAATCTAACTACTTGTGTTTGTAAAGTGTCTACTTTTGCTTCTAATCTTTCAATTGTGACGTCTTGTTTACCTACATTCTTTTCATTTGACATTTTGATGTCAACATAAAGATAGCCTACTGCTATAATGCAAATAAACATTAGACCCTTAACTGGGTCTTTACTAAATTCTTTAAATGAGATAGGAGGCTTTACTGCTCCTGCTACTGAATCTACTGCTGATTTTTTTGGTGCCATATTATTTTTATTTACTGTGTTTTCCGTCTTCAAATGCTTTCCATTCTTCTAAATCATCTATGCGTTGTTCTTGTTCTTCGAGCCAAGCTGATTTGCGAGTGCGTTCATCAATGATCTGTTGTACTTTACTATCGGTTTCTTTTTTAAGTTCTTCTATTTCTTTATGCATTAACCTAAATTCACTGAAGATACCTCCGGCAGCAAAAGCTACCGTGAGGATACCTACAATGATACTCCAGTTATTGGATAAGAAATTTGATGTTTTACTGTTCTCCATCATTAGATTCTTTTCCTTTATTGATCCATTTGTCAACGGAACCAATACCGAAAGAACCTAAAGTCAACCACATAAAAGAGTTGAATATAAACTCTTGAATAACTAATTCTTTACCAAGAGTTCCAGTAACAATATCTGCTACTGCAAATATTACCATCATTAAGAAAGCGCAGAATCCAATGAAGCTTTTTTCGTTGATAGAATTGTCATCATTAAATAATGCTTTGAAGAAATTTTTCATTGTTATACTTTTAAATTATAAAATGTATAACCTTTATAAAACTATTATTTAAGTAAGTTATAGTATTCTTTAAAGTGTTTAATACGATCAGGAAGACCGATAGTACCACCGTTAACACGCTTAGTTACAGAAGTTACTACTGCATCAGTTGCACCTCCATCGGCTATCTTATGTAAGCCATTCTTATGGAAGAACCATGCAGCAGATAATAAAGGGTAGTTAGTAGCTACTTTGTCTGGATTGGCTGTAATGTCTTCATTGATAGCTTTACCAAATGCAGTATAGTTATCTTTACCGGTTAATTGGATGTAACCGCGACCACGAAATTTATAGCCGTCTCCAGAAGATTCAGGTCCGTTCCCCATCCTTGCTCCATAAACAAGGTTTGCAATTTTTTCAGGTTTTCTCTCATACAATTTAGCTTTTTCTTCTGTTGGGAAATACTTTTTGAAGATACCCAAAAGACCTTTTGCTCCGTAGTTTAAGTTTTCTTGAACGAGTTTAAACCCACCAGATTCATGACCGCATTGTGCCAAGAAGTGAGCTAATCGAAGTGGAGTATTAATTTCAAATTTAGCTGCAGTATCAGGGATCTGTGCTAATACAGAATCAGGAATATGTCCTTTAAGTTTGCTAATGTCCATGTTGATTAACAGTTTTGGTAAACAAATATAAAACCTGTTACTAGAACTAATTTATCAACCTATTTTAGATATAAATATCTTAAAAGACTATCTAAATTGATTAAACATACTAATTACTTGATCCCTGGACATTACACCAGACTTCCTGTATACTACTTCTTCTTGATCATTTGTTATCATAATAGTAGGTACAGAAGTAATAGAATACTTCTGGGTAAAAGATGCATCGTAGTCTACATTGATATAATTAACAGAAATTCCTAACTCCTGAGATACTTGCTGTACGATTGGTTTAAAAACTTTGCAAGGTCCACACCAATCAGCTGAAAAATACATAACATTCATACTACTTTATTTTAAATTTATAATTTGTTAATTTCTCTACATCTTCAACCTTAACTAAGTTATCATTGATTCCGTTAGGTTTTGAGGTATCATTATTAAATATGTAGGCTTTCCACTCATTTGTCTTATTGATATAAATAACTTTCCAACATTTTGTAGGAACAGACACCCTACCTATTTTTTTAGACTTCCCAACAGACCCACACCATACTTTAATGGAGTCTTGACTTTTAGCTAGATCTCTAGTTAATGTCTCTAAAGTCTTCCAATCTCCTGCATTCAAGCTATGGTATTGAGGTGCCATATTAGAAAAATAAAAACATTCAAGCATAGCATTAGGCCCAGAACATTGATTGTCGGCTGCTGGAGCCATGTGGCCACGATCTGTTCCTGAACCTTTATAATCCATCTCTAGATTAGTTTCTGCGGCCAGAAGTGGATCTGGTGCAAACTTATCTTTTCTTGGTATGGGGTTTGTGCATGTAACTTTTTGTTTTGTTACCCACCACTCAACTAATACCGGATACTTTAAAGATTTGGAGAACACTGTAGTGTACTCTTTATGAACTAATCTAACTGTATCTTGTGCCTTTAATGATACATTAAGGAAAAGAACTACTAATAGGATTTGTAATACTCTAAACATTCTTTATTATAAATATCACTTGTCCTCATAGTCCTTTTAGGTTTAAATGTATAAGAGTACTTAGGCTTATTTTTCTTTTGCCATTGTTCATATTGGTCTTCTTTAAGCCAATGATCTGTTTGCTTTTTCATTGTCTTAAGTAACCAGTCTCGTCTTTGTTCGTATGTCATATACCAAATATATGAACTATTTACAAACATATGTAAAAAATCTATATAGTATGATCTATTATGAGTTGATATTTATTTATATATGATCTTAGTAGAAGAAATAGCGTGGTTACACTTTGTGAAACTTAATCACATTAGAAAACTTTCTCTTAATGAACAAGTTAGTGCATACCGCCAACATGTATGCGATGTTGAACAGATAAGAGCTTGCGGTGGAAAATCTCCTACAAAAATAATAAGCGTTCTAGGATTTTTACAACAAGAAGATTTAAATTACATCTTACAAGAAGATGGATCAAAAATATTTGTAACAGGAATAAAAGAAATATAAAATGCCAGATTTACCGATATCAGGTCTCCCACAAGCTGGAGAATTAGATGGATCAGAATTATTTGCTACTGTACAAGGTGGTATAACAAAATACACTACACTTGATTCAATCATATACGGTCCAGGTAGTAACTATGGATTGTATGCTGAAACATCAAATAGCAATGTTATAACCGCTACAACTAGTGAATTATCTTTAATAGGCTCAGGAATAGGTACATTAAGTGTACCTGCAAATGCTTGGAATATTGGTGACAGTTTTAGAGCTGATTTTGGTGGATATTTGTCATCTAAAAATAATGACACTATACGAATTAGAGTTAAATCAAATAGTGCACTTTTAGCTGATAGTGGAGTACAGACTATGTCAACCGCTACAAATGATGTTTGGCAATTTTCTATAAATTTCACAGTTAGAGCATTAGGAGCAGCTGGTGTAGCTTCAATAGTAGCTCTTGGTGTATTTCATACTACTAAACAATCTAATGGTGCTCCTCAAGGATTCGCCTTTAATACTGTTAATAATACAACATTTGATACTACAATTTTAAATACTTTAGATGTTACTGCTCAATTTAGTTCAGCAGCACCTGAAAATGCAATTTATACAGATATATTTGTATTAAATAAAATCTACTAATTACTTAAAGGCGCCTTAATTGCTGGATGTGATTGGTAATTTTCTAGTTCAAAATTAACTTGTCCATTTACTGCTTCATCTAATCCTTTATGCTCTAGATTAGCTAAGAATATAGGATTCATTATTAATTTTGGTAATTTATAAGGATTCCTTAAACACTGTTCTTTAGCTTGTTCTATATGATTAAGATATAAATGAGTATCACCTAAATTACCAATTAATTCCTCTGGCACCATATTCACTGCTTTAGCTAATATTTCAAGTAATAAAGCGTATGATGCTATATTGAATGGTAGTCCTAGGAATGTATCTACTGAGCGTTGATTCCACATTAGAGAGATCGCTCTAGTTGGAGTATTCCATTCATTATTCATTTTCCATTCCATATCTTCGAGACTCCAATTTTGCCAATCCCAGTAGACACGTCGTTTTTCTCGGGATAAGTCCATTCTTTCTTCCAAACTCAACACTCTCGTATAAACTTGAAATCCATAATGACATGGTGGTAATACCATTTGGTCTAACTCACCTACATTCCAAGCACTAACCATTAATCTTCTACTATCGGGATTTGTTTTGAGTTCGTTGATTAGGTTTTGGATTTGATCTACTCCTTTATGAGGTATAAACTTGTATAACAAATATCCATTCTCATCTTTTTCTTGAGTTAACTTAGTTTCAACCCAACCACCCCAATTACGCCATTGTTTACCGTAGATAGGACCTAATTCACCATTAGTTCTTCCACTTTTTTCATAATCTCCATCCCAAATATGACAGTTATTATCATGTAAGAATTTAATATTAGTATCACCACGTAAGAACCATAATAGTTCTGTTACAATACTTTTCCAGGCCATCTTCTTTGTTGTAAGAACAGGAAAGCCTTCTTTCATATTATGGCGAATCTGCCAACCAAATACTGATTTGGTACCCGTACCAGTTCTATCTTGTTTATCAACTCCAAAATGCAAAATATGATCTAGGAGTTCTTTGTACTGCCTATCTATATTATTCATTCTATATTACTTAAAGCTTTATCAAACTTACTAGCTGCTATATTATCTTCTTGTCTTAGTTTATCTAATGCAATTTCATATCTAGTAACATTTGTAGACTGTATAAATAGTTCATTTTGTAAAGAATCAATATATTGTGCTTTTGCAATATCTCCGCCTTGGGGCATACCTTCTGCAGCCTTATATTTTTCTATAGTTTGTCTTTGGTCTCTTATTACATAGATAGCCAAAAAAATACTAGCAACAAATAAGCCACTTTTAATTCTGTCAAAAAATTGTATCATAACTATTTAATTTAATTTCAGTAAATCTCATCCTTGAGATCATCCCAAGAATCTCTACCTGCTATCTGATTAACATGTTTATCCCAATCTAAAAAGTCATTTCTTTTATAATTAGGATGTTTCTTACGTACATACTCAATTCCTCCTGCTGACAACCAAGCAATGGATGCTGAAATAGCTACAATAAATAAAATAAGGCCTATCATAAGTAATAATTTTCTAGCTAGTCCCACCAACCTCTCATGTCTGATCCATCGTAATCCTTGTACTCTTTATATTTTTTTCCTTCTATAATTTGCCACAATTCTTTCCATTCTTTTGCTTCAAGTTCGTGAGCCTTCTTGAAGATCATTCTATTGTGTTTCTTCTCTTCTTCCGTATCTTCATCTACAAGAACATAATTACCTTCATTTGTTTCTTCAAACTTCCAGTCTTTCATTATTAGTTCACCGAACTCTTTCTCTGTCCTATCAATATAATTGTCGTCTATCTTATTCTGCAAAAGCTCAATAGCTCTTTGCATTTTATTTACTTTTTTGTCCAGACTTTCAGACACTTCTATACCCTTTAATCGCATACCCTGTTCTTGAATCTCGAGAGATTTTTTAAGAATCTCTAATGTAAACCTATAATCCCACCAACGATGGGACCACAGCTCACGACGAAATTTCCATACGTTCTTGATGAACCCAGGAATACCCGAGCGGAATAGATCATACAGTCTATAAAGACTACTTTGATGCCACGCTAATCTCTTCAAACTTTGTAAAAAGGAGTCTTGAAACTGAACATTCATAACTATTTCTTTTGATAAATATATGAAACTCAAATAAGATTAAAAAATATTTTTATAGAGTTTACACTAATATTTTAGGCATTGGCTTACGATTTGTAGAGTGGTCACCTTTTAGTTCTTTTATGTAGTTATAAAGCTCTAATGTAGTACCATCAAATGACTCCATAATAGAGTCTAGCTCTTCTTCTGGTATTCTAAAAGTAATGCGAAAGTCCTTCTTCATTTTCTTCATGATCTCCGTCTCTTCTTTAAGATAATCTTCATGAAGCTTTTTATATCTAGCTCTAAATAGACTAATCTTGTCTAACTTATCTTCATAAGTTTTAAGGTGTTTTGTAGCATCTTCTAATAGGTAGTTTTCATGCTCTGCTTGATAATAATAGTCTGAATGCTCATAGTCGCCATTCATGATCTTTTCATATAAAGTCCTTTTATCGTGAAGAGTCTGCCTTTGTTGGTAGCGCCTCCACCATATAAACTGATTGTATGTCTTTTTAGATAGCTTAGACAGTTGTGTCTCCAAAAAATCTCGTTCTAGTCGGGTTGAAAAAGTCATAACTTTCATTTATTTTATTATAATACTCGTTAGCAAACTTGATCTTCCAGTCTCCTGTATGTCCATCCTCATCAAGAGCGTGCATGATAGCATTTGTAATAATATCTTTCTCTAATAACTCAGCCTCTTTCCAATCTTCGTCTGTTAATATACCGTATTGGCATACGTATCTTTCTATAAGTAATTTTACTACTGTCATTGTTATTATTTAAACATTTCGTAATGCCTAGGATATACG
>Ga0315903_10005014_pt1 | contig 17415 bp, 17 predicted proteins | sample LakEriMetagenome_7_FD_203524 | JGI IMG/M metagenome (GOLD analysis project Ga0315903, IMG submission 203524) | Freshwater fungal communities from buoy surface, Lake Erie, Ohio, United States - Buoy 2 MA119 | ecosystem: Environmental > Aquatic > Freshwater > Lake | place: USA: Lake Erie, Ohio...
CGCCCCGGTGTTCCTGCACCATGCGGACAGCGCGTTCGCGCATTTCTGGTGAAAAACGATTTGATTTCTTGTTCATGGCTCCATCTTCTCAAAGTTTGGAGCCTCCTCAAAACCCGGGGCGATTCAGACTGCTGTGGAGGTGGGGGCAGCAGATAACTTGCTCGCAGTGCTGGATACCATGATTACTGCAGTTCAAAATGGCGTGTCTTAGAAGGACTTGGAAAAGCCCACCACCAAGCGGCCTTTGCGGGCGGCAATGGCATTTGCCCCATCGCTGGTTGACGCGTCTTGACCTTTGTCTGAAGCGGCGCTGTAGGTGCCCGAAACGGTCAAGCCATCACCAAGGTCGTAATCCGCGCCAACAGCGTAGTCGTAATAACCGCCAGCCGCTGTATTTCGGTCCCCATACACAAACTTGGCAGTCAGTTTTTCGTTGATGGGCTGCGCAACAGTCAAGCTGTAGCGCGACTTGGCTTTGTTTTCTGTGTTGTTGAAACCAGCGGTACCGTAAGTCATCTTCAAAGTCGCAACGCCGTAAGTCAAGCTGCCATAAACTTCGGTGCCGTTCCAGCCATCAACAGTATTGTTGTTGGGGTAATAGTAAGTCGCGACGCCAGCATCGTAGCCCAGTGGGCCCATTTCACCGGCATAGCCAGCATACAAATCGATTTCCAAATTGGCATCGCTGAAACGACCCGTGGAGTTCCAGTTGCCAGCATAAAAGCCGTTGCCAAAGTCGATGTCAAAGCCGCCTTGCAATTCCGGGCGCATGGATTTTGCAGTGGCATCGATTTGTTTGTTGTGCTGATCGACACCGCTGGACTTGTACAGCGAGACAACACCGATGTTGTAAGAAACTTCGGACTGAGCCAAGGCAGGTGCAGCAGCGCCGATGCTCAAGGCACAAGCCAAAGCTATTTGGGTGGTTTTTTTCATGGTTATTCCAGAGGGTGGTTAAAAGACACGCCGCTATTGAGCAATTAACGGGCCAGCTTAAAACCGTATGAATCATATTTATTTTCGTGTTTTTTGTGCGTGTTGCCGTGTATTGGTGCATGACCGGGGTGTGCGTCATGCCCGTTGTTGTGCACGGAGTATCCACTGGACTGCGCAGTTCAACACGGTTGGGTCTTTATTCGTGGCAAGACTTGATCGCAAGGCGGGTGTGTTTTTTAGACTGGTTTTGCCGGCGCGGTTGCCGGCCGTCGCCCAAGGGGTGGCGTTCAACCATCCAAAGGAGAACACAACATGTTCAAACGCATCATCACAGTGGGCTTGGCCTTGGCCACATCGTGGGCCATGGCCGCGGTGGACGTGAACAAGGCCAGCGTGGCCGACTTGGACAGCATCAAAGGCATCGGCCCGGGCACCAGCGCCAAGGTGCTCAAAGCCCGGGAGCAAGCGACCTTCAAAGACTGGGCCGACTTGATCCAGCGCGTGGGGGGCATCGGGCCCAAAAAAGCGGCGCAGCTCTCCGACAACGGGCTCACCGTGAACGGGCAAACCTACGGCGGCGCTGTCAAAACGGAGCCACCCAAAAAGCCTTGACCGCGGCGGGCTTGAATCACGGCCGCTGTGGTGGGACACCCTGCAGCGGCTTTTTCGTGCGTGGAGCTCAGCGCCCCAACGGCACGCTGATTTGCCACATCAAGCCAGAGGTGCCCAGCAGGTTGATTTGTGTGCTGATACCGGCGCGCTCGTAGCCAACGGACGGAAAGATGGCCGGCGAAAAGCCATTCACGTTGAGCGGGACTTTGTCCTCGTATTGATCAACGTAGCCGTAGAGCAAGCCCGCCGACCACTTCACAAACAAGCCCTCGACACCGCCCACGTTGGGGTAGGCCTGACCCCAGGGGTAGATGTAGGTGCTGGGCTGACCGAACGAATTGGAGAAGTAGGTGACGCCCGACAAGCGGTGGTTGGCACGTTCGCGCTCCACGCCCACCAGCCACACGTAACGGTGTTCCGGGCTGTGGTCGAAGTGGTGGGTGAAAGGCGAGTACATCAAGGACAGCCGATCGCCATCGCGCAGGTCCAGCGAAAAGCCGTCTGCCCAAACACTGCCACCGCTGCTTTGCGCCAGCGCATGGCCACTCAGGCCCAGCAGACAAGCTGCGCTCAACAGCCCGCGAAAAACAAAAGCCGGCAAGTTTGGCATGGTCTTCCTTCAAAATTTGATCGCATTGTAGGCTTTGGGTCTGTTCGATCAAAAAAATCCACATCCTGAAAACAAAGAAGATCAAGAAGGGGTTTTGGTACGAACCCAAAAAAGCACCAGCAACGCAAACAGGGGTGCGGTTGCGAGCACCCCTAAAGTTTCCAACCTCATGTCCCAAAGCCAGAGCTGAAATATCATCAAAAATTGTCCCACTGTGTGCGCCCATAAACATCCACGAAGCCACCGCACCCTTCGGACTTTATCCATTAGGCCAAGCAGACCAACAACGCTGATGAAGCCAACCCCAGTCAAGATACCGGCACTGAGGTCGCTTAAAGGTTGATCGTGCACCTCATAAGCAATGTCTATCACCCACCAACCCAAGGCGATCAATACACCAGCAACACCCAAATACCAAAAATGGGGCCATTGGTAATGGTGATGCGGTGCTGGGGCAATATGGATAGCCGGCGCATCAGCAGTGATGGCTCGAGGTCTGGGTGTTTGCTCATGATCAAACAGGCTTGGGTGCGAAGTTCCCTTCAGCAAGTCATGAGCGAGTTGAACCAGTTTTTTTTGAGCTACGGCGTCTTCTTCTAAGTTGAGCAGAGTTTCAAAGTCACTGACCCATGCTGCCAGATGACCCGGTTGTATCCGGGTAGCGGTCAACAGCATCTGGCCACAAGCATGTGCGATGACGCACCATTTTTGTGGCAAGGCTTCAACGCTCAAGTGTGATGTCCAGTCGTCTTGATAGAGCTCGGTGGAGACGTCAAATGAATCACGCCAATCATGGGGCAAGCCCAATTGATGCCGCTCATAAAAATGTTGCCAATCTTTGGCCAATGCATCTTGTAAAGCTCTGTGCTGATCGTCTTGCGGTCGCATCCATAGGGGCTTTTGCAGGGTGAAGTGTGGGCAAACTGCGTTTCCAAAATCGATCAACCAGACCGTCTGGCGGTGTATTTGGTTATGAATAACGAAATTTCTCAAGGCCACATCAAAATGCCAAACACCAAACTCCGCCGTGGTGATGAGTGCTTGGGTGGCTTGCGATAGGGCATCGGTGATGTGGTGAAGTGTTAATGGTTCTGAAGTCAGCCAAGTTTTAAGGTTGGGGCCACCATGGTGCATGTCCAAGTAAGCCAGCTCAGCATGACTCATGACGATGGGTGGGACTGGCGCTCTGCGTTGGCCCAGATAATCCAGAATCTGAAGTTCTCTGGATAGCTCGTATCGGCTCGAGAACTTCTTTCTGTAAGTGGATGCGGATGGTTCATTCATATCGTATCCAGACAAGGGCAAGCGAAACGTCGTCACGACAACCCGCAGCCAACGCTTCATCCGCCAAGCTTTGACAAAGGTAGTCGAGGTCGTTGGCTGATGGCGTGTTGTGCCCGATTCGCAACAGCGCGGCTTCGATGGCGGCGTCGCTTAAGTACTTGGCTGGGCCATCGGACATCAACACGGCTAGCCATGTTGGTGCTGCTGGGAAGTCTTGTTGATGAACGGTGTGGAGTATTTCAGAGGCAATGAGCTGACTGGGGTGGCCGTTCTCATCGATGTCCAAAGGCATCGTGTGAATTTTTTTCCAGGATTTGCGTGACCAGCGATTTGGTTGGTACAGGGTCAACTGGCTATCACCCACACTGAACAATCTCAAACCCAGTGGCCTGACATGCAAGCCAATGAGGGTCGATGCAGTGACAGGAAATTGTGTCAGCATCTGTTCGTGCAACTCGACGACCCGTGCACGAGAATCGATAAATACGCGTCCCGCTGTTTCTGCTGTTTGCGTGATTTGTTCTGCTAACCATATAGCGGCTCGCCCACTGCCCAGGCAACTGTTGGCGCCATCACACAAAGCGTAAAGCCCTTGTGTTGGCTGCGCTTGAAAAGCATCAAAGCCACCTTCCACTCCTGGGCCATGGTTGATGGCTTTGCCGAATACACAATGCGGGATCATTTGACCGCTCGGGGTCTTGGGGTGGCGTCGTCGTGAGGTATTTGCGCCCGCGCTATTTGGATATCGATTTTGGGGTAATCACTGACCTTGTCTCTTGGGCCTGTGAATGATGTTGTGTTCATGGGGACACCCGTGGTCAGTTGAGCCGGTTGACCCTCCTCTATCTTGTGCAGGGTGTCAGGCCGCAATACCTTCCCCGTTTCTGTCGAGCAGGTCAAGCTTGCGTCAGAAGGTACATAACAATAAATTTGACCCAAAATCTCCAAAACAACGAGCTGTCGACGTGAAACGTAGGTCCCGGTAAGACCGATGTCAACAGTTGGGTAGTTGTCTGTTTGGGAGGCCGTTTCTCGGCCTAGTAAAACGGGTAAAGCTAATGTTTTTTGATGTGTTCCGTGTTTGTCTTGCCAGGTGATCAGCACATGGTGTTCTCTGGTGTGCGGTTTTTGGGTTTGTGGAGTGCTGTGCTCCACACCTGCGCGAGCGGGTGTTTGTAATGTGGCAGATGGTGAAGCTGGGGCGGGTAGTTTCCTTGTGGGGCCGCTTAAAACGGCCCTGATTTGGAATCGTACTTTTCGGCCTTTCAACGACAAGATGAAAGACTCGTCTTCGGTTTCAGAGTCCAAATGTTGGGGGTTCACTTCAAAAATGGGTCTTAACTCGGAAGTCGCGCGCACCGAAGACCCTCGCGATGAGCGATATTCCTGTTGCACCACTTGGTGGAAAAATTCTGTGCGAAAACTGGGGTTGATGTTTTCATGATCCGATAAAAAGTCTTCAAGCTCTCGATAAGTTGCCGCATCCAGTGCTTTGATCACCAGTGTGTCCAAAGTAAAAAAACTTTCTTCCAAGATGCTTCGCAAATAACGACTTTCTTTTTCTTCGAGTGCCTCGGCCACTGCGTTGCTGATCAAAGTTTTAAGCTCGTAGATCACGTTGTCCGCGAACGTATCCAGTTCACGGGTGTTCAACTGTTGTATCCCATTGTGGGGCGCTTTGACTTTAAAAAGATCACGAAATTTCATGCTGCGCACCTGCTGGATGGTTTGAGATGGAAAAAAAGGAATCGCGATGAACTTGGATGCTTAACCGCTTTTCCAAATCCGGATAATTTGCGGAAAGCAAGTCATAAATGATTTTTCCGTAATCGGCGGGCTCAAGTTTTTGGTGAACATGGAGCGGCACCGACAAGAATATGTGAGGGTATGACTGCAGCGCCAACAAGATGTGTAAGCTGGCTGCCAGCAATTGGTTGGTGGCCGGCGAGCGATCATCAAAGTCGAACTGCTGCATCATGGCTTCGCGTTAGGCACGATGATTTGATTGACGGCTGCCATGGCGATCACGCTGGCGGCATGTATGGGCAAGGCTCCCTTTTCGGGTATGGCTATCACACCCAAGCTGATCTTTCTGCGCTTGATTTGGGGTTTGGGGTCGTCACCTCGCCATTGAGAAAATTCTTGCGTATCAATCAGGCCAGTGAACAAACTTGTTCCTGCAAATCCAGGGTCTTGTTGGCTGACTGTGCCGGTTTTACCCCAAACGCCGCAAGACCTGCTGCAGTCTCGATTCATCTCCAGTTTGAAAGCCGAGGCAATAGTGCCTGCCCCCACCCATCCTGGCTCTTCAGGCTGTACAGCTTTGCGCATACCACCCAAAACCATGATCGCAGCTTGAGTCAATCGTGGTGATTTCTTCAAAGTGGATTTCAATGGTCGGCTTTCTGTAGTCAAGGTGGGGAGCAACGGTGGCTTATTCTGGGAGATACGCCACAACTGCATGGGTATAACAGCCAAACCCATTGCACTGATTCGAGAGTCGCCTGCGCCCAGCACAGCTTGTACTGCGCGCGAAGTTTCTGTGTAAGCGACGCCACCCTGTGGGGATATCTTTCCTTGACGGATATCGTCATACATTGACCAATCCAACATCTTGACACCGCCCTTTTGTTCGCGGACCGCCAGACGTCCAACCAAACCTGGGGAGAGGTTAAGTACCTCAGCAGATACCAATCCAAGACGGCCGCACTGCAAGCCATTCAGGTCGCAATTCAAGTTAAACCCAAAGGCATCGGATATCTCACGGGTATTTGCCGGGATTGTGCAGTTGTTATTTTTTTGTGTGTCACAAATGACCTGTCGCTCCCACCATTCGTTGCGTTTGCTTACCTTGCCGTCGTTTTGACCAGACGTCTTGATCTGAAGTTGCAAAAGGTTGGCGGATACCCGTTGTTGAGAAGCTAGGCTCATCGCGAATAGCAATTTATTGGTCGATGCGGGAGGGGCTTCAAGCAAGGTGGCCGCCATTGCGCCCGGCGCCACCGATTGCGATTTTTCGCACAACTTGCCTTTGCACCAAACGGCCAACAAAGCACCTGAATCTGCATCCATGGCCACTAGCGACAAGGCCTTCAGTCCCTTAACGTTTGGTGAATTGGTGCATGTCGGGTCATCGCCACACTGAGCCCAACGATCCAAAGCGTCATGAAACTGAGTGTCTAGAGCCACATGCGTTGTCCCGTTGATTTTGAGTTGACCACTGATGGCACTGATGGTCAACGCTTTCGCCAATGGGCCAGTCAATTGACGATAAGAAGCGTCTTTCGGCAAGGCTGCAATGGATCTGATGTGCGTTGGGTCTTCACAATTCATCGCGTTTCCCGCCAACAAAATGCTATGTTCACCAGTCGACCCCAGAACACAAGGAAGATATCGGTCCCAAGTGACATCTTCAGTCAGCTGTTGATCAACGCTGTCACTGCTGTGACCCAATGGGTTGAGATTCGCCGAAGACAATGGGATTGCCAATTGATATGCCTGCAAAAAACTGCCGCATCCTGTCCAACGATCGCTGTTGTTAATCGCTTTTTGTAAACGTTGGTCGACTTCCTGTTGACTCCAGTCGAAGTGGGCCATCAAACGCGCTTTCAAGACACCCAAGGGACGACCTTCACATGGGATGTCCAACGGGGATGGCGTGTCCGAATGGAGGCGTGGTTCTAGGCCGAGGCTGTCGAGTGCTGCGGTGACCTGAGCAATTCGGTCATGGGGCCTGAAAACCGTGTTTTCGCCTACGGGCTTTTGTTGGTTTTGCCACCAAGCCGTGGCCAATAACATGGCGACCACCCATCCGCCCATCCACACAGCACGTTTGGCTAGGATCTTGCTGAACGGTGTTGTCATGGTTTATCCGCAGGGGTCTGATGTTTGACCACCATGATGAGCGTCATGGCGATGACGGGAACCAACGCGGAAGACAAGCCAATGCTTAAAAGCGGTGTTCCAAGGCCTGTCAGCGGTATGAGTCTCCAGTTTCCAAGGAACGTCACCAAGGTTTGGGCTGCGGTTGCCCACAACATATAGAACGCCATCATGGACAACGCTCGGGTGTGGCCCTGAAGTGTGAGGAACTTCTGCATCAGCCATGCCGCTAAGCCAAGCAAGCCCATCAAAAACGACAGGAAAAAAATCACAGTACCGGTCGGACCAAACACACCCGTTAGAACCACGGGCATATAGTCGCTGAGTGCTTGCAATGGGATGCAAGTGCCGCTTCCGCTGCACCAAGGTATTTTTCCTAGGCTAAAACTTTGCTCGTGCGAGGCGTTAGAAAAGGCCAACAATCGAGCAAAGTCACTCACAGAAGCTGTCAGCGGATCGAGCATAAGGGCAATTCTTGCCTGTACTTTTTCCGTTCGGCTCATGAGCAAGGCCATCACAACACCCAAAGTTAAAACGCCCAGTGCCAGCCGCGCTCCAAAAACCATGAACAGTGTGCTGACAGCGACGATGCTGGTCACCAACGCTGCGCCCAGATCATGGAACAACAAAGCGGCGGCACCAACACCAAAACCACAAAACAGGGTGAAGTGGATCAAGGGTCGGCAAAGCACATTTGCGATCGCATCTCGAGGGTCGTTCGGTGATCTATGTCGTCCCACCCAAGCTCGGAACAATCGAAGCGGTGTCAACGAACCTGGGGATATTTCAGCGGTTGCGTGAACGCTTCGTCCAAAGGTCGCGGTGATGAGTCCTGCAACCACAGCGGTTCCGAACTTGAGAAACTCAGAACCCATGGCGGGTCCTTGCAAGCCATAGGCCACCAGCGTGGCCAGCAGGAGAGCAACCATGGTCAAGCTCAAGTGGTGCAGTGCAATTTGAGTCAATCTCTTGATGAAAGCAGCGAAGAACAGTCCAATCGAGAGGATACACAAGACGATCACACCGACCACCATTTGGCGGTTGAATTGATTACCCAAAGGGTTGAGTGAAAAAAAGGTGGAGCCTTGTCCGTAGTTCACAGAAGCATCAGCAGCCAACAGCAAGCTAAACCAAAACAAAACCAAGAATCCGAGTGTCAGCCCCCAGCCCATCCATTGCGCTCGCCTCCATGCCAAGGTCAGTATGAGCACTGAACAAATGGCCATGACCCAAGGGATCAAGGCAAGGTTGAATTTCAAGGCATTGGCTCTGTCAATCAAGTTCGCCGATTGATCAGCGGCTCGAACGATATGCCAATTGACCGTCTTGAAGGTGCCGGCTGCGGCGTTGTAGCTCAAGCCCTGTTGCTCCAGCATAAGGAGAAACATGTCGCTGTAGATCGACTGTTCCTTGTCTTGCTTCTTGTTGGCGCTCTTGAGTTGCTCAATCCGTTCAGCCCAGAGGTCCAAGCGGAGTTGCAAGCCCAACAAGGGTTGGGTCAAGGCTTTTCGTTCGTCCCGTTCCTTTTCCAAATGTTCGACCAACGACCCCAATACCCGTTGCTGTTGCTCTAAGGACTCGAGTGCTTCTTGCCAAACGGCATCGGTTTGTTCGGATTTGACGGGGGTCAAAGTCTTGACATCGTATGCCGTTCGACAGTCCACCTCTTCAACGGTTTTCCCCGTCCACTTTTCGCAAAAATCATCGGCCCTGAGCCTCGAGGTTTCAGGGAAAGATGGTCTCGACCACGATTCCAACGCCCCAGAAAGAGCAATCTCGCGCGAGTCGCCTACCTTGGGAAAAGACATAAAACTAACTACAAAAAAAACTACAGATGCGAAAAATGTAAACAAATAATTAATTTTAGAATATTGGTTGACCATGATGAGAATTTTATATTTATAATTTATTAACACTAGTGTCCCAACGTTTGCCATCAGATTTAACGTAACCCAATGATTTATTTAAATAAATCTGCCTTTTCCCTTGTCCACGATTTGAATTGTTTTCCGGACTTGGGGCATGCTCGGCGGATTTCATCTGCTGGGGACAGGCATGCACTCGGGTCAACTCGTCTTTGCGCAAGTCATGACTTATCTGCCCCTGAAGGCATTCAGCCGGATGGTCTTGGCCAGGCGTGCTCAGCACAAAGTCAAAGACTTCTCTTGCCTCGATCAGTTCTTGGCTCTGTCTTTTGCACAACTGACCGCCCGCGAATCTTTGCGCGACATCGAGATCAATTTGCGCGTGCAGCGCCAACATTTCTATCACTTGGGCTTTCGCTGCAAGACCATCTCGCGCAACACACTGGCCAATGCCAACCGAGTGCGACCATGGGAAGTCTTTGCCGATTTGGCCCATCATTTGATCGGCATGGCTCGTCCGCTTTACGCCAACGATACAACCAGCGCCGAACTCAAATCGTTGATGGGCGCAACGGTTTACTCTTTGGATTCGACCACGATCGATTTGTGTTTGAGCCTGTTTTCTTGGGCGCCGTTTCGTACGACAAAAGCAGCCATCAAACTTCACACATTGATGGATCTGCGTGGATCGATCCCGAGTTTTATTCACATCAGCGACGGCAAGATGCACGATGTCAAAGTCCTCGACATCCTCGCCAAGCAAGGCTACATCGAGGTTGGCGCCTATTACGTGATGGACAAGGCGTATGTCGACTTTGCCAGGCTGCACCAACTGCATACCGCCAGAGCCTTCTTTGTGACCCGCGCCAAAAGCAATATGCAATTCTTTGTGATTCAAGAGTTTACTGTCCCCATCAACACGGGCTTGGTAAGCGATCAGCACATTCAGTTGACGGGGCACACATCTCACAAACGGTATCCAGAGCTGATTCGGCAAGTGACCTACGCCGATCCCGAAACTGGCAAGACACTGGAGTTCCTGACGAACAACATGACGCTTTCTGCGTTGACTATTTGCGCACTTTACAAACAGCGCTGGCAAGTCGAGTTGTTCTTCAAATGGATCAAACAGCATCTGCGTATCAAGGCGTTCTTTGGGACAACCGAAAACGCGGTCAAGACGCAAATATGGACTGCGATCGCCACGTACGTGTTGATCGCCATCGTCAAAAAGCGTTTGGAATTGGATCATTCTTTGTACGAAATTTTGCGAGTGCTAGATCTGAATATGTTTGAAACCACACCAATATCAACCCTGCTGGGCAAACTGCAGGATGGGCCTGAAATCGGCCAGCACCCTGTTCAACAAAACCTCTTACCAACGTTGGGACACTAGTGGTATGCTATCCAAAAAAACATGTTCTTGTCTTGGACGCTTTTATCATATGCATAAGCTCATACAGTTGTTTTTGATTGCTTGTTTGTCGTTATCACTAACGGCTTGTGATCAGTTTCGAGAGCGCGTGGCTGGTTGGATTGCCCCTCAATCTCCTGCCGAAGCGCTGAAATCGGTTGATAACTTGCTTGAGCAAGGGCAACTCAAGGATGCAAAAAATACGGTCGATGCTCACATTAACGAGCCAGGCGAGTTGATGCATCACTTCGAGTTGGCAGCGGCTCGAATTTATGCCTTGCAAGGTGACAAGGATGCTGCTTTGCAATACCTGTCCAAGGCCTTGGCGGGACTGGATGTGTCGCCCGATGAGGTGATGTCCGACCGTGCGTTTGCAAATCTACTAACTGATATGAGGTTTTTGCAAATCATCACCAGCCAAACTCAAGACGCGCCAGCACAGGCCAATACAACGGTTCGTGCTGGCGACGATGCACAAATCCAAACCACCAAGCAAGGAACTGAGATCCGTGCCGGTGATGTCGTCATCAAACTTCCCAACTGATTGGACTCCAAATGAAGAAAAATCTCATTGCCATCGCCTCGATCATGGCTTTATCGCTGGCAGTTCCAGCGGGTGTTTTCGCTCAAACAGTAACTGCATCAACGCAGACAAAAATCCAGATCACCAAAGGTGCCAGTCCCGCCTCTTTGAAGCGCCAATTGAAAGAACAGCTGGAGCTCAGAGCTGTCAAGAATTTGCTTGAGGCATCGTTCGCGGTGAAGATGACGCCCGCGATCGAGGCAAAGTTGCCAGAGTTGGTAGAGCTCTTGGGTGACTCTATTCAAATATCGATGGATCCGGCAGATGGTGAAGTACTTTCGGGCAAAGCCACCATCACTGTGGCTTCAGCAAAGCTCAAAGAGTACTTGGTCAACAAAGGCATTGGCGCTGGTGATATTGCCAGCAAATCAGCCAAAATTTTGGTTTCTATTGACGAGTTCATTGGCGTTGCGACCGCCAACGATGGGAAAACAGCCACCGAAACCGAAGTTCAATACTCGCACGACAAAAGCTCATACTCGGACACCAGCGCCAGCGCGAGCGGCAGTGAAAAATCGGCATCGTCGTCTGCGTCTTCAAGACAAAATGATGTTGCATTTGCCTCAAAAGAATCTGTGGCTGTTTCAGGCAGGCAATCTTCGGCTGTCGCAGCCCGACAAGACACGGCTGTAGCTGGGCGTCGAGATACAGCGGTCGCTGTTCAGGGCCAAGGTGGCCGTGCAGCAGCAGCTTCATCTTCGCAATATGCTGGAGCCCAAAGCACCCAATACCAAGCCGCACAGTCATCGCAATTCGCGGGAGCGGCATCATCGTCGACAGCAGCCAGTGATAAATCCAAAAGCGCCAGTGCCAGCAGCGCATCATCGGCATCATCTTTTAGCGTAGATCAAAAGAATGTGCAGCAACAAACGGACAAAGTCAGTTACTCGGTCAAGACCAAGATGCCAGAGTTCAACAACGCCAAACCATTGGGCGCTCAAGACCGTGTTCTGGCGTCAAGGTTGAGTGGGGAATTTCAAAACAACGGGCTCTCACTGGTCGCTGAGAACGATCTTCGTGCCGAGGGCGGAAGAATCTTGCCGATTTTTGAAATCACCAATAACGGACGAGTTGATCAATTTGTCGAAAAAATCCAGAAAAATAAAATTGAGGCAGACGTTTGGGCCACGGGGCAAGCCAACTACACCATTGTGGGCACTACCCCAACTGGCACCCAGTGCAACGGCAACCTCGCCGTACAAGGACGATTCATTGATGGCAATGAGATTTTCTTTGAAGACTCTTTGCAAGCAGCCGCAGTGGGGAATGGCGATCAGGACTGCCGCGGAAGGCTCGGTATCGCGCTGGCAACCTCTTTGGCACAAATACTGGGACAACGCGCAAATAAAGAATTGAATGCCAGGGCCTCACGGGGTTCGGTATTCACCTTGTATTTGTACAGCGCTAGCTCACTGGGCCGCGGTGACCGTAATAAATTTCAAACCACACTGCGGTCAACTGAAGGTCTTCAGGCCGGCGAGCCAAAAACTGGCGATAACTTCATGACCGTCAGTGTGCAAATGGCAGGATCGCTAGACGCCACCATCAACAAAGTCCTCGATTCATTGAATTGGGAAAAAGCGGACTATGTTTCTCGCCCAGGCAACAGGATTTGTATCGGCTTAGAAGGCAAGCAAGTGTGCCCAGCGGATTTGCGTTAATCAGGACAAGACCACGATGACGCCGAAAAAAATCATCCTCGCTGGCCTTATGTGTGCAGCCTGGGCATCGACTGTTCAAGCTGCGGCAGAGTTTCAGTACTATGTTTACCCTGTTGGGGGCATCACTGGAATAAGCCAGTCGGCCGGGGCGAATCAAAGTGGAGTTGCCAAGTATGGCGGCATGATTGACGAGAAATACGCGGACATTTTTTTCGATGCGACTGCTCAACAAACGTTGATCAAGAGCTTCAAAGAAGAAGTGGAAAAAAAATTCCCCACCGCGGTCGTGGGGGGTAACCAAATCAGGACCAGCAGATCGGGTAAGTACGTTTACGAACCTTACGAAAAATCGGAGTGCAGGCCCGCTTTCACGGTCAACTACAAAGACAGCTTTGCCATAGCAATTGGGGTGAGCCGCCTGTCGGTGTATTTCAACACTTACAGTGATTTCACCCAGGTTCTGATACCCATCACCTACACGGTTCGGTTTGTGAAGTTGAACGGTGCTTCTGTTGTGTTTTCCAAAAGTGAAACCATCTACACCGGCCTAACATCAACGACAGCGAGTTTTTTTAAGCCCGGCACCAAAGAAATTACGCCAGAGAACATCGCAAAGATCAAAGAGGCCCTTGTGGCCGATGGTTTGAAAATGGTCGAGCGCCATGTGAGCGCTGCTGCTACCGGATTCACCCCAAAACAATCGAATATTGGAGTCGTGGCTCGCGATGGCGATTACTTCATCTTCAGCGCCGGTAGCGAGGTGGGATTTTCTTCGGGTGAAGACTTTGATGCGGTAAACGATAAAGGGGAAGAATTTTCATTCACAGTCCAATACGCCAGCAATGGTGTCGCAGTGGCCGTAGCGAGTGATTTTTCAGCGGAGATCAAACGCGCAACCAACCGTTTGAAAGCCGGTGACAAACTTGCATTCAGCTTCAGCAAACAGGGCAAGGACGACGCTAAACCCTCTGTGATGGCTATTCAGTACACAGCGGCAGCAGATCGCAAACTCACCGATAAACAAGTGATGGACAACGCCTTGTTGTCGATTGTGGCCGACGACATTGGATTCAAAGCGCCCTTTAACCTCATCAAGCACGATGCCGATTTCGCACGTTTGAAAACCCAAATTCGTGGTGAAGCCAACTGTGAATCCACCATGTTCCAGACCATGAGTGGATTTTCTGACAACTCAACAAAGCCTCGAAACAACCCAGACTTTTACTTGAAGCTGGACACATTTGGTTCTCCAGTGTTCACCGCCACTGGTGCAGGTGGTGCGACTTCAAAATCAATTTTTAACAACACCGTGACCTTGAGCTTGGTGGATCGGTCCAGTTTGGTTAACCAAGTCTTTATTGGCAATCACGCCTACGAGTTGGAGCGAACGGGCGGAAAAGGTTTGGACGTCAATCAGGCTAACGAAGTCAATTTGAAAAATGCCGCATTGATTTCCATGGAGGACATGCTCAAGGGTTTTTCAGCCAACAACAAAACCATCAAGATCAAATCGATTGCGCCCGGCTCCATCACACTAACAGAACCTTTGCAGCTATCGGTCTTTAACCAAGCAAAAATTGTCAGGCCGATAGCGGTTGGAGGCTCAGGTAAGCCACCTTTATTGATGCCGGTATCAAGTGAAATTGCGCAATTGGTTAAGCCAAGCCAAGACGCGGACACACTCCAGATTAAAGGGGAGATCAAATCAAATGACTTGATCATGTTGGGGACCAGTTACCCCAACAACAAACCCTTGCTTTTTTGTGACGATTCGCGCAAACGCAGTTTTCTGCTGACGCCAGTGTTGGCCAATCCTGCCTCTTTGGAGGGAGCCATTGGTAGGCAAATTGCTTTTAAAGCCAAAGGATTTAACTTGGTTGAAACAGATGCCAATTATTTGAACAGCGTTGAGTTGGCGTTGAAAGAAGGATTTTTTAGCAGTCAAGACGTCCCAAAAACCATCGTAACCCCCTTTTGTGTTGTGGTTCAAGAGGTTCAGCAGTTGGTTAAAAACGATTGCCCAAATAACAAGTGTGCTGGTACCTCCAATCTGGCATCGGGAGTGAGAATTTTTGAGGGAGTCAACAAAATTGGCGAATCCATTGCGGGTGCAAAATTCGATTACACAGACATCGAATCTGATGCACTATCACAGTTCGTAGGCTTCAAAGCCTACGAACATCATTTAAACAGTTTGTCAGTCCATAAATCAAAACTTCATTAAGGAAAATCATGAAAAGCAAGTTGGTAGCATTGTTGATGGTGTTGGGCGTCGCAACTTCTGCGCACGCTCAATTCGGCGGGTTGCTTGGGGGCGCAAAAAGTGGCGGCGGCGGTGACGTTGGTGCCATGGTTGAAGAATTCAACCGTGATGCGACCGTTATCAACGAAGCTGTGTCTTATTCTTTGATCCAAATTATTGCTGCAATGGGTACCAAAGAACAAATCGCTGCAGTTAAGGTGATTAACGATAACTTGAAAAAAACCACCGATCCAAAAGAAAAAGGTTCAATTCAAGGCACCGTGCTCAAAGACAAAACAGCTGAAGCAGAAGAGTTGCTGAAAGACAAAGAAGCTGCTTCAAAAATTGCCAGCATGACCCCAGATTTGCAGAAAAAAGTAGCTCAGTCTATTTTCGCTGTGGGTATTGCTGCTTTAAAAATTCCTGACATGGTAGCCAAGGGTCAGCAAATTGTTCAAGGTGTTGGCGCCAACCCCATGAACATCACCAAAGTTCTGCCAGTTAAAGATGGCTTGACTGTCTTTGCAGCAGCTTTGCCTAAGATGCCCACATTGGTGTCTACTGGTTTGAAACTGATGCGCGATGCCAAAGTCGATCCTGGTACACCCACCAAAGATGCCAAACTCCAATCCAATCCCGATGTTACGATTCCAGGCGGTTAATTTGGTTGTTGCGCTTTCATATGATTGATAAGCAACTCTAAATAAAAGCATTATTAGAGTTCTCACTGAGAAGTAAACAAAGCCGATCCTAGAATCGGCTTTGTTTTACATACTTTTATTACATGAAAAATTTTTCTATTAGCGTGATTTTGACGCTGCTGTTGCCAACATGGGCCATCGCTCAAAACAGCTACATCGGCATTGAAACTGGCGTGGCTCATGCTGATAACCAAGTTCCTGAGACAGCACAAGCGATCGCCAACACGGTGGGCAGTGCGGTCTTCTACACCTACAACCCCGTCTCGGCAGCATTTCGCATTTATGGTGGGCACCGAATTGATCCCTTGTTGCGTTTGGAAGCGGGCTCGTAGACTTCCCTAAGCAGTAGACAACCTGAAAATAGTGACCTTGCCCCCGAAAAACGTACTGCTTAGCTGATGGTTAAAAATCAGTTCAAGGAGAACGAGATGAGTGAAACGAGGAAACGGGCCAAGTACACGCTGGAATTCAAGATGGAGGCGGTCAGGCTGGTCAAAGGTGGGCAGGCGGTGTCGGTCACGGCCAAAGTGTTGGGCATTCCCAAAGCAAGCTTGGACAACTGGGTCAAGCTCAGTGCCAAAGGCCAACTCAAAGGCGCGGGGGATAAGCCTGTCAGTGCGGAGCAAATGGAGCTGGCCCGCCTTAGAGCGCAATTGGCCCGCGTGACCATGGAGCGCGACATCCTAAAAAAAGCCACGGCGTACTTCGCTCGGGAATCTCTGTGAAGTACGCCTGGATAGCCAGCAATAAAGCCCATTGGCCCATCACACTGGCCTGCGAGGTGCTGGGCGTGAGCGCCAGCGGCTACTTTGAACACGGCCGACGCAAAAAGTTAGCCAAGCCCAGCAAGCCTGATGCCCGCAAGCGCATGAGCGACGAAGCACTGTTGGCGCACATCCGCGCCATCCATGCAGAAGTCAAAGGGGAGTACGGCTGGCCCAAGATGTGGAAGGAACTGGTGGTGCGTGGACATCGGGTCGGCAAAGAGCGCGTACGCCGCTTGATGCAGTTGCACGGCATCCGTGCAAGGTGCAAGCGCAAGTTTGTCGTCACCACGGACAGCAAGCACCATTTGCCCATTGCGCCTGACCTGGTACAGCGCAACTTCACCCCGACAGCCCCCAATCAGGTCTGGACGGGAGACATCACCTACATCGCCACCGACGAGGGCTGGTTGTACTTGGCAGCAGTGATAGACCTGTTCAGCCGACAGGTGGTGGGCTGGAGCATGCAGCCTCACATGCAGAGCAGCCTGGTGACAGACGCGTTAAAGATGGCATGGTTCCGGCGTCAACCAGCGCCAGGCTTGATCTTCCATTCGGACCGAGGCAGCCAATACTGCGGACATGAGTTCCAAGGTGCACTGGCCAGTTACAAGATGAGGAGTTCGATGAGCCGCAAGGGAAATTGCTGGGACAACGCACCCACGGAGAGCCTGTGGGGTCGCTTGAAGGTTGGCAGGCTGTACGGGCAAAGGTTTGCAAGCCGCAGGCAGGCGATGGATGAGGTGATTGACTGGCTGACGTTCTACAACCACCGGCGGTTGCACTCCACGTTGGGCTACGTCAGTCCGATGCAGTTTGAAAAACGCTGGGACGCGGCACAGCAATTGAAGGCCGCATAAT
>Ga0315903_10005018_pt1 | contig 17402 bp, 17 predicted proteins | sample LakEriMetagenome_7_FD_203524 | JGI IMG/M metagenome (GOLD analysis project Ga0315903, IMG submission 203524) | Freshwater fungal communities from buoy surface, Lake Erie, Ohio, United States - Buoy 2 MA119 | ecosystem: Environmental > Aquatic > Freshwater > Lake | place: USA: Lake Erie, Ohio...
GCCGGGTTGGCTTTGGAGCTTATCCGTTTGGCTCGATCCAGCACTACGGACCCGTTCCTTGCGAATGCGAGCTGCTGGACGGCGTTCTGATGGGCGTTAGGAAATCCACCCTGGACAAAGCTGGAATTCGCTTTGACCAGCGCTTCGATTTCCACTTCTACGACCTTGATTTTTGCCGGCAGCTACGCAATGCCGGACTGAGGATCGGCACTTGGCCCATCTGCATTACGCACCAGAGTGGCGGCAGCTATGGAGGGGAACACTGGGAGGCCGGCTACAAGTCCTACCTGGAAAAATGGGGAAACGATTAAACCACCACAGGCAATTGACGGCTATTACATAGACATTCTAGGACTAGATCGCTTGACGAACGGGTGAATGTTTCCCGCTAAGATCGATTGCGCACTCACGGAACAGCTCCGCAGGTTCCTTGCTGATTGAGCAAATCGATTCACTTTTGGAATATTGCCAACCATTCCAGGTCCTGCCGTCAACGTGACAACCAGAACGGGGTGAAGCTGATCTGTCTCGCTACTGAGCAGCGCACCGCTGGCCCAAACTTAGATCTGCGCGAGTAGATCTGCGCGAGATTGTTCAATGCCTAGGTATGGTCTGGACAACTGCCGCGGCGCCCATCGCCTTCAAGACGGTGGCATGGGTCTCAGCGGGTTGCCCAGGCGATGACCGCAGTTATCGAAAGCACCCGCACACTCGGCAGCCGGCTTGCCCGTGTTGCAGAGGCGCTAATCGAGATCCAAGCAAGCTGTGTGCGGAGGATGTTCTCCAGCCGAGTGGGATGGGAACCGCCGGGCTGGAACCCAGCCAGCACGGTCTCGCTGGCCAGGAGCGAGCCAACCGACAGCGTCAGCGAGCCCAGTGGTCAGCTCCCGCCATGAGCTGGTTCATTCGTCCAGCAGCTTGAGCAAGAGCGCCCCTCCGACCATGCCCACGGGGATCAGGACCCAGAACAGGGCGGCGGTGCCGAAGATCTCTGAGGCCATCAACGTGGAAAGCGGGGGTCACCCATTGTGCCGCCCAGGGTGCCCTCAGTGGCTGCTGGTGTTGCTGTTGGTGGGCTCCCGAGATCTCGCTGCGCCAGGACGGCGTTCGCTGGGCGCCGCTGGCTAAGGATCCGTTCACCCTGCACCGGATCAGCGGTTCCGGGTTTGCCGGCCCAGCATGTCTAGGGGGGTCACCCTTGCTCTCGTCAGCTCCTGCGGTTCCAAGACCATCGCGTCAAGCCTCCCCAGGCCGAGCCGCGCTGGCTAGAGCTGAATCCACAACAGTTTCGCCGCCGCCAGCGTCGTCCGGGTTGGGAACCCTGGGGCCTGGCCCGTCAGCGGTCGGTAGGTCGCAGGGCGGCCCTTCCTCCGCTGAGCTGGGGTTGCTGGCGGCCCCGACCGGGCCTACCGGGCTGGCACCCCCTTCGCTGATCACATCCCTCGCCAATTCCAAAATCCTGGCCCAGGGGGCGTCGCAGCGCAGCTGGGCTGGCATCACCGCGCTCGCATGGGCCTGGAAGCCCTCCTGGCGCAGTCGTCGCAGCAAGGCGGCTCGGGCCGGCGGCCCCTGGCCCAGCTGGCGGGCCAGTTCCGCCATCGACCAGCAACGGACCGGCAGCCCCGAATCCAGGGCCAGCCGATCCAGCAGCCGCATCGAGGCCGGCTCAATCCAGCCGGGGCCTGCAGCCTCGGCCAGCTGCCGCAGCCGCTCCAGCGTGCCCTTGTGTTGCAAAGGGCCGATCCACAGCGGGCCGCTCACCGCCAGCGGTGTCGATGGCCCACAGCCACACTCCCGCCAGCGGTCCAGGCGCAGCAGGCTCTGGCCCCACTGCTCGCCGCAGCGATGGCAGTGGGCCAGCAGCCCCAGGTGGGCCTCCTCACGGGCCTGAGGCCGGCGCTCCAGCCGCACCGCCGTGCGAAAGGTGCGCCCGTCGCTGAACGACAGCACGGGCGTGAGGCCTCGCCCCTGGGCCCAGGCAGCCCGGGCCAGCACCCCGAGCTGCAGCCGCAACGCCAGCTCCCAGGGGGCCGGATGGGAACGGGCCGCCGCCCCGAGCCGGCGAACCGCGGCGGCACGGTCGTGGCCGGTGGGCGAACGCCCATCGCTGCTGTTCAGGTACAACACACCGCCGTGGGCCACCGCCTCCAACGCCAACGGCACCAGGGCGCTGGGGCAGCCAAAGGCGTCCAGATCCACCAACTCGAACCGCTGGCGCCGCTCCAGGCAGCTGGCCAGCAGCCCCTGGGCGGTGCGGCTGCTGCACTGCCAGGCCAGGGAGGCTGGCAGCTGGGCCAGGTTCTGCCGCAGCCAGGGCAGCCGATCCGGATCGGCGTCATTGGTCCACAGCTGGCAGGCGCCGGCTTCCAGCCCGTAGCGCAAGCTGCGGATGCCACAGCCGGCCATGGCATCCAGCACCCGCAGCGGTCCTCGGTTGGCCAGATCCAGGGCCAGCAGCACCCCGAGATCCCTGGCGGGCCTCGACTCCGGGCGGAAGAATCCAGCCCCGGTGCGCAACAGGGCCGCCCCCTCGCGGTAGTCGGCGGCAGGTGGCTCGGTGCCGGGCATGGCGGTGGCCTCAGTCTGGGGACAGCTAGCAAGGGCATGGCTGATCAGCCGCCAAGGTCGGTGATCGGCCATCTCAAGCCGCCCTGGCGTTGTCGCCCCGCTTGCCACCCCTTGCTGGAGCAGCGCTCCGGCAGAGAGGACCGGCACTCACACGAAGCTGGGCTGCAGATCAGGCGGCCCCATCGCGATGCCCCATCGCGATGCCCAATGGCGAGGCCCCATCACGAGGCACTGTGGCGAGACTCCAGAGCGGGACTCCAGAGCGAGACTCCACAGCAGGACGACTCTGCGGGTTCCCACGGCGGGGCCGCGCACGGGGGCCTCAGCCCCATAGCCTGAGCTCTGGCCGAGGATCCAATCCCGCTCCGATGGCCGCCATGCCAAGCCCCCAGGCCGCACCTGAAGCCGCTGCCATCCCCCACGCCGGCCTGGATTGGGGACTGCACGGCACCTGGCACTGGTTCGGGTTGCCGTGCCACTGGCGCCAGCTCGGCGACCCATCCGGTCCGGCCCTGGTGTTGCTGCATGGCTTCGGCGCCGGCAGCGGCCATTGGCGCCGCAACGCCGCCCCCTTGGCAGCGGCCGGGTGGTGTGTCTATGGCCTCGATTTGCTGGGCTTCGGCGCCAGCCACCAACCCGGCCCGCGGCGTTGGCGCCCCCTCGACAATCGCCTCTGGGCGCGGCAGCTCCAGGACTTTCTGGAGCAGGTGGTTGGCCAGGCCGCCGTGCTCGTGGGCCATTCCCTGGGAGGGTTGGTGGCCCTGAGCTGCGCTGTGTTCGCTCCCGCCTGGGTGCGGGCGGTGGTGGCGGCGCCGCTTCCCGATCCGGCTCTGCTGGCGGCGGCTGGCCCGCCGGACCGCACGCCCCGCCAGGCCCCCTGGCGGCGGCGGCTGCGGCGCTGGCTGGTGAACCTCCTCTGCCGCCTGCTGCCACTGGAGCTGATCGTGCCGCTGCTGGCCCATTCGCCCCTGCTGGGCCTGGGGGTCCAGTCGGCCTACCGCAGCCCGGTGCTGGCGGATGGCGAGTTGCTGCGGATCATCGCCCGTCCAGCCCGTCGCCCAGGCGCCGTGGGCAGCCTGCGGGCGATGAGCATCGCCATGGCCCTGCGCCCGCACCGGGCCACCGCGCCAGCCTTGCTGGCCCGGCTGACAAGGCCGATGCTGCTGATCTGGGGGCGCCAGGACCAGTTGGTGCCGCTGGATGTGGCCCAACTCTGCCGCCGCTGGCGGCCCGAGCTGCCTTTGGTCGTGCTCGAGGACTGCGGCCACTGTCCCCACGATGAAGCCGCCGAGACCTTCAATCAGACCCTGCTGCGCTGGCTGGAGGGACTGCCGGCGCTCTCCTGACGGGCCCTTCCGGGGGGTGAACAGCTCCAGGGGAGGCTGTCCGGGCGCCACTCAGCCACTACCGTGGCTGGTTGTGCATCCCCCTCCCGTCCGCGCGCATGAAGCACACCCTTTCGGTGCTGGTGGAGGACGAATCCGGAGCCCTCAGCCGCATTTCCGGTCTGTTTGCCCGCCGTGGCTTCAACATTGAGAGCTTGGCCGTGGGGCCAGCCGAGAAGAGCGGTGTCTCCCGTCTGACGATGGTGGTGGAGGGCGACGATCACACCCTCCAGCAGATGAGCAAGCAGCTCGACAAGCTGGTGAATGTGCTCGGCGTGATCGATCTCACCACCATCCCGGCGGTGGAGCGCGAGCTGATGCTGCTCAAAGTCGCGGCCCCCGCCGAAAACCGCAGCGCCATCTTCGATCTGGTGCAGGTCTTCCGGGCCAAGGTCGTGGATGTGGCCGACGACGCCCTGACCCTGGAAGTGGTGGGCGACCCCGGCAAGCTGGTGGCCTTGGAGCGCCTGCTGGAGAGCTTCGGCATTCTCGAGATCGCTCGCACCGGCAAGGTGGCGCTGGAGCGCGCCTCCGGCATCAACACCGAGTTGCTCAAGGCCACCACGTTGGACAAGCGGGTGCCTGCCTGATCGGGCCCCGCGGAACAGGCCGCGAGTCCTGCTGTGGCAAACCTCGCTCAATGGGCCGCCGTGGGGGGAAGACGCGTTGAGCGGCAGACCTCGGCCGCTCAACGGCCACAAGCCTCAGGGTTGTCCCTTCACCAGCTTGCCTCCCTCCACCAGGCTGGCCTTCACCAGCTTGTCCCCCTGGCGGATCGCATCAACCACCTCCATGCCCTCAATCACCTGACCGAAGACCGCATAGCGGCCATCCAGTTCGGGTAGGGCCTCAAGCGCAATATAAAACTGGGCGCTGGCCGAGTTGGGATCCTGGGTCCTCGCCATGGCCAGCGAGCCTCGCTGGTGGCTCAGGGCCAGCTCCTTGGTGATCACCGGTGTGGTGAGTTCCTGGCCATAGCGGGGTTCCCGGTCCTGCTGGCGCTTGAGCTCCAGTGGAATCAGTCGTGCTTCACCCGTGCTGGGATCGATGAAGTTGCCGCTGCCGTACTGGCTGGCCGGCACCTTGGGATTGGCGGAGGCGGGATCTCCCCCCTGCACCACGAACGGCACCGGTTCGCGCACGACCCGGTGAAACACCGTGCCGTTGTACACACCACGCCGCACGAGGTCCACGAAGTTGCCGGCCGTGAGTGGGGCGTTGTTGCCATCCAGCCGCAGCAGCACCCGTCCACGGCTGGTGTCCAGGGCCACCACGGCGGTTCCGCTCAGGCAGGGGCTGGTGCCAGCGGCGCAGCCCAGGGGCTGGGCGCCACGGTCGGCGGCGCAGGCCACGAGGGTCAGGGGCAACGACAGGACCAGGAGCAGCAGCGGCGCCCAGACCAGTTGACGCCAGAGTGTGAGCTTCATGCCAGACCCTCCAGGGGAACGCCGAGGAAGCGGGCCAGGCGGGCCCCGTCCCGCTCCAGCTCCGCCAGCGGCAGTGGCTCGCCCACCCGGGTGAGCGGCAGGTCGCGGCGGCCCTGCAACCGCAGGGAAAGACGCCGCCTCGGATTGAGACCTTCGCGCACATCCAGGCGCACGGCCTGAATGTCGCGCAGCGCCAGATCCAGCTCGATCCGCTGGCGGAATCCCCGGCGGCTGATCCGCGCCTTGCCGCTGCCGCGGTCGAAGCGGTTGCTGCCGGAGCCCACGTCGAGCGCGATCACCGTCCAGAGGTAGGTGCCCAACAGGGTGGCGGCGATGCCGTAGAGCCCCATCACGAGCCCCTGGGGAACCCAGGTGAGCTCAGCGGGGTGGCCGATCGGCAGCAGATCGAGACCCAAGCGACTGGAGGCGCTGGTGAGCAGAAAGCCCAAGCCTCCGAGGCTCACAGCCGCGGCGACCACGATGTTGGAGGGGCGGCGCGAGCCCAACACCGCCTGCTCCAGCACTTGGGAGTCGTCGCTACTGGAGCCTGCGGCCGACCCCTTGGGGCCGCTGAGGGAAGCCATGGCGCAATGCAAACGCGGTCGAGCTGGGCCATCCTCCCCCGGGGCGCGCCCACCCCTGGCCAGCGGCGCCCTCGCGGCCAGCCGCGGCGGCAGCGATGTCAGCCCGTGTCACACCGCCGCGAAGGCCTCGGCAACGTTGTTACCATCGCCCGGTATCCCACAGCCGCGCGGGTTTCCGAACCCGCCGCCTCCACCGAGACCTTTCATCTCATGACGATCGCTGTAGGACGCGCGCCTTCGGCACGGGGATGGTTCGACGTCCTCGACGACTGGCTCAAGCGCGACCGCTTCGTTTTTGTGGGTTGGTCCGGCCTGTTGCTGTTCCCCTGCGCCTACCTGGCGCTGGGTGGCTGGCTGACCGGCACCACCTTCGTGACCTCCTGGTACACCCACGGCATTGCCAGCTCCTACCTGGAGGGTTGCAACTTTTTGACGGCCGCCGTCAGCACCCCCGCTGACGCCATGGGCCACAGCCTGCTGTTGCTCTGGGGCCCCGAGGCCCAGGGCGACTTTGTGCGTTGGTGCCAACTGGGCGGCCTCTGGCCGTTCGTGGCCCTGCATGGCGCCTTCGGCCTGATCGGCTTCATGCTGCGCCAGTTCGAGATTGCCCGTCTGGTGGGCATCCGTCCTTACAACGCCATCGCCTTCTCCGGCCCGATCGCGGTGTTCGTCAGCGTGTTCCTGATGTACCCGCTGGGTCAGAGCAGCTGGTTCTTCGCCCCCAGCTTCGGCGTGGCGGCGATTTTCCGCTTCCTGCTGTTCCTGCAGGGCTTCCACAACTGGACCCTGAATCCCTTCCACATGATGGGTGTGGCCGGGATCCTGGGCGGTGCCCTGCTCTGCGCCATCCATGGCGCCACGGTGGAGAACACCTTGTTTGAAGACGGCGAACAGGCCAACACCTTCCGCGCCTTCGAACCCACCCAGGAGGAGGAGACCTACTCGATGGTCACCGCCAACCGGTTCTGGAGCCAGATTTTCGGGATTGCCTTCTCGAACAAGCGCTGGCTGCACTTCTTCATGCTGTTCGTGCCGGTGATGGGTCTGTGGACCAGCAGCATCGGCATCATCGGCCTAGCCCTCAACCTGCGCGCTTACGACTTCGTGTCGCAAGAGATCCGCGCCGCTGAGGATCCTGAGTTCGAAACGTTCTACACCAAGAACATTCTGCTCAACGAAGGCCTGCGGGCCTGGATGGCTCCAGCGGATCAGCCGCACGAAAACTTCGTCTTCCCTGAAGAGGTTCTGCCCCGTGGAAACGCCCTTTGATTCCGGCCTTGTCTCCGTTGGAGGCAGGGACATTGATTCCACCGGCTATGCCTGGTGGGCCGGCAATGCCCGACTAATCAACCTTTCTGGTCGTCTGCTGGGAGCCCACGTGGCCCATGCCGGCCTGATGGTGTTCTGGGCCGGCGCCATGATGCTGTTTGAGGTGAGCCACTTCACCTTTGATAAGCCGATGTACGAGCAGGGCCTGATCCTGTTCCCCCACGTCGCCACCCTCGGCTATGGCGTGGGCCCCGGTGGTGAAGTCACCGACCTTTACCCCTTCTTTGTGGTTGGGGTCTTGCATTTGATCAGTTCCGCTGTACTCGGCCTCGGCGGTCTGTACCACGCCCTGCGCGGCCCTGAAATTCTTGAGAATTATTCCGCCTTCTTCTCCCAGGATTGGCGCGATAAGAATCAGATGACCAACATCATCGGCTATCACCTAATTTTGCTCGGGGTGGGTGCTCTGCTGCTGGTTTTCAAGGCCATGTTCTTCGGTGGTGTTTACGACACCTGGGCTCCCGGTGGAGGCGATGTACGCTTGATCACCAACCCCACCCTTTCACCGGCGGTAATCTTTGGGTATCTCACCAAAGCCCCCTTTGGCGGTGAAGGCTGGATCATTGGTGTCGACTCGATGGAGGACATCATCGGTGGCCACATCTGGATCGGCCTGATCTGCATCTTCGGCGGTATCTGGCACGTGATCACCAAGCCGTTTGGCTGGGTGCGTCGCGCCTTTATCTGGAATGGTGAGGCCTACCTCAGTTACAGCCTCGGTGCGCTGAGCTTGATGAGCTTCATCGCTTCGGCCTACATCTGGTTCAACAACACCGCCTATCCTTCCGAGTTCTACGGCCCCACCAACGCTGAAGCCTCCCAGGCCCAGAGCTTCACCTTCCTGGTCCGCGACCAACGCCTTGGGGCCAACATCGGTTCCGCCATGGGTCCTACCGGCCTGGGTAAATACCTGATGCGCTCTCCCACTGGTGAGATCATCTTCGGTGGTGAAACCATGCGCTTCTGGGATTTCCGCGGCCCCTGGCTCGAGCCCCTTCGCGGTCCCAACGGCCTGTCGCTGGACAAGCTCCAAAACGACATTCAGCCTTGGCAGGTGCGTCGTGCCGCTGAGTACATGACCCACGCTCCTAACGCGTCGATCAACTCCGTTGGCGGCATCATCACCGAACCCAACTCGGTGAACTACGTGAACATTCGCCAGTGGTTGGCCGCCACCCAGTTTGTGTTGGCCTTCTTCTTCCTGGTGGGTCACCTCTGGCACGCCGGCCGAGCCCGTGCCGCCGCGGCTGGTTTCGAGAAGGGCATCGACCGTCAGGCCGAGCCCACCCTGGCTATGCCTGATCTGGACTGATCGTTCCAGCTGTCTAAGCCACTGCTTGTTTCGTTGAGCCCTACAGCTCATGCCCCCCGCTTCGGCGGGGGTTTTTTATTGTCTTTACCGCCCCATCCTCCGCGACCGAGCAGCTGGCTGTGGCCGGCTCCAGGAGAACGGTGAAGATCAAAGCCAGCGGCTCCAGAATCGCTAGTTTGACTAGAGTTCGTCCTTGCTTAAGCTCATGCCGCAGCCCTTCAGCCTCAGCTCGCACCCTTGGCCTGGCGCCGTGTTGTGGGCCACTGGCCTTGCTGTTGTGGCCAATGTGGGCATGGCACCCGCGCTCGCGGGGGGGGCATCCCAAGCCCCGACCAGCGGCCGGCCTTGCGATCCAAGCGGGCAGCCCTGCGATGAACAGCTGGCTTCACCATTCGGCCGGTCGCGCACCTTTGCGGCTGCCTTCGTCAACCAGCTGGACCCCGCTGATCAACGCGGTCGCCACCCGCGCCAAGGGCTGAATCTCGGCCAACCTGGAGCGCAACTCGCCCAGACCTTCGGCAGGCCATCGCCTGGACCCTATGGCGGCCCTTACCCCTCTCGACCCAACTACCCCTACCAGGGCCCAGGCGCCCTGCCCGCGCCAGGCCTGATGCCAGGACAGTCCGTCAGCCCGCCTTTGACCCCACCAGCCAATCTCTCCTTCCCGGCTCCGGGCGTGATCTGCGACTCGGTTTACAAGCTCTGTTACAACAATCAGGGCGTCTCCCAGGCCCTGAGTGCAGGCACCTTCGGCCAAGCAGGCTTCGCCAGTGCCATGTTGGCGATGCAACGGGGACTACAGAAACAGTTCCTGCTCAGCAACGGCACCTTCTGTGATGTTTCCGTGCCGGCCTGTTGGAGCGACGGCATGGCGCGGCGCATTCCCTCTGCGCTGATGAGCAGCCAGCTGTTCTATGGCGTCAATGCCGGCAGCGGCATCTACCCTGGAGGCTTGGGCGGAGCCAGCAGCGCTTATGCCACCTGCCGCCTGCAGCAAGGGTTCCAGGTTGTCTACAGCGGCCGCTGCCAGCTCAGCCGCCAACCAGAGGGCAACCGCATGCGCTTCAACGCCCAGCTAGGGAATGGCAGTGTCTTCAGCTTCGTGAACCGTGGCGACAGCTACCGGATCAGAGACAACAACGGTGGCATCTGGCCGGTCAGCTATGTCGATCAGGGGGCCACTGGTGTTTTCACCTGGGCGAACTACACCCTAATGATGACGAAAAGTAGTTACAGCGGGGCCCCCAATCCAGGTCGTTCGCTTGGCGGCCTGCTTGAATCCCTGTTCCAGTAGATCACTCAAGCCCAGCTTGGCGGAAAGCCACTTGATTGCCTGCCTCCCGCTCCTGCGCGGCGACAGTTGTCGCTGCGCTCAGAGGCGAGCCACCCAACGGGGTCAGCCACTGGCGCAGCAGCGGCAGGCTCAGGCCGATCACATTGCTCCAGCATCCCTCCAATCGCTCCACCACCATTCCCCCCAGGCCCTCCAGGGCGAAGCCACCGGCGCAGGCCAGCGGTTCGCCGCTGGCCACGTAACGATCGATCTCCTCGGGGCTGAGCGCCGCGAACTGGAGCGAGGTCGCCACCGTGGCGGAACGTCGGCCCCCGGGCCAGATCAGGCAATGGCCGGTGAGCAGCTGGGCGCGGCCGCCCGCCAGCCGCCGCCAGCGCTGGCGGGCTTGCTCCGCATCGGCGGGTTTACCGAAGGTCTCCCCCGCCAGGCTGAGGAGCGAGTCGCAGCCCAGCACCGCCAGGATCGTTGCCGATTCCCCGGCCCCGGCAACGTTGGCGGCACCCAGGGAAGCCTCCCCGCCAGCGCCCATGGCGCCGGGCAGCCGATCGCGCCTTGATGCTCGCGGGCCGCTGGCGCTGCCAAGTTGCCAGGAATTGTCCCAGCCGCGGGCCGCAAGGACAGCCTCCGCCTTCGCTTCGGCCAGCCTCAGCACGAGCTGTTCGGGGTCTGGGCTTTGGATCGCCTGTTCATCCACGCCGCTCACCTGCCAGCTGAACGGGATGGCCGCCTGCTCCAGCAGGCGGCGGCGAGCCGGGGAGGCGGAGGCCAGCAGCAGCATCGGTAAACACAAAAGCCCTCCCAGCCTGACCAACGGAGGGCACGGCAGCCATCCCCGGGGGCCGTGGGTCGCGATCAACGCATTTTGGATCAAGGCTTGGATGATTGGCGCCATCCCCCGGGGGCCATGCGTCGCGACAATGGGCGCCATGGATGCCTTGATTTCGCCTGTCCGTTCCCTGCAGCGGGCTGCCCGTGCCGTGCGTTGCCTGCCGTTTCGACGCGCCTTCTACGCCACCCTTGCCGAACGGCCCCTCGATGCCGAAGCCCTGGCGGCGGAGGCCGCCGCAGCCTTGCGCTTCGGCCCGCTGTCTCCCCAACGGGCCGAGGACCATCTGCTCTGGTTGATTCGGTTGGGGGTGCTGCGCCGTGAGGTGGATGGCCAGGGGTTGACGCGGCGGGTAAGGCTGACGCCAATGGGCCGGCAACTGCTCCAGCAGATGCCGGCGGAGGTGGCCAGGGCTGGGCCCCTGAGGCGCCTGCAAGGTTTCTGGTGCCGCCATCGGCCGCGTCTGCCGTGAGCGTCCGTTCTGAATCAGCTCGGCCGGGCCGGCCGCCGCTGATGGTGCTGGGGACCAGCAGCGGTGCCGGCAAGTCGCTGATGACCGCCGCCATTTGCCGGGTGCTGCTGCGCCGTGGCGAGCAGCCCCTGCCGTTCAAAGGCCAAAACATGAGCCTCAACGCCTGGGTGGATCCAGCCGGCGGCGAGATGGCCTACTCCCAGGCCCTGCAGGCCTGGGCCGCAGGGTTGGAGCCCAACGTGGCGATGAACCCGGTCTTGCTCAAGCCGCGTGGAGACAGCACCAGCGAGGTGATTCACCTCGGTCGCTCCGTGGGCACGGCCCGGGCGGAGCACTACTACCGCGACTGGTTCCGCCCGGGCTGGCAGGCGATTCGCCACGGGCTTGAGCGGTTGGCTGATGCCCACCCGCAGGGTCGGCTGGTGCTGGAGGGGGCGGGCAGTCCGGTGGAGGTGAACCTGCAGGCGCGGGACCTCACCAACCTGCGCTTGGCCCAGTACCTGCGCGCCCGCTGCCTGCTGGTGGCCGACATCGAGCGCGGCGGTGTCTTCGCCCAGGTGGTGGGGACCCTTGAGCTGCTGCGGCCGGTGGAGCGCCCCTTGATCCGCGGCATCTTGATCAATCGCTTCCGCGGCAGGCGCGAGCTCTTCGACGAGGGCCGCAGCTGGCTGGAACGCCGCACGGGGGTACCGGTGCTCGGGGTCATGCCCTGGTTGGCAGAGCTCTTTCCTCCGGAGGATTCCCTGGATCTGTTGGAACGGCGCGGTCGCAAGACGGGCGCCGACCTGGAGATTGTGGTGCTGCGGTTGCCATCCCTCAGCAACTTCTCCGACCTCGACCCGCTGGAGGCCGAAGCGAGCGTGGGGCTGCGCTGGCTGCTTGCCGGTGAAGACCTGGGCCAGCCTGACGCCGTGATCCTGCCCGGCAGCAAGCAGACGCTGCGGGATCTGGCGGCACTGCAACGCAGTGGCGCTGCGGATGCGCTGCGGACCTACGTCGCAGCAGGGGGCCATCTGTTTGGCCTCTGCGGTGGGCTGCAGATGCTCGGCGCCGAACTGCTTGATCCTCTCGGGCTCGAGGGGGAGGCCTCCGGCGTCGCGGAGGCGCCGCATTCCAGAGCCTGGTCAGGCCTTGGGCTGTTGCCGTTGCGAACGCGGTTCGGCGCCTCCAAGGCCACGGCCCAGCGCCGCGTGGTTTCGCTCTGGCCGCCGGGGCCGCCCTTGGAGCTGGAGGGATTTGAGTTGCACCATGGGCGCAGTGAGTCGCAGGCGTCGCCCCTCACCGCAGAGGCCGATCTGGGGTGGTGGCAGCCCTGCGGCGGTCGGGGAGGCCTGGTGGCGGGAACCTACCTGCACGGAGTTTTCGACAATGGACCCTGGCGCCGACGCTGGCTCAATGTTCTGCGTCAACGCCGCGGGTTGGCCGCGTTGCCCGAAGACCAGCCCCACCACCGCCACCAGCGCGAGGCCCTGCTGGATCGCCTCGCGGCGGAGTTCGAAGCACACGTGGATCTCCGTCCGCTCCTGGCCTGAACTGCCTGGCTGGCGTTGCCCGCTGGCAGCGGATGGGAGACTCAGCGGCGACTGCCTGGTTTCTGAATAGGTCGCCATGAACCCCGTGACCGTCCATTGGCCCGATGGCCGCACCAGCCTTGAGCCCCCCGGGCGCGATTGGCTGCTGGCGGCCCGGGAGGCGGGGCTGATGATTCCCACCGGATGCCTGGGGGGCAGTTGCGGCGCCTGTGAAATCGAGGTGAACGGCCAGATTGTGCGCGCCTGCATCGCCACCGTTCCGCCCAGTCGAGAGGGAGTGCTGACGGTGGCTCTGGCCGCTGATCCTTACTGGTGATGCCTGGGGAAACGCGGCGGTTGCGATCGCAGCGTCCGCACAGCGGTTGCCCTCCATCCTCGATGGCGAGGGTTGGGCGGCAGACATGACGGGGACAGCCCCATGCTCCCGACAGTCCCACTGGGTCGTCGGTCGTCGCGGACGGCAGTCGCCGAAAGTGGTCGCGGAGGGTCGTCGCGCTCGGCGGTCGCGATAGCGAACGGTGGTCGTGGACGGTGGTCGGCGGTCGGCGGTCGCGAACGGCGGTCGCGAACGGTGGTCGTGGAGGTTGAACGCGGCAGTGGTTGGTGGCGTTTGATCGCGGCGCTTGATCGCGGCCATTGATCGGGACGTTGATCGGGACGTTGGACCGGCGGCCCAGGGCGTTGGCCGGGCCGCGCCGCTCTGGTCACGGCTCCGGCTGAATCAGGCCTCCTCCAAGCAGCACATCGTCGGCGTAGAACACTGCGGCTTGGCCAGGTGTGATCGAGAACTGGGGCTCCAGGAACTCCAGCGCACAGCGATGGGGCCGGTCGGCCGAGTGGTCCGATGCCGTGGCCGCCAGCGGTGTCAACCGGGCGGCAACCGGCTCACTGCGATAGCGCACCTGCACGCTCAGCTCCAGCGCTTCGCTGGGGGCCTCGATCGACACCCAGTTCACCGCCCCCACCAGGCAGCCGCCACGGGCTGCCGCGGCCCGGGGCGCGACGACGACGCGGTTGAAGGCCCCATCTAGCCGCACCACATGCAAGGGCTCGCTCCAGGCCACCCCCAACCCTTTGCGTTGACCGATGGTGAAGTGCTCGATGCCATCGTGTTGGCCCACAACGGTCCCGTCCGTCAGCACGATCTGCCCCGGCCGGGGCGGCAGATAGGCGTCCAGGAAGGCGCGCATGGAGCCATGGTGATCGGCTAAACACAGATCCTGGCTCTCCGGCTTGGCGGCGGTGCGCAGCCCAAGGTGGGCGGCCTTGGCCCGGGTTTCGGCCTTGCTGAGATCGCCCAGCGGGAACACCAAGCGGCTCAGCAGCTGCTGCGGCAGGTCGTAGAGGAAATAGCTTTGATCTTTATTGGCATCCAGCCCGCGCAGCAGTTGGGCTCGTTCGCGTCCATCACCGGGCAGCGGTCGCTGCGCCTCGGCCCCAACAGGGCGGACGCGGGCATAGTGGCCGGTGGCGAGTCGGTCGATGCCACGCTCCTCGAGCGCCCAGGCGAGCATCGGCCCAAACTTCACCATGCGGTTGCAACGGGAGCAGGGCAGGGGGGTCACGCCCTGGCCATAGCCCTCCACCAGCACGTCGATGATCTGGTGGCGAAAACGTTCGCGGCTGTCCACGAGATGGTGGCGGATGCCGAGTTGCTCGCAAATGCCAGCCGCGTCCAGCAGGCCTTCGGCGCAACAAGCGCCTTTGCCACTCATCAACCACAGGGTCAGACCCTCCACCTCCCAGCCGGCTGCGACCAGCATGGCGGCAGTGAGAGAGCTGTCGACTCCTCCAGAGAGACCGACGACGACGCGGTGCTCACCAGGCCAGGCGCGGAGGCGCTCAATGGCGGCTTCGGGGGCAGCTTCTGGGACAGCTTCGGGGGCGAAGGATGTCGAGGTAGCGGAAGACAGGTGCACCATGCCGTCGGTAATCGAGCGATGGAGATTTGCGCTGGAATGTATCGAGATTTCCTCGGCGCCGATTCCAACATACACGCACTGCCCTGCTGATCACAATGCGGCGACAGGGTTGGGCTGCGGCGGAACATGCGAGACGTACAGTCAGAATGGGCAGATCGCCAACGAATGCCTCCTGTCCATCCCCCGTGCGCGCCATGCCCAGGAAGAGCCAACGCTTCTCAAGCCCGACCGTCCTGCTGCTAACCGCAACCCTTGAGCCTCCCGGCCGCGATGCGGCAACGGTTGCACGGCGCCGCCAGCAATACGCAGAAGCACTTCGCTATTGGCTGACGAACACCGATCAGCGCATCGCCGGTGTTGTTTTTTGCGAAAACTCAAGCCGTGACCTTGACTGGGTCCATCAGTTAGCGAGCGAGATTCCCGATCGAAAGCCCTACGAGATTTTATCGTGCACCGACAATGACATCCCGACGGGTATGCACTACGGCTACCCAGAGTTAGCCATCCTCGATTTTAGCGTTAGCACCAGCCACTTGCTCCAACAACACAGTTTCTTTGCCAAGATCACTGGCCGCCTTCTCTTCCCCTCCCTGAGTCGACTTCTCGATTCCCTCCCCCCCTCCATCGACGCCTGCCTCGACTATCGCTGGGCCTATCCCAGGGAGAGCAAGCAATGGAGTGCCTATCGGGCTCGTACGGAATTGATGCTATTCAGCCGCTCCTATTACCTAAAGACAATCTATGGCACACGTCAAGCGATGGTGCAGAACAATATTGGCTTGATCGAAGAGTTCATCCCCTGGCTGATCAACCCCAAGGAGCCTGCCAACCAGAAGGTTCTCTTTCGCAGGCCCATCGAGTGCAAGCCCTCCGGCTTCAGCGGCGACGGCCACAACTACGATTCAAGCTCCCGTAAACTCAAAGCGGTAACCACAGCAACGATGCGTGCGCTCCTGCCTTGGGTCTGGATCTAGGCCACCAGGCCTTGGCCAGGCTGGCGCGACGGATGCCTTGCTGGGCCACGCGGCTGCAGGCCAGGATCTTGATATGCAAAACGGCTGATAAAGAGCGATAGAAACAAGGGCCTAACATGAGAGATATTGAGCAAAATGATTAACATGCTACCGCCAGGATTAGACAGGGTTGCAAGATGGCGAAGCCCGTCCCTTGGGCCGGCCAAATGCCCCAGAACATCCGACGCCTGCAGAACATCCGGCGCCTGCTGGACATCCAGTGCCCGAATGCAACCATATTCGAGGCCTAGTGCTACCAGTTCTCTGCGCAACTCCGATGTCTAAATATCACCCATCAGCACTAAGCCGCCATTGGCAGTAAGTGCCGATTTATTCACCTCGATACCAACGATAGCCGCCTGCGCACGCTGCGGCTTGCCAACTGCCGTAGTCGGACCATTGCCATAACCGACATCCAGAATCTCCCGAGCATCGCCGCGTATTCAGGGGAGAGCCTCCCGGCATTCGATCCCATCGCAATCATCGATTGCGCTCTTCGGTTGTTGGCAGCGAAAAGCGTGAACAGCATCCGAAGCAACCGCCTGTGTGGGGCGCGTCGATCATTGACATCAGAACTTTCCGCAGCAGAAAAATAGCCATCGCCAATTCAGCTTCTCATCGCCGAGAACCTTTCCAACGGCAGAGGCTGAACAGCCGGCCAAAGCCAAGGCTTGCGCCACAATTGCGTTCGTCCAGTCCACCGCCTCGGCAGGCAGCCGGGAGCCCGCCAGCGACCACTCGCCCCCCAGCCCGCTCCCGATGCACATCCCCGCCAGCTGGCCCCGCCGCGACGCCGACCACCTCCTCGTGACCTCCGCCGCGATGGCGACACTGGAGGAAGAACTGTTCCGCAGCGGGCTGCCGGTGGCGGCGCTGATGGAGAAAGCGGCCCTGGCCCTGAGTCGCCGGATGCTGGAGGCGCTGGTCGGCAACCAGGCGAACCAGCACGGGAAGGCTGACGTGCTGGTGCTGGTGGGGCCTGGCCACAACGGAGGCGACGGTTTGGTGGTGGCGCGGGAACTGTTTCTCGCTGAGGTCCCCGTGCGCATCTGGTGCCCCTTCGAACGGCTAAAGCCGCTCACCGATGCCCATCGACGCCATGCCCGCTGGCTGGGCATCCCCGAGCTCGTCGCGCCGCCGCAGCCCGGGGAGTTTGCCCTCTGGGTCGACGCCCTGTTCGGCATCGGCCAGAAACGCCCTCCCTTGGAGGCGATCGAAGCCCTGCTGGTGGAACGTGAGCGCTATCGACCGGGGGGTCTGGAGGCGATTGATGTGCCGACGGGCCTCTGTGCCGATCGAGGGCGGCCGTTGGGGTTCGCGGCCGCCACCGCTCGCCGCACCTGGTGTGTGGGGCTGGTGAAGCAGGGCCTGGTTCAAGACACAGCCCTGCGCTGGGTTGGCCGACTGGAACGCATCGACCTAGGCCTGCCCCCACAGCTATTGAAGGCGGTTGACCCCCACACCCCACTTGGCCTCGGACCGGAGGACCAGTCCTCCGCCCCCAGACCGGAGCCGGATCCAGCTGCCTCCAAGTACGGCCGGGGGCGTCTGCTGGTGGTGGCCGGCAGTCGGCGCTACCGCGGCGCCGCCCATCTCGCCCTGCTCGGGGCAAGCGCCAGCGGTTGCGGCAGCCTGCGGGCGGCCGTGCCGCCGGAGCTGGCCGCGAGCCTGTGGCAAGTGCTGCCCCATGTGGTGGTGGAGCCGCGGGTGGCCAACAAAAACGAGGGGGGCACACCGC
>Ga0315903_10005019_pt1 | contig 17401 bp, 15 predicted proteins | sample LakEriMetagenome_7_FD_203524 | JGI IMG/M metagenome (GOLD analysis project Ga0315903, IMG submission 203524) | Freshwater fungal communities from buoy surface, Lake Erie, Ohio, United States - Buoy 2 MA119 | ecosystem: Environmental > Aquatic > Freshwater > Lake | place: USA: Lake Erie, Ohio...
GATTTTAGACAATCATCACCTGTAGAGTTGTGTTACTCAGATGTAGACATAACTGACGTGTGCTGTAACTGTACAACCCCTTCATAAAAAACATATATGGCAGTAAGTTCAACATACTATTTAAACGCACCATCACTTGGGTCCGCAACAGCTGTATTCTCAAATGCAGCTTTAACTACCCTTGCAGCCGATGGCTTTTATTCTGATGGCGTAATATCAAGAGAGCAGGTTAGTGGGGTATTATTACCACAGCAGACTTGCCCATCTTGTGCTACCCCTTGTGGAGAAACAGTTACCGCAAGTGGTGGTCAAGGCATTTATCTGCTTGATTTAGAGACCGGGACCACTGTGGGTGACGTAGGTGCTGTCATTGTAAGATTTGAGCCTTATGGAGTCCCTGATGGCATTAGAGGAACACTTGGTGTTAACGTCTACAATAAACTTGTTTCATCTGTAGATGGCTTACATCAAAGTAGTAATGCAGGAAGTTTTACATACGTAGGTCAAACAAGTGGAGATTGCGGAATATCAGGAACAACTTACCCTGCATTAGCAGAGTTTACTTATAATGGAACAACATTTATTGCTACAGGCGATACTCAAAGTGTAACTGTAGCACCGGGCGATGTGTCATTAGGCGCATCTGCTCCCGGTAATTGCCTAATGGTAATACCAAAACTTACAGCGTCTCCATCTATTATTAACTTTGAGGTAGTTGGTCCGTGTAGTGGGACAGCTTGGCAGATGTCAGTGGCTTGCCCTGAACTTCTTACAGGATTTAGTTCAAGTGTTAGTGCTGTATCATCGGTAGCTGCGTGTGCTTTATCTGAAACCACGACTTATTACAATGCTTCATTGGCTAACACTCCGGGCACAGTTGGTCTTTATGACTTGGTGTTTGCAGATGCTTACGGGGCTACCCCATTGACTGCAGGATTCTATCGTGCATCAGGCTCAATTACCGGTGGTAATGATTGGTTTCAAGTTAGTTCAGCAGGTGTAGTTGTGGCTTTAGGGGTTTGTGCTCCAACAACTGCGTCTTTAGCTTGGTCATTTACAGAAGCAGGTGGTTCGGTAGGTACTATGGATTTATATGTGAATGGCTCTATTGTTGAAAGTAGAAGTGTTACATCAAGTGGCACACGTACTGTATCTGCAGGTGACACCATTAACGTACAAGTTACTTGTGCACAATGCACAGGTGGTGGAGGAACGTATGCAAATGCATACTCTACAGGAATAAACGTTGATTCTGATTGTTCTTCAACAGGGGGTGCAAGTATATTTACATCAGTTTACACTGTAGTAAGTGGAGATTTAGGAACAACATTAAACTTAAATACATTTGCAGTATGCGATACTGCTTGTGTGTAAAATAAATAATTATGGCGAATAAAACATTGACATACAAGGATGACATAACAGGGTGGGTATCATTCTATTCTTATTATCCTGATTGGATGATTGGGATGAATAACTACTTCTATACATTTAAAGGAGGAAATTTGTATCGTCATAATGTTAATCCGCTTAGAAATACATTCTATGGTACGTATACACCAAGTAGCGTACAAAGCGTATTTAATACATCACCTCTTGAGAATAAGTTATTTAAAACCATCAACTTGGAGGGGGATGATAAGTGGGCGGTAACCTTAGAAACTGACCTGCAATATTCAGGATTTATACAATCAACTTGGTTTGAGAAGAAAGAGGCATCGTTTTTTGCCTTTATTAGGAACAATAGCGTTGGTGAACTTGCTTTAAGAAGCGTGAATGGTATAGGCAGAAGCACAAGTGTTACGGGTGGTAACGTCATTAATTTTGCTCCATCAATTGAGATTGGTAGCATTATTAGTGTTGGAGACTATTTCTACTTCTCAGTTCCTCCATATACGACCCCTGTACTTGCAGGTGCTGTAACAGCAATTACGGTAGATTTAATTAATGGTATCAACAGAATTACCATCAATACTACCATACCGGGAACGACACCAATACCTATACAAACCGCATTTTTCTTGTACATTAAGAACTCAGTGGCAGAATCTCACGGAGTATTAGGACATTATTGTACATTTAATATAGTAAACGGGTCTACAGACAAAGTTGAACTGTTTGCGGTGGAGTCTGATGTTATGAAAAGTTTTCCTTAAATTTAATATCTTTGTAACGATATGGCATTATACATACGAGAATTAAACGAAACCGATTACGATGATATTCTCGTTGATTGGTGGAAACAATGGGAATGGACGGCTCCGCAAAGAGACTTCCTTCCTGACAATGGTAAAGGTGGTATTATTGTTTACGATGACGATACCCCTGTGTGTGCAGGATTTATGTATTTGACCAATTCAAAAGTTAGTTGGGTAGATTGGATTATATCTAATAAAGAATATACCAAGAAGCCTGAGAGAAAAGATGCTATTGAATTATTGGTATCTGCATTGACCGAAATATCTAAGAAGTCAGGAGGTAAATATGCTTATGCTTTAATAAAAAACAATAGCCTTATAAGTACTTATGAATCTCTTGGATATATCAAAGGCGATAATTACACAAGTGAAATGATAAAATTATTATAATATGGGAGTAGCAACAGGAATAGCAGCAGCTTCATTAGCATTAACGGCAGCTTCAACAGCAGGTTCTTTTATACAAGCAGGTAAGCAAAGAGACAATATGCGTCAAGCAGAAGCTGATGCTGAATTAGCAATGGAGGAAGCAAGAAAGAAATTGGAAACCAATTTCTATAAAGGCTTATCTATTAATAAAGAACCATATGAACTCCAAAGAGAAGCATTGTTATCTTCAGGAGCACAAGCTATACAGGCAGGTGTAGAAAGTGAAAGAGGTGCAGCTGCTACGGCAGGTCGTGTACAGATGGCACAGAACGAAGCGCAAGCAGGAATCAGGTCTGATATGGGAAGAGAGATGCAACAACTTGAGCAATTAACTGCACAAGAACAAAGTCGTCTTCGTGATGTTGGTGCTCAGTTAGATTTAGAAGAGGTTGCAGGTGCTCAATTGGCAGCAGCAAATTCACAAGAGTTAGCAGCGCAAGCGCAACAACAAGGAATGGAAGGTCTTATAAGTTTAGGACAACAGGGTGTTAGTCAAATACCATTGTTTCAAAAAACAAATCCTGTAAAGCCACTAATAGCTGACGTAAAAGTAGGTGCATTACCGCCTGCAATGGCTGCATTTGCTGCACAACAAAGTAGTGCTCCTATTGCTGCTCCATCAAGTCCGGCTTTTAAAGGTGCTCCTTTATTGAATAATACAACGCCTAAGCCTCCTGCAGTTCCTGCTTTTTTACAAAGTCCACAACAAAGACAACAAAATTTTAGATTTTATAGTCCATCTACGTATCAGAATCCTTTTGATATATTTGGAAAATAATAAAAATATATAAATGGCAACATACTATAAATACGCAGAACGAAGTGCTGACTCGCAGATAAATTGGGCTGAGGTTGGTAAGAATATGAGCGATATGCTCCTTGAGGAAAATCGTATTCGTGAACAAAAAAAGACTGCAATTGATGCCGCTTCACGTAAGTATGGTCAGGTGCTTGCCAACTCTCCTATGGGAGAACACAGAACTGCAAGAGAAGCTACTTTAAAGTTTGCTGATGATGCTGCTAATTATATGAGAATGCAAGACCAACTTTTGAAGTCAGGTCAAATGAAATTAAAAGACTATACAATTGCTCGTCAAAATTTATTGGACGGAACTGAAAATGCATTTGCTGCAATGAAAGAGTTTCAGAATGATTATGGTGAGTTAATGGAAAGAGCAAAGACCAATCAATCTGCTCTTCTTGAGTTAAGAAGTATGGAGCAGGTTCAAAAATTTGGCAATTGGACTAAGTCAGGTTTTTATATTAATCCAACAGACGGTAATGTTAACGTTGCTATGATGACTGAAAAAGACATTAATGGCAAAAAAGTTTATACGATGGATGACAATCCGGGTGAATTTGCATCTGTAAATTACGTAAGAGGATTAATTAAAACAAGGTTTAATAGGTACGACCCTAACGCAGCAGCTGATGGTTTTGTTAAAGCTATGGGTACTCAAATTGAAGCAGTACAGAAAGCTGTAGCTGATTTGAGGAATCAGGGATTGATTCAAACTGTTACTGACATTAGAAATAAAAAGACTATAGACCCTGTAACAAATCAAATTATATACAACATTGATATGGCTGAAAATCAAGCCGTACAAGCCGCACTTGCTAATGATTACGATAGAGCATCACTTCTTACTGATAGTAAAAAGACTGCTCCTAATGGTAAGCTGTATGATTTTACAGACAATGCTCAAGAAGCTGCAGCTAATCCTAATTTAATACTTAAAACATACGACCCAAATACGGGTCAAATTGCTCTTAAGTTTACTGATAAGCAGATTAAGGATTCTAACGATTATATGTTAACTGAATTTAGAAGAAGATATGATTACGAGAAAGACATTAAAACAACTCCTCAAACTCAATTACAAGAACGTAGAGCACCTACTCCGGGAGAGATTGATGAGAAAAATAAATTAGCAGATGCTAGAAACTTTGCGCAAAATATGGCTACAGCATTAACAGGAAAAGACCCTGTTGCTGTTGGCAATGCAATTAAATATTTAGCAAATAAGTCAGGTAAGATAGTTAATAGAACAGCATCCGGAATTACTGTATCAAATACAGATGGTTCAAATGCAAGTACATACAATTTTAATGAAGCAGGAAAATTAGCTGACCCTAAAAAATTAACTACTGCGTTGGTTTCTGCTTTTGGTGTTGAGTTACCTGAAGACAAAATAGTTAACTTTGCTAATCAATTTATAGGAAACAATCCATTAGAAACAAAAACATCAGCATCAGGATTCGCTCCTAAACCAACAAATATAAGTCCAATAGATGCGTATAATCGGGAAGTAGATGTTTCAGTTTCAAAAAGTCCTGCAGCTAAATGGGCTTCAGAGGATGCTTTTGCTAAAGAATTAAATAATGCTGTTACTAAATTTGGATATACGGCTAAGTCTTCACTTGCAACAGAAGGTGTATATTTGAGAGATAAAGATGGTAATGATTCTGAAGTTTTTGAAATAACAAAAGATGAAGCACAAAATAAAAAAGTATTGAAACGCATTTCTGATTGGATTAAAAATGACCTTAAAGGAGCGACACCTGAAGAAAAGGAAGCAAATGCAGGAAGTGCACTACAAACATTAGGTGTTACAAAACCGGGTGGGGTAGGAGCAAAATATAACTAATAGATATAAACAAATAATATGAACGAGCAAGCATTACAGGACGCATACAATTTATTTGTAAGTCAAGGATACAAAAAAAGTATTGATGACTTTAAACAATTAATTGCAACAAACCCTGAAGCGTTAAATGATTCTTATAGTTTATTTAAGTCTCAAGGTTATAACAAAAGTGTTGATGATTATAAAAATCTATTAGGAGTTTCTTCTGTTGCAGGTCAGCCTATTGTAAAAAAAAAAGTTACTACGGCTTTACCTTCGGAAGTTGGTTCTGTGGTTTCGTCAAAACCGACTGAAGATAAAGAAGTTGGATTTATTGGCAATTTAGCTTCATCTCTTGATAAGGCTGTTTTAAAAGGTTTTATTGGAGAGCCTATAAAAGCATTAGGTACATTTTTAGAATGGGGTACAAGTAAAGTTACCGGAGGTTCAGGTAAAGCGCCTATTAGCGATGCTTTAATAAAATTTGGTACAGAATACAATAAAATTATTGATGAACTTACCCCTCAGGATGAAGAGTTCAAAGGAACATTAACAGACCAATTTGGTCAAGCATTTGGGCAATTAGCATCTTTGGTTGCTACACAAGGTGCTGCAGGATTAATAGGAAATGCAGGTAAAGCTGCAACTGCATTAGAAATGGCACAGATGTCAGCGCAAGCTATCCCAAAAGCAACAGGCGCTTTTACGGCAGCTGCTAAAGAACTTGGTAAGACAATAAGCGCACCTGCTTCAGTAAGTGCAGGTCTTGCAATGGGTCAATCTGAATTTGAAAGAGCAAAAGAGGCAGGAGCAACTGATGAACAGGCTTACAATGTATTCTTAAAAAACTTATCCGTTGGTTCTGTTTTAGAAGCCATTCCTGTTATGGGATTCTTAAAAAGATTCAATAAAGCATCTGCAGGTGGTGTAGTCAATTATTTAAAAACTAAAGCAGTAGGTGGTCTTGTCGGTGGTACTGAGGAGATGACTACTGAAGTAATGCAGCAGTTGTACGCTAACCAAACAGCAAAAGATATATATAATACGAATCAGGATTTATTTGAAGGCGTTGCTGAATCAGGAGGAGTAGGTTTTGGTGTTGGTTTCTTGCTTAACGCAATGGGTGCTAATGCTAAGATTCTTAGAAAAGAAGGAAAAAATGAAGAAGCAGATGTTGTAGAGCAACAAATAAAAGAATTTGAGCAGCAAGCAAAAAATGGCGGACCTTCATCATATGCCTTTAATGGTATAAAAATACAACCTCTTCAAAAAGAAGACGGAACTATTGAAGACCCGACCTCGCTTATGACATCCATTATTGATAATATGGATGGCAATGAATTAGCAAAAGCTAATATTGAAATAGTTAATGACCCTGCTCTTAAATTAAAGATGCAAGACAAAATTGTTACGGCATCTATTAAAGAACAAGTAAGGCAAGGTAATCCTGAACTTAATGAACCGAGCATTAATGCAATTACTGAATTAGAAAAAGAACTAAGAAAATTAGAAGGTAATACCACTCAGACAGGTAAGGATAAAGCTGCAGCCATACGTGCTCAGATTAAAAATATTCAAGAGAATCAGCTACAAGAAGAAGCTGTAACAGAAACAATAAAATCAGAACAAGATGCCATTCAAAAGCAAGCAGCAGGTCAAGTACCTGTACAGCCAACAACCGGAATTAGCCAAGAAGTGGAGGGAGGAAAGCCCCAAGCAAAACTTGAAGGCATTACCGAAGAAGGTGAAACAACTGAAGTCAATCAAAAAGAAGTAATCATTGGTGCTCCTAAACAAGTGTCTTCAAAGACACTAACAGAACAAGAGCAGATTGCTCGTATGGAAGAAATGTTTGCTGAGCAGGAAGTGCCTGATGCTCCTCCTGTAAATCAAGGCACGTCAGTAACTAACAAGTCTGCATTAGACCAAGTAAAGACTAAACTAAAAGATGATGCAAAAATATCTATTGTGGAGTCGGCACAAAGAGTCCTTACAACACTTCAATCAGTCCTTCCAAACTTTGACATTGTAGTGCACGATACCGATGATAGTTACGAAGCAGCTATGGGTTCAATTAATGCAACCCCGGATTCTGCAGGTAACTTCTCATATGTTAAAATGCCTGATGGGTCATATGTTGGTCGTATTGACATCAACTTAAATAGAGCAAACCAAAGAACAGTAGGTCACGAAGTTGCCCACGGTGTTATGCTTAAAGCATTTGGAGAAAGTCCTGAGACATTTAAGAGCTTCAAGAACAGGATTGCATCTGTACTAAGTGAGAGTTCAAACAAGCAGCTATCTGACTTTGCAAGTCAATACGCTGAGATTGATTCATACGAGGAGTATCTTGCTGAATTAACTGCCGCATTAGAGCAACAGGAAGGCAAGATTGATACCACTACAATGCAGAGAATAGCTGCATTAATTAATGAGTTGGTATCTAAAATTACTAATGGAGCATTCACTCCATTCCAAAATACGGCTGATACCAAAGAAGCAGTTGAGTTCTTTAGAAACATATCAGAGTCAATCCGTAAAGGTGAGGCTATCAAAGAAGCTGATATTGCTATTAAAAAGAAAGATACAAAAGAGGCTAAAGCTGAAAGAAAATCAAAGGCTCAGATAATTGGTCGTAACGCACAGCTATCTGCTATTGCTAAGTTTAATTTAAACTTGGCTCGAGAGATGCAGAATAATAAGATGCCTGCTAAAGATATTAGATTGGCTACCGGTTGGGAGAAGGGTTTAGATAAAAAATGGAGATACGAAATTCCTGATGGTAAGTTTAAAGACATTGACTTAGATGATTTAAAAAAAATAATTGATAACGATGGTACAGCTATTAGGGTTTCTAAATTAGGAGATATATTTGATGCTCCTGATTTGTACCAAGCATATCCTGAAATTAAAGATATAAACGTTAGATTTAAAGAGTTGCCTCCAAGAAACTACGGTTCTTTTAATATTAGAGATAAAGTAATTACGGTTAATAAAGACCTGTACAATGAAAAAAGACCGGAGGCAGAGTTGACTATGCTTCACGAAATGCAGCACTACATTCAAAACGTAGAGTTGTTTGAGCGTGGGTCTAATCAAGCGTATGCTCCGATTATGATGAAGTATATTATTAATGACTTCAAAAGCAAGGTTGATGCTCAAAAAAAGAATTATGATGAATTAAAAAAAGCATTCCCTGATAACAAAGAGGCTATTAAAAATTACCGTGATTTATATAAGTCAGCTAAAGAAAAATACGAAAAGGTTAAAGACTTAGCATTACAAAAGCAAAGCAAGGAGACAAAAAAATCTCTTAAAGAAATGGGAGAAAGCGCAGGCGTAACTATTTCTACCTCTGATATATTTGGCAAGAAAGCTGCTGACGCATTTAACCTGTACTACAGAGTAGCAGGTGAAGTTGAAGCAAGAAACGTAGAGAACAGAAGCAAGTTAACTCCTGAGGAAAGAAGAAAGACAATGCTTGCTGAGACAGAGAACATTGACAGGGAAGACCAAATTATGTTTGATAACAGCGAGTTACTGTTTACCGAAGAGGTTCAAAATCTAAAAGAAGAATTTCCTGTATCAAAGGCGCAGCTTAGCAATGACAATAAGGTTTCAAAACTAATTAAAGATGCAAGAGCGCAAGGATTTTCTGAGGCTGCCATTGAGACATTCTTAAAAGGTAAAGGTTTTAGTACTCAGCAAATCAATGCAGCAATGGGTAAAGAAACAGAAGCTGCAGGGAGAGTTGCTTTATCTGAAGAGATGCTACCGGGTTACACCAACTTAATGGCAAAGGTGGATTCATTGATTAAAAAAGGAGATTCATTAAGAGGCGTTCTTAGTTTCTTAAAAAATTCTAATGAATACATAAACGCTACTGACATCCAAAAAGAAAAGTTAGTTCGTGAACTACGTAAGAAACTTGGTATTAGAGAGAAGTCAGCGCCAACGGCTCAAAGACTACTTGGATTAATACAGGATGTTACTAAGATTACATTAACTGAAAAGCAGTTCTTTACTAAGCAAATTAAAGACTTGGCAAGAGGGGCAAAGGATGCCAAGAAACTGTGGAGACAAGCAAGCAGTGAGTTAACCAAAGAATTAAAAGAATTAGCATCTTCAGGTAAGATTACAGCTAAGCAATTGGCTGCTGTATTACGTAAGTTTTCTTCTGTAGATATGTTCAAAGAGAAGTCAATAGAAAAGTTTGTTGACTATATGGAGAAGGTATTCTCTGATGCAGAGTACGCAAGCAAACTTGATTTTGCAAGAAGCACGCTTAAAACAGCTAAGAAGAATATTGCTACCAAGATTGGTATTGCTGACGGATTATACAATCCATTAAACAGACTATTCTCAGTTGACCCATCATTGATTCCTGACTCAGTGCTTGATAAGTACTTGGCATTGGTTGATATGTTTGGTAAGAGACAAGCTGTATTAGACCTTGCAGAAAAATCTCAAGTTAAAAAAGTTACCGAAGATATATTGGATGCAATTGCTGAAGAGCAGTCTCTTGCAGATGAATTAGCTGATAGATTTAACGAGTCTCCTAATAAATTATTTAGTGATGATGGAAAGTTAGATTTTGCTCAAAGCCTAAAAGAGATGGTTAAAGAAGGTGAGATTACTGAAGCGGAGGCTGATATAATGCGTAAGTATAAGTCAGATATACTCCCTCAAGTAGAGTCAAAAAAAATGACCGAGCAAGAAATTGCAGAAGAGAAGGAAGGTTTAATAAGAGAGATTGAAGATGCTAATGTTGATTCAAGTGGTTTGCCTACGGCAGATGAGCGTTCATTGGCAAATCAATTAAGAGACCTAATCAAAACAAAAGCAATCGACAAGCTGAACAATACAGACTTGAAGAATTTGCTTAAAGTAATTAGCAACATCAACAATAATTACTTGCCTCATTTTGCTCAGGTATTGGTAGAAAAAATGAATGCTATCAATGAGGGAGAGAAGTTATCTTCTGCGGTAGGGAAAGCAAAACTGCCTAAACTATCTACATTGTACGCTAAGTTCAAAAATTTATTTACCGGTAAGGGTGCTACTCTTGAGTTGGTTAGAAGAAGTCCTCTTTACTATATAGACCAAGTGTTTGGTAACTTTAAAACTAAGGACATCTACAACTCACTATTGAAGAAAGCGGCTCAAGGTGAAGCAAGATTTACATCAGAACTAAAGAAGGTTCAGAATATATTAGAAAGAGCAGAAGAGAAGGTTGCTAAGTCATTTGACCTTGATGGGAATGACACATTGATGTCTAAATTCAAGATGATGACCTATATGATTCAGCTTGAGTATGATTCAAACGTAGGGGATAAACAAGTTAATCCTGCAGCTGATTATCTTAAAGCTACAATCAAACATATTGATGAAGGCAAATCTCAATTTGGTGAGCGTGATGCAGAGATGCTACAAGACATACTTAACAAGTACGGAAAAGTTGTAGGCAAGGATGAGAATGGTAAAGACATTATTGAGATAGACAATCAGAAGCTGTACGATTCATTTAACAAAGCAGAGAAGGATGCCATTAAGGATATTCGTGGTATCAATGAGTCATTAAGAGGTAAGGCTGAGTATACTGCAGCAATTATTCGTGGCGATAAAATCAGTCCACTAAATAACTACGTACACTTAAACGTACTTCACGAGACTCAACCTAATGAGTTGACATCAGGCTCTGCCTTTATCACTGAGTTCAACAACTCAATGAGACCATCTACAAAGGCTAAGTCTTTGATAGCAAGAACAGGTAAGGTTTCTCCTTTGAACTTTGATGTGTTTGCATCTGCTCAGCGTGGCGCTAAGTTTGTATTGATGGATTACAATTTAACTGAGCCAATCAGGACTGCTCGTAAGACGCTTAATCAGGCTCTTTTAAACTTGGAGGAGCAAGGAAGAATACCTAAGGAAAACAGACAGGTATTTAATGCCATAAGAGATGCGTTTGAAGAGGCTGTTGAGAATCTTTTGACCAACTCTTATATCTCAAATGCTTTCTTAGATAATGTCATTGATTACATAAACAAGCAAGGTTACAGAGCCGTTCTCGCAGGAACAAGCAGATTTGTATCAGAGTTAAGTTCAAACATCTCGTTTGCAATTATTTCGGACCCGAGCGCATTTAAGACAGGTTACGATAATAGAGATGTGATTATGTCTACTGATGCTCCTACTATTATGAGTAATGTAGGTAGTACTCAAACAAGTAGAATCTTCCCTACTGATACTTTATCAGGCAAGTTGATTGACACAAACGTATTGAACCAAGCGAATGGTATTAAGGGCGGTAAAGCAAAAGGATATATTGCCAATAAAATTCAACAACTATTTAACCGTACAGGTAAAAAGTATTTGAACACTGTAGAGTTAACAGCAGATGCTTTAATATCTACACCGGATAAGATTGTAATGCGTCCTATTTGGTTTGGTTCATTTGCAAATGAGTTTAAAAAGATTACAGGCAAAGACGTAAACTTTGATAAGATTGCTGCCAACGATGAGGCTTATATGTCTCAGAACAAAGAGGCGATTGATAAGTCAAAGAACTTTGCTGACGAGCGTTCTGTGTTTACGGGTGCTTCAGATAATGCGTTTATGGGAATCCTAAAAGGAACTCCTAAACCTAATCAAAGCGGATGGTTAAGAGCGTTTAATAACTTTAATAACTTTATGACTCGCTTCTTGATATTTGAATATGCTACTGCACGTGCAGGTATCAATGCTGCTATAGGCAATGGCTCAATGACTAAGAAGGAAGGTGCTGCATTGGTTGCTGCGGTTACCACTCGTATGATGGTATACAGCTTACTAACTCAGGCTTTAGGTAATGGTCTTATGGGTCTATTCTTTGATGACGAGGAGGAAGAAAATGACGATACAATCCTTCAAAACATTGGTCAAGCATTTGCATCTGCATTCTCTTCAATAGCATTGGGTAGAGACTTTGGTAACGCTACGAAACTATTCATTAACGAAGGAGTAGAACGTGCCAATGAAGAATACCTTGACTTTTTAAGAACAGGAGAGTACGATAGATACGAAGATAATATCCAAAACTCTTTAGTCCCTCAAGAAAAGAAAGGAAGACAAACAGGTGTTTGGGATTATGTTAAAAATATGGGAGGAGCATTTACTCCTATTTTAAAGACTACAGATTTAATCATCAAGAATAAAACTGCTGCTGAACCTAAAACAGCAGAAGCTATAAAGAGAAGAGAGAAAGAAAGCAATATTCGTATTCCTTTAGAGATTGCCGGCAACTTAGGTCTTGTTCCTATGTATAAGGATATTAGAAAGGCGGCTATGAACGACATCTATAAAGACCTTGACAAGAATAAGGGTGTAGAGGTAGAGCCTTTAAGTGAGAATCAAAATGACCAAATTAAAGCACTTCGTGAATTAAAACAAACGACACAAGATGATGATGCTTTAAGAGAAATAAATAAAAAAATAAGAGAGATTCAAGCCACAGGTGAGCAAGCTAAAAAATACGAAGAGGCAAGTAAGAGAGAGTCTGAAAAAAAGAAGAGATTGCTTTATGATTCAGGTGAAGGTGTTAGATATGATAATCCATCAGAGATGAAAAGATATAACCCAAGGTTATATAACGAAAGATTCGGTCCCGAGTCTGATTGGTATCAAACTCACAAAGCTGAAGCTGATATTGAAAAGGCTATGAACAAAGAGATTCGCAAGATGGAAGATGAAGAGTTTCAATACACTCCAAATCCTAAAAACAAATCAGGTAGAAACTCTGATGGAACAATGAAAAGAACAAGAAACTAAACGTACCTAACGTACTTCAATGCTTTTTGTTTATCGTAATAAACCATAAGTTCAGCATCATTTGTAGAACCAACACGGGGAGGGCGACCTCCCCATTTAATCTCTCCGGATAGTTTGTTTGCCATACCGTATATGATTCCATCATCACACGCCCATATAATTACAGGCGTGAGTCTTTTGTCTGTTAGTTTAACTAATTTTCTTGCAGCCACAGGTAAAGGATACGCATCACGGATTGTCCGTACACGTCCCTTCACTTCTGCGTATGCTATTAAATTCTTGTCCTTATCAAATACTTTGTAGTCAACATCGTGCGGGTCCAATTTCAAATATGAACCACCAAAAATACTTACAAATAACTCTATTGCTTTTTTCTCCCTTATTAAATCAGCTTCTGTTTCAAAAGTCATCGTCTTCCATTGATTTTAATATTAGTCGCAGGTCTATTATTAGGTTTCTAATATCTTTTTCTGCGGGGACAAAGTCCCTATCCACGAGATTCTCGTAGATGTTTGCTAACAGCAGATGCTGTTCATTTATTCTAAAGGCAATACGCTCCGCTCGAGCATTCTCACCATTTAAGTTCTTGTCCATAGTCACTTAGTCCATTAAACATTAAGTTAATTTTTCTAAGCACAAAAGACTCTTTGCCAATTGGTGTCCGATTTTCTATGTACTCGAGTATTTGTTCGAGCCTTTTATACTTGTCTACCTGACTTTGCAGGGTAGTGTTCTCCAAAATTAATCTTTCTATTTGATTTTTTAGACTAATATTAGACACTTGCAGTTCCTTTTCTGTTATGCTGAAGACTGTAGGTTCTTTGTCTCTCATAAACTCTGTGTAGCATTTGACATACTGATTATGGTAGTAAGGTAGTTGCGACAGCATATCATCCACCATTGAGCCATAATGCACAATTGTCGTATGGTCTTTACCTAAGTACTTACCTATTGCTGTAGTGGTGTGTCCTCTCTCACGTAATATTTTTGCAAATAACATACGTGCGTCTACAATTTCTCTGCTTCTTTTTCTTGACTTTATCTTGATGTCAAATACTTTGTTTACTACTTCTTCTAATTCTATAAAGTCTGATGGTATATTGTCTTGCATAAATTTATTTTCCTTTAAATACTTCTACTTTAATTCCGTGTTTTTCTAATTCTTTGTGTCTAAACTCCTGTAACTTAGATACTTTACCGTCAGGTTTTTTTACCTCAACAAATAATACGTCTGAATTTGGAGGGATAGCTATCAGGTCAGGTATACCATTCTTGTTGGTGTTAATCAACTTAATGACATAGTAACCCTCATCTTCTAACTCTTTAATCCTTTTCGACTGTATCTGTTGCTCTTTCATTTAAGTGCGTTTGCTTCATTAATTCTTTAATAGACATATTGACTTGGGTACACTCTTGAATAAAATCAATTAGCTTTTCTAACTCTTCCTGCGTGAAGGCGAACCTATTGGCTAAGAAGAACTCGTAAGGCATACAGCTTTCATCAAGGTCAATCTCTTCCAATTGAACCGCTAAAGTTTTCTGTGGGAGAACCACAATTGTAAAGATAATCGTATACTCATTACCTTCCTTTACCCATTTGTTCGCAGGTACTTTGCTCGGGCGATTCTTGTCGTTGATGCAGGTACATTTTACCATCTTCAATTAAATTTTTTTTGTTAGATAATAACCAATCCATAAAGTCATTCTGATTAAGTGATTCAAGTTTATCAAATATTAAATCTACCGGGTTCATAAAACTTATTTTACTTCGTTGATGTCGTAATAAAAAGAGTCGCTATTTGAACTAACCCACCTATCGCTCTCAGCTTCTACGCATTGTAGTGTGGTATCCACTTTAAACTCCTTTGGACTAATAGGGAACTCATTAGTAATGAAGTTAGAGTCTTTCCAAAATATCCTGTTGTTAGGTTGGCATAATAGATACCCATCGTCAGCCAATAGTATGTGACCGCACTTATAATCGCTCGGCTCATCTGAATATGGATTACTAAACCAATCAACTGTAAACAAATAAGTTGCCCATACAAGTGATTTATCTTTTAAAATAACCTTGCATCTTTTTTCAGCTAAGTACAAGTACTCAACCACACTAACGTTCTCACTAAAGCAATCCCATAGTTGCTTGAAGTCTGCAGGTATATCTTTAGATGGCTCTTCGTAAAACAACTCTGAGATAGGTACTCTACTGCGAAGCATTCCGTAGTCAGTCATAATGTGAAACGTAAGTATCTTTCCGGCTATGCTTTGTATTGCAAAGGCGTAGCAGTTGTCAAACGTTAAACTGTCGCTTTCTTTTTTGGTAAGCCAACTCCTTCTTACTTTCAGTTTAAGGTTTGGGATATTGATGTTTAATACATTTGAATCAGTCGTTGTCATAAAAATCTTTTTTAAAATGGTTAACGGTATAGTCTTTCTTCTTTGTAACAGCCTTGTAGATGTCGTATTCAATACCACCCTTAGAGAATATCCAATATACTTTATTCTCAAGGCGTTCCTTTGTGGTCATACGGTCTTTTGACTGCCAATAACTCGTTGCACTAAAGTCAATGTTGTAGAACACCAAGTACTCAGCTTGCTTCAAAGAGATTCCTTCTCTGCCTGATACAATCTGAAGAGCGATGTTCTTATGAGTGTCTTCAAAGACACCAAGTTCAGTGGTCAACTCGTCACCAAAAACCTGCTTGAGTGCATTCAACTCTTCTTTGAACTTGTAGAAGATTCCAATCTTGCATCCCTCAAACTGCTGTTTGATAAACTCTGCTTTGCTTAGGTCAATCACCATTGACTCACCATTCTCAAACTTAATAGTCCCTGAGCACAATTGATGAATCTTTGACATCAACTTCACAGGCGTGTCTGCTAATATGGTTTGGCTCTTACCTTCAACCACAAGGTCTCTCTTTAGTTTCTGAATTAACTTATAAGTCAACTCGCTCATCTCAACCTGCAGAACCTCTTCGTCAGTCTTTGATAAGAAACCTGCCTCCTGCTGCGTGTAGCTTATGGTATACTTCTCCATCTCTTTAAGTATCTTATCTGTGCCTCCGCTATAGTCGTTCATCATCAACCCATTTATCTTCTTTTGCTTTACGTTGACATACTCATCGCAGAATCTGTAGAAACTTTTGTGATGGCTGAATGGACTCGTTGGTATACCATACACCTGATGGTACATCTGTGAGTAGGACTCAGGCGTTGGCGTTCCTGATAAAAGTATAACCAATGGATTGTATTTACCTATGACTTGCTTTACCAATACGGCTCTGCCACTTGGCTTGGGAAACGCTCCCATACTATGTGCCTCATCGCAAATTATCAAATCCCATTTTGCTTTATCGGAAACAAGATGCAGGCTTTCGTAGTTGATGACCTCTATCTTATATCCCGGATTGAGCGTTGCGTAATCTGATTCAATAGATGATATGGCTTTCTTTTTGGTTACAAACAATACATTTTCAGCATTGCAAAGTTTCGCTATCCCAAGGCTCGTAAGCGTTTTACCTGTACGCACCTCCATTGCAAGATACAGGAAACGATGCTGCCGCAGGATGTCAACCGCTCGGTTGATTATATCAACCTGATAGTCCCTGAATTTGAATTTGTTTTCCATCTCGTATAAATTTTTGTAATACTCGCAACTCGTTACGATTCTTTCTATAACTTCTTTTTCTGTATTATATTTTAGTACCCTGCGAATCTCGATAGCCTTACCTCGTCCCGTCTTTACTTCTTTGGTTTGAAGTATGATTCTCTTCAAAGACTCGCAGTACTCCAACATTGATTTGTTGTCCTGACCTGCTAATCTTTCTATCATATGCGTAATTTTTTTTCACATATTCCGCAATACATTCTCTTACTGTACTCTTCAATGAGAGGTTGAGGGCAAACGCAGTCATCAATGATTCGTGTACCATCATCATTAAAGTTCAGAGCAATGTACTCCATCAGGTCTGCGCAATGCTCAAACATCTCAAACGATTGGAAGTAAGTCATCATCAACTGAATCAACTCAAGTGGTATCTCCTCATCAGGTAGATGCGCAAAGAGACTTATATCAGAGGAGGCAATCTCTTCCAATGTGTTTCGCTCTGTAATCAGGTTGAATGAATTAATCATCCCTATGTGTATTCTTTGCTCCTGTGTCATTTGTCTTGGTTTAAATATTCCTTAAACATATCTTCATCTGAATAATCAAGATATTTTTCTGTGTTTTCATTCATCCTCATCCACATATAAAAGTTAAGTATCTGCTCTTTTTCTTTTTCAAGTAAGTTTTCAGCTTCCATTTTTGCAGCTCTTATACCTGATGCAATAGACATT
>Ga0315903_10005020_pt1 | contig 17399 bp, 16 predicted proteins | sample LakEriMetagenome_7_FD_203524 | JGI IMG/M metagenome (GOLD analysis project Ga0315903, IMG submission 203524) | Freshwater fungal communities from buoy surface, Lake Erie, Ohio, United States - Buoy 2 MA119 | ecosystem: Environmental > Aquatic > Freshwater > Lake | place: USA: Lake Erie, Ohio...
GCCCCTGCCGCCGGACTACCGCCTGCGGCTGCGGCCGACCGCCCTAGGCTGGCCAATCCTCAAGCGCTGGTGCGTGTGGGTGGAGCCGGCCCCGGCTGGCCAACCGGCGGACCGCTGGCAGCAGCGGTGGAGCGAGGCCGTGGATCAGGCGCTGGGGCACTGGGCCGACCTACTGCCGCTGCAACGGGTGGAGAGGCCCGAGGCGGCCCAGATCCTGCTGCTGCGCCGACGTCCAGCCCGCCAGCTTGATGCCGATGGTCGGCTGAGGGCGAGCCACGGACGGGCGCTGCTGAGCCTGCGGCAGGTGGACCGGGGCCAGGGGCTAAATCTGGAGCCGTTGGTGCACGTTGTTCTGAGCCCAGGTCAGCGGGCGGAGGCGCTGCAGGCCACGGCACTGCATGAGCTTGGCCATGGCCTGGGGCTCTGGGGGCATAGCGAATCCAGCCATGACGTGATGGCTGCCAGGCCCGGCCCCAAGCCGATCCTGCGGCTGAGCGAGCGGGATCGAGCCACGCTGGCCTGGCTCTACAGCCAGTCCACCCGATTCGGCCAGCCGCTCTCCCTAGGGAAAGCGGGCCAAATGTTGGTGGATCAACCCTTGCAGGCCTCAGGCGAAGAGATCAAGAGGTAGCGGTCCCCAAGTTTCCGAGCCTATTGCCGTCAGCGCCTCTTGGCCCGTGATCAACAAGCCCACGCCAAGTCCAGCTTCGGCGCGGATCTGAAAGAGCCCCGTGCGTTGGTTGCCTTTCAGAAACACAGGCAGCGCAGGGGATGGGGAGTGGGCCAACGCTGAATCCTGCGGATCGGGGAAGGCTGGATCTGGGACCATGGCCTGGGGATCGGGGGCCGTTGCATCCCTTTGCGCCTGCGATGGCGTTTGCGCTTCTTGTGACGTTGCTCTCTGGGCGAGGAGCGCTGGGGGAGCGTTCTGGTCGGGGTGTAACCCTTGCCAGCCGAGTGCGGTCTCAACCTGGCGCAAGACGCTGATGGCTGTCTCGACATCTGAGGCCATCACACCCAGGGTGAACCAGCTATAGGGGGCGATGGCCTGTTCGAGTTCCTGGCGTAGCTGCAGGCGCTGAGACGCGTGCAATTGGGGAGCGGAGCGCAGGCCCCGCAGATCTGCGAGCGAAATGGTTTGAGAACCTGTCGTTGTGAACGCAACCTGGGGAGGGATCCCTCCGTCCGGGCCTGTGGCTGGGGGGTCGGCGTTCACGGTCATGAGGGGGAACATCTCTGCAGTTTGAATCGCGACTGTCAACCTCTCAGCATGCTGCCGGCAAACGCGGCAGAATTCTTAGCCAGCGGCGGCTGGGAAGCGGGCCAGAGATGGGCGGGTTGGGGCCTGGTGCCTCAGGGCGAATTCCAAACAAAACGGGAAGATGCTGCATAGTTCCAGATGAAAACAACGATGATTCCTGCTAATTGAGCCCAGAACGGATTGGGATTGATGCGGGCATAGAAGGTTGTGGCGATGCCAACATTGGCCAGCACGGGCAGTGAAGCGACGAGCAGGAAACGAGCCAGCCCCTTCGCCAAAGCCAAGCCTCGCTGACGTTGAAAGCGGAAGGTCAGGGCATTGTTGATCAGGTAATTGGATGTTGCTGCGACGAGCGCAGCGGGAAAGACTGACTGGGCGAAAGGAAAGAAGGCAAGCGCCCTGAGCAGGTAGGAAATTGACAGTTGCACCAACACGCCCGAAGCGCCAACTAAGGCGAAGCTGATCATGCGTCTCGGGATCAGCCGAAACGCGAGAGTATGCAGCACAGAAACGCCGAAGTCCCAGACGATCGCAAAATCGAGCTTGGAGTCTCCCGACTGGCGGGGCTTGAAGTTCAAAGGGATTTCCAGCGTCGTTAAGCGGCCCTGGCTAACTGCCAGAAGCTCGTAGAGAAACTTGAATCCGTTCACATCAACCGCTCGGACATCGTTGAGGACAGTGTCAAGGCGAAGCACAAAGAAGCCGCTCATGTAATCACTCAATTGACGGTAGACTGGCAGTGTTCGGCTGGCAAGGCGGTTGGCCAGGCTCGAACCTCGCTGCCTGGACCCACACAGACCCAGAATGCTGGCCTGTTTGTGGAAGCGACTGCCGACGACCAAATCAACCCCGCTTTCCAGCAAGAGGTCGAGAGCGCGCACGACGGCCTCTGGTTCATGTTGGCCGTCGCAATCCATCACGGCGACGAAGTCACCCGTTGCAGCAAGAATACCTTCCTTGATCGCACTGGATAGGCCGGCCCTCCCAACGCGACGAATCAAACGGATTTCCGGATACTGGTGCGCCAGACGACGCACTTCATCAGCAGTGCCGTCAGCGGAGTCATCATCGACGAATAAGATTTCCAGCCTCAATGTTTTTCTTAGTGCCAGCAAAGCCTTGGCAATGGGAGCAGCATTAGAGCGCTCATTAAATGTCGGCAAAACAATCGATAGACGAAGATTTTGCCGGCTACTGTAGAACTTGCCAGCCACCGATTCAAGTGTGGCTGGTTGACGATAAGTCACTGAAGTTTGGGACAGATTCAAAACTTATCAATCTCTATTTGATGTACTCCTTTAAGACTCCGTTGCGGTTGGGGTGCCTCAGTTTGCGCAGAGCTTTGGCCTCGATTTGACGGATCCGCTCTCGTGTCACATCGAAGATCTGCCCGATCTCCTCAAGTGTTTTCATCCGTCCATCATCGAGCCCGTAGCGCAATCGCAACACGTCGCGCTCGCGCGGGCTGAGGGTTGCCAAGACTCCTTCGAGATCCTCACGTAACAGATTTTTGGCAACATCCTGTTCGGGGTTTTCGATGTCTGCCTCGATAAAGTCGCCCAGACGTGAGTCTTCCTCTTTGCCGATGGGAGTTTCTAGGGAGATGGGCAACTGAGCAGATTTAGCAATAAAACGAAGCTTTTCAATGGTCATTTCCATGCTTTCAGCGATTTCCTCTTCAGTAGGCTTGCGCCCAAATTCTTGGCTCAACGTCTTTGTTGTTTTTTTAATGCGAGAAATTGTTTCATAGAGGTGCACAGGCAGGCGAATTGTACGGCTCTGATCCGCGATTGCACGGGTGATGGCCTGCCGGATCCACCAGGTTGCGTAGGTGGAAAACTTATAACCTTTTTCGTGGTCAAACTTCTCTGCCGCACGGATCAGGCCAAGACTGCCTTCTTGGATAAGATCCTGGAAGGAAAGGCCACGATTCATATACTTCTTGGCGATCGAGACGACCAGCCTCAGGTTGGATTGAACCATTTTTTCTTTGGCTCTTCGCCCTAGCATCAAGCGACGCCTAAATTTAGTCAGCGGCATATCAAACAATGCTGCCCACTCTTTTGAATCAGGAAAGTGGCCTTTATCGAGTTCAAACTCAGCCGCTTTTTCTTCCAGTTCAAGCAGGTCAGCAATTTTGCGAGCGAGCTCAATCTCCTCGTCGGGCCGCAGCAGCCGAATTCGACCTATTTCCTGAAGGTAAACACGGATCGAATCTTCTGTGTAGACGCCCTTCGGCCCAACTTTGATGCTGGAGAGCGCCTTGGCCGCTTTGGAATCCTTCGTGGAGTCAGCCTCGGCACCGCCGCCGTCCTCCTCCTCGGCAGCCGGCAGCTCGAAAGCGATTTCCAGATCCGTTTCGGCAAGCAGAGCATCAGCCTCAGCCTCAAGGTCGGCTGGCGAAGCGGGTTGACTAACCGCCGTGCTGCTCACTGGTTTAGGGGCTGCGCTGCGCTTGCTCTTGCTCTTGCTCTTGGGCTTGGCCTTTGCGGCCTTCGGCTGCAGCTGTGTCTCGGAGGGGTCCTGAAGCGTGGCCTCCCCTGTTTTGGGGGCACGGCGCTTCGCGGTAGCCGTCCGTTTCACCGCCAGAACCTCGCCGCTGGCGCTGACCGTGGCGACGATCTCAGGCTGAACGCCTTGGGCTTTGGCGACAACGGGAGTCATGGGACTGGGCAAGGGAATGGGTGGAAATGGCTGGGATGAGGCTCGAGGGTGTAAGCTCCCTCACATTCTCGGCAACAAAAGCTGTAGATCGGCACTACATTCGGGAGCCCTTGCAGCCCCACTGGTCAGTGGGAGGTGCAAACCAGGCCCCGGTTGGCCGATGAGGGCTGAGGGAGCAAGAAGACCCTCAGGCGGTTTTGGTTTTGGTGCCCGCATGAACGATTGGTGTTGCTGCATCAAGCCTGGGACGCGTTGACCAGGAAGCGAATGTCTCAAGGAGCAGCGATCAGATCCACGAGAGGCGACCGCCGCGACGGATCAACTGTCCGGGGTCCAGGCGGGGTCACAAGTGAGGGCGCTGGAGGGCAGTGGACGCTGTCGCAAGGATGGTGACCTCAAAATAGATCCGGCCTTGGGCCAGGGCAGTGTTGTCGGGGTGGTCGCAGATCGGAGGGTTCGGAGGGCCGCACACGCTTCGGATCTTCCCTTTGGGCGGAACCCTGCCAGGTTCCGGCAGCAGCTGAATCGCTGCTCAACAACGACATTCTAGGAATGGTCAGTGGCAAATGCAAGATTGGTGGAGGCTTTCGAGGAAGCGAATTCGGGAGAGGCGGGGCTGCCGCCGCCCGTGCCGCCTGCCTCCGCCTGGCTTGATGTCTGGGTCGAAGCCGGACGGGAAGGACAGGTGTTCACGTATGCCGCCCCGGCAGACGCTCGGATCCGGACTGGTGATCTCGTTCAGGTGCGACTCAAGGGGCGCTGCCATGCCGGCCTGGTGGTTGCGATTCTTGATGCGCTGCCCGCCCACTTGCGCACCATCACCATTCTGCCGATCGAGCGCTTGATCCAGCCCGCTGCGGTGGATCCCCACTGGCAGGGCTTGATCGACGAGGTGGCCGAGACTTACCACACCAGCCGCTTTCGCACGCTCAAGGCCGCCCTGCCCGCGGGTTGGCTGGGGGGGCGCCCCGCGTCGGTGGGCCAGGGCGCAGGGCAGCGACTCCTCATGGTGGAGCGCTCGGACAAGGTGTTGGACGCCTCCGCCACGTCCGCCGAACGGCTGCTGCTCAGCACCCTGGAGAGCCACGGTGGCGTGATGACCCAGCGGGAACTGCTGGCGACCCCCGGAGTGGGTCTCGGCAGCCTGCGCAAGCTTGAGCAACGCGGCCTGCTGCTGCGGCATCAGCTGGGGCGGCATCAGCTGGGGCGCACGCCAAGCGCTCCAGCTTCTGAGCTCCAGGAGCCCCAGAAGCCGGCAACCGAACCCCATCAGCTCAATGCGGCGCAAGCGGCCGCCTTGGAAGCCATCCGTGGCGCCGCGCCGGGCCAAGCCCTGTTGCTGTGGGGCGTCACCGGAGCCGGGAAGACCGAGGTGTACCTGCGGGCGGCGACCGAGGAGCTCAACGCTGGTCGCAGTGTGCTGATGCTGACCCCAGAGATCGGTCTGATCCCCCAGCTGATCGATCGTTGCCGGGCTCGTTTTGGCGAGCGTGTGATCGAGTTTCACAGCGGCCTCAAGCCTGGCGATCGGCTGAACGCCTGGCGCGCCTGTCTGCGCTCCGCCGAGCTGGGGGAACCCCGCCTCGCCGTGGGAACCCGATCGGCGATCTTCCTACCGCTGCGGCAACTGGGGCTGATCGTGCTCGATGAGGAGCACGACAGTTCTTACAAGCAGGAAAGCCCCATGCCCTGCTATCACGCCGGGGTGGTGGCCCGCTTGCGGGCCCGGCGCGAGGGAGCCCGCTTGCTGCTCGGCAGCGCCACCCCCTCCTTGGAGACCTGGCTGGCCTGCCAGCACGACACCACCCTGCTGCGCCTGCCGGAACGGGTTGGCCGTCACCCGCCGCCGCCGGTGCGCGTGGTGGATCTGCGCCAGGAGCTGAGCGATGGCCATCGCCGTTTGATCAGTCGCGCCCTGATGGCTCGCCTCGCCCAACTACGGGACCGGGGCGAACAGGCGGTGGTGCTGGTGCCTCGCCGCGGATACCGCACCTTTTTGAGCTGCCGCAGCTGCGGCAACGTCTTGCAGTGCCCCCATTGCGACGTGGCCCTTACGGTGCATCGCCGCGGCGATGGCCTGGAATGGCTGCGCTGTCACTGGTGCGACCACCGGCAGGAGATCGCCCGTCGCTGCGGCAACTGCTCATCCACCGCCTTCCGCCCCTTTGGCGCCGGCACCCAGCGGGTGACCGAACAGCTCGGAAGCGAGCTGAGCGAACTGCGCTTGTTGCGGTTCGACGCGGACACCACCCGAGGTCGCGATGGTCACCGCCGGCTGCTTGAACGCTTCGCCGCCGGAGAAGCGGATGTGATGGTGGGCACACAGATGCTGGCCAAAGGGATGGATTTGCCCCGCGTCACCCTGGCGGCGGTGCTGGCCGCCGACGGCCTGCTGCATCGCCCCGATCTGCGCTCCGGTGAGTCCTGCCTGCAGCTGCTGCTGCAGCTGGCCGGCCGGGCCGGTCGTGGCGAACGGCCGGGTGAAGTGTTGGTGCAGACCTATAGCCCAGACCATCCGGTGATCCGGCATCTGGTCGATGGGCGCTACGAACGATTCCTGGAGGCCGAACTGCGCTTGCGACGGGAGTCGGGCCAGGTCCCGTTTCGGCGCGCCTGCCTGCTGCGCCTCGCCGGCCCTTCCGCCAGCGGTACCGCGACCGCGGCGACGCTGCTCGCGGAACACCTGCGCGAGGCTGTGGAACAAGCGGGTTGGGCCTTGGTGGGCCCCGCACCGGCGCCGATCGCCCGGGTGGCCGGCCGCAGCCGTTGGCAACTGTTGCTGCACGGCCCGTGCTCGGCGGCTGGAGCGCCCACCCCGTTGCCGTTACCGGAGGAGGCCCAGTTGCAGGCGCTCCTGCCGCGGGAGGTCAGCCTCAGCATCGATCCCGACCCCTTGACCCTCTGAAGCGGCTGGCAGCAGGGGCTTGGGGTTGGACCGGCAGTGTTCAAGCCGGTAGCTCGGGAAAACCGAATCCAAGCCGTTGTCGGATCCGCTGCAGCCCCAGGGAGATCGCCAGCACCAAGGGGATCAGCAGGCTGCCCAGTCCCAGGGGGCTCCAGCGCCAGCAGCGCAGTTCCAGCCGGTTGCTCTCTCCCACCCGCAGCGGCCAAACCAGGGAGCGTCCCCGCGGGACCACGGCCATCGGGCTGGACCGTCGCACGGCTCCAGCACGCAGCGGTTCCAGGGTCAGGCTGACCTTGACGCGATCCAGATCGGCCAGCGGCCGCAGATCGATCTCCAACCCCAGACTCTGGCGGACGCCAAGCAGCCAGTTGCGCTCCCGCCAGCGGACCTGCGGGGCAGGGAGGGGGCGACCGCTGAGATCACCGGCCACACGGACGCTCGCCACCAGTGAATCGAGCACCTGCTGGGCTGGCAACAAGGGCGTGCTGAGCCGTTGCTGGCCGCCGCCGCCCTTGGCGGCAAATCCCTGGGCCGCGAGCGCCTCAGCGAAGCGCCGCTGCCATGGCGTGGCCGCACCGCTGTCGCTGATGAGCTGGTGTTCGAGCTGCAAGCGGCCGGGTCCCGCGAAGCGCAGATCGCTGCGCACCTCCATGCAGCCCGAGAGCAGGGCCGCCAGCAGGAGGGTGAGCACGAGTCCCAGGCTGAGCAAGGCGAAGCCCACGGGAGCCTTGGTTTCGCCCACGGGCGGTGGCGGCGGTGGCGGGGGCTTGCGGCGTGATCGGCGGCCCTCTGCTCGGAATTCCTCCAGGGTCCGTCCCTGGGTCAGATCGGGCATGGTGAGCGACCACTCCCGGGGGCGTTGCAGCGCTGGCGCCTCAAGCACCTGCAGGAGATCACGGGCCTGAGCCCGCAGGGTCGGGTCCGGGCAACGGTTCAACTCGCGGCAGTAGTCGGCCGCCAACTCTGGGCGTCCCTGTCCCATCAGGGCCGTGGCCAGCAGCAATCGAATCGTGGCGCCCGTTGGGCTGGTCGCCGGACAACGCTCCAGAAGGGGGTCAAGGCAGCGCACAACCCGGGCGTATTCGCCACGCTCCAGGGCCTGCTTCGCCGCCCGTAGCTCCCCCTCCTCCATCAACGCTTCAGGCGGTCTGCAACTGGCTTGTGGCGCCAATCACCATTGTGCCGGTGCCGGCGTTGGTGAACAGCTCCAGCAACAGGGAATGGGGCACCCGGCCATCGATGATGTGGGCTGCTCCCACGCCCTGGGCCAGGGCACGGATGCAGCATTCGGTTTTGGGGGTCATGCCCCCGTCGACGATCCCCTCGGCGATCAGTTGACGCGCCTGGTTGAGGCTGAGCTGGCGGATCAGGGAACTGGGGTCGTGACGATCTCGCAGGATGCCGGCCGTATCGGTGAGCAGCACCAGCTTCTCGGCCTGCATCGCGGCCGCCAGCTCACCAGCCACGGTGTCGGCGTTGATGTTGTGGGCACGCCCCTCCCCATCCGGGGCCACGCTGGAGATCACCGGCATGTAGCCCGCCGCCAGCAGGGGCTCCAGCACGCCCGGATCGACGCTGGCCACCTCCCCCACCAAACCGTGGGATCCGTCTCCCAGGCTGCGGGCCTTGATCAGGCCGCCGTCGCTGCCGCAAAGGCCCACCGCCAGGCCCCGCACCCCGAGGGTGCGGCGATCGCGCACCCGATGCAAGCCATTGACGATCTGCTTGTTGACGCGACCGACAAGAACCATTTCGACCACATCCATCGTGGCGGCGTCGGTCACGCGCAGGCCATCGCGGAAATTGGGTTCGATCTGCAGGCGCATCAGCCATTGATTGATCTCGGGCCCACCGCCATGCACGATCACCAACTGCACGCCCACACTGGCCAGCAGCGCCAGATCGCGGAACACGGCTTCACGCAGGTCCTCCTGCGCCATGGCCGCGCCGCCGTATTTCACCACGACCCTGCGGCCGACGAAGCGCTGAATGTAGGGAAGCGCCTCGCTCAGAACCGAGACCCGCAGGCTGTCAGCCTGGCTGACGTGGGGATCGCGGAGGCTGGTGGAGGTCATGGCAAGGCGGCAGGTTCTGGTTCAGGCCGGGAGATAGAAACGAGGCTCGGAGCCGTCAGGCAGCCTTGCCCGCCCCTGTGGATTCCAGCGGCTGGCTCGCCGCGGCCGGCAGCAGTCGCAGGTTGAGGCGACCGGCCCTGGGCTGATCGAGTTCGGCCTTCAGGCCGGTGCCGAAGAACCGTCCCAGCCGTTCCTGCCGTTCGAACCAGCGAGCGGCTGGAACGCCATGGAGTTCGAACTCCAGGCGTAACCCATAGCCCTCGGGCAGGGACAGCTCCTCGACACTAAGCAACTGGGGTGGATTATCATCATTCCAGAGCTTCAGGGACTCCAGAGAGCTTTCCAGGTGGGCCTTTTGGCCGTAGCGCCAGCGGCTCACATCGGCGAGCAAGCGCCGCAGGGGTTCACTACTGGGCTGGTCGCGCAGCTCCCGCAGTTGCCCGGGGGGGATCACCCGGGCCGCGGGCGGCAGCTCCGATGACTTCAGGGCAAGCCCGGCGATCAGGATCGGCAATCCATAAAAAATGGTGGGCAAGCTCAAGTTGGCGTCATCGCGCAGATAAGCGAGGCTGCCGACAACGGTGAGGGCAGTTCCGGCCAGGGTCACCCAGGTGCCCGGGGAGCGCAGAGCTGAGGGTGGGGAAGGTTGCATCGGTCCATCCTCTCGCAGCGGCGGGCAAGATGGCCCCAATCCGATCGGCTGGCTAGATGACCACTCCCGACTCCTTGCAACCGCCGCCGCAGCCGAGCACCACGGAGCTCTTGGAACAGCTGCGGCAGGACAGGCTCTGGCTTTTGCGCCAGCTGGATGCTGGCCACTGGCCGCAATGGCGCCTCGATCTGGCCGCCCTGGAGCGGGAGATGGGCCAGATGCTCGAACTGGCGGCGGATCGCCTCGGCTGAACGCGCTGGCGTGGGGCCGTGGCTCAGCTCAACGGGCGCGATGGGGCCCATGCCCGCCCAAGCGCCTGCTCCCAGCGGTTGTTTGGGGACAAGCCGACCACACAGCGCCCGCGGCGACTCGAGCTTCGTTGATCGCGCCGAGATTTGGGGCGACGACGAACCCAGATGGCGGTCGCTGGCAGCCGAGGTAGACCCTCGGGGGATTCGTGATCGGCAGGCTTTGCGTCAGCTCCAGGGGTGCGGCTCTGCCCCGCAGGTGCCCAGGTCACAGACGGCGAAGGCCTCCCTAGGCGTGCCGCAACTGCGGCGCCGCTCAGAATGGAGTGGCCGCTCAGAATGGAATGTCGTCATCGTCGGGGCCTTCCCGCGGCACCAGGGGGGAGGGATCCCAGATCGGGGCCGGCGCGGCTATCCCGGGCGGCGGCGGGGGCACGGCTGGGGCGGCGTTGGCCCTGGGCTGGGGTGGAGCCGACCTTGGCGTGGCCGGAGGAGGCTGGGCTGGGGCTGGCGTCGCGGCTGCCGCTGAAGCGTCGCCCAGGGGATGCAGGCGCGACAGGATGAGTTCGGCCCGCTTTTCCTTGACGCCATCCGGCCGCGGCACCGTGTTCATGCGCAACCGTCCCTCTAGGACCAGGCGCTGGCCCACCTGCAACCGGTTTTGGATGTCCTGGGCCAGGCTGCCCCAGCCCACCACTTTGAGCTGGCCGGAGGGATCATCAGGCCGAAGACCATCGATGCGCACGGTCAGTTCCGCTAGCGGGGTCTGATTGTCCTGGGTGTAACGAAGCTGGGGAGCCTCCAGCACCTCAGCTTCCAGCAGACAGTGATTCACGCCCCATGCCAAGAATTAAGGAGTCCATCCTGAAGCATCACTCCCCGAGACGGATCTGGCTGGTGTCCGGCTGCGGCGAGGGACCACCGCTGGCCCGGGCTCTGCTCGCGGCGGGCTGGCAGCTGCGGGTCAGCGTCGTCAGCCCGGAAGCGGCGCGGGCCTATCGGCAGGCGGCGAATCTGGAGCTGGCGATCGGGGCCATCGGGCTCGACCAACCGTCGGTGGCCGACCAGCTCCTGGCCGCCCGGGCCGCCGCAGATCCCTTCGCCTGGGTGATCGATGCCAGCCATCCCTACGCCAGCCGTATCAGCGCCGAACTGAGCCAGACCTGCGCACGGCTTGAACAGCCGCTGCTGCGCCTGCTCCGCCCCCTGCTGCCCCTGGGCGGAGCCGAGCTGCTGACGCGGCTGCAAGATCTTGAGGGGCGCTGCCGCAGCGGTGAACGGCTGTTGTTGGCGATCGGCGCGCGCCAGCTGTCCCTGGCCAAGCGCTGCTGCCCAGAAGCCCGCCTGCACGCCCGGGTGCTGCCCCGGCCGGGGGCCATGCGCCAGGCCCTGGCCGCGGGGTTGGCGCCGGACCACCTGGTGGCCCTGCAGCCTCGGCCTGATCCTGAACAGGCGATCCCGGTGGAGGAGGCCCTGTGCCGCCGCTGGCGCATCGAAACCGTGCTGCTGCGACGCTCCGGCGGTCCTGGGGAGGCGCAATGGCGGCGTTTGGCAGGCCGGTTGGGATTGCGATTACTCCTGCTCGATCGTCCCAGCGAGAACGCGCCGGACCCCCTCTGCCTCAGCTACGAGGCCCTGCTCGAGCGGCTGACGCCATCCCCAGCCGGCCCAAGGTCCGCTTCCATGGCTCCATCCCCAGCGGCACAGCGTGATGACCACGACCCCGGGCCCGACGATTTCCAATCCAGAGGACGATCCAGCTGAGGGCCACGGCGGCCAGCCGATCGTCTGTGTGATCACCACCGAGAGTGACGCGGCCAGGGCCGAACAACTGGCCAGGGCCCTGGTGGAGCGACGGCTGGCCGGCTGCGTCAGCCTGCTCCCCCTGAGCTCGATCTACATCTGGGAGGGCCGGCTTGAGCACAGCGAGGAAGTGCAGCTGTTGATCAAGACCACCCCCACCCAGGTGGACGCGCTTCAGCGGGCGGTGCTGGACCTGCACAGCTACGACACACCGATGTGGGTGCAGTGGCAAGCCCAGGCGAGTGATCGCTATGGCGCCTGGTTGGCCCAGGTCACAGCTCCCCGAGGTGCTCCGCCACCAGCTGACGCAGATTCACCTGGGAACGGGGACCCAGCTGGGTGACCACCTGGCCGGCACATAGGGAAGCGAGGTGACCACACTGCTCCAGGGCTAGGCCCTGGGTGTAGCCATAGAGGAAGCCTGCGGCGTAGAGATCACCCGCGCCTGTGGTGTCCAGCAAGGGGCCGAGGCGATAGGCCGGGATCTCGATGCTGTTGTCGCCGGAGAGCAGCAAAGAGCCGTCACCGCTGCGGGTGAGAGCGGCGATGCGGCAGCGCCCTCTCACTTGCTCCACCGCTTCAGAGAAGCTGTTGGCTTTGTACAGCGAGGTGATCTCCATCTCGTTGGCAAAGAGGATGTCGACATGACCATCCACCAACTCCAGAAAACTGTCGCGGTGTCGATCGACGCAAAACGCATCGGAGAGGGAGAGGGCCACCTGGCCGCCGCTGGCGCGAGCGGTTTCAGCGGCGGCGATGAAGGCGCGCTTCGCCGCCTCGCTATCCCAGAGGTAACCCTCCAGGTAGAGAATCTTCGCCTTGGCCACGAGGTTGAGATCCAGATCCGAAGGGTCGAGCAGCACAGATGCCCCCAGGAAGGTGCACATCGTGCGCTGGGCATCCGGAGTCACCAGGATCAGACAGCGGGCGGTCGTGGGGCCTGAGCTGGCTGGCGGCGTTTCGAAGTGGGCGCCAACAGCGCGAATGTCGTGGCTGAAGATGGTGCCCAACTGGTCATCGCGAACCCGACCGATGAAGCCAGCCCGGCCACCCAGCTGAGCGATGCCGGCGAGGGTGTTGGCGGCTGACCCTCCGGAGGTTTCCAGCCCAGGGCCGACGCTGGCGTAGAGGCGCTCGGCCGCGGCTTCATCCACCAGGGCCATGGTGCCCTTGCTGAGCTGATGGGCCTCGAGCACATCATCATCCGCCTGAACCAGAACATCGACGATGGCGTTGCCGATGCCGACGACATCGAATGGCGCGCTGGGGGTGGTGGGCATGGGAGTGGGGGAGATGGGGTGTGCCCTCTGGCGGGGGCCTGGGATTCAGACGCTGAGCAGAGCACGTTTGGGGCCGTGGATCGGATCCTCGACCACGATGGTCTGCTCGCGCTGGGCACCGAGCGACACAATCGCGATCGGCACTTCCATCAATTCCGCCAAAAAGTGCAGATAGTTCCTTGCCGTGGCGGGAAGATCATCGAGGCTGCGGCAGTCAGCCGTAGAACATTGCCAGCCGGGCAGGGTGTCGTAGATGGGGCGACAGCGGGCAAAATCTTCGGCGCTGCTGGGGAAATGCTCGATCCTTTCACCCTCCAGCTCGTAGGCCACGCACACTTGGATGGCATCGAGTTCATCGAGAACATCCAGCTTGGTGATCGCAAGGCAGTCGAGGCCATTCACCTGAACGGCGTAGCGTCCGATCACCCCATCGAACCAGCCACAGCGCCGCCGCCGCCCGGTGGTTGTGCCGTATTCACCGCCCCGATCACAAAGATGGTCATTGAGGCTGCCCTCAAGCTCGGTGGGGAAGGGACCTTCGCCGACGCGGGTGGTGTAGGCCTTCGCCACACCGATGACGCGATCGATCAGGGTTGGGCCGACGCCAGCACCGATGCAGGCGCCTCCCGAAATGGGGTTTGAGGATGTGACATAGGGATAGGTGCCATGGTCAAGATCAAGGAGGGTTCCTTGTGCCCCCTCAAAGAGAATGTTCTTGCGAGCACGCGCCGCTTCGTGAATCGTGCGGGTACAATCCACTACATGGGCTGCCAGGCGGCGGCCGTATTCCGTGTACTCTTCGAGTACAGTTTCGGGATCAAGTTCCTGGAGTCCGTAAATCTTGGACAGCAACTCATTCTTTTCGGCCAATGGGCCGAGCAAGCGATCGCGAAGTCGTCCCGAATCGAGCAGGTCGATCACCCGAATGCCATTGCGCTCGGATTTGTCAGCGTAAGTGGGACCAATCCCCCGACCGGTGGTGCCAATGCGTCGGTCGCCACGGCGTTGTTCCATCGCCTGATCCAGCAGGCGGTGGTACGGCATCGTGACATGGGCCGTGGAGGCCAGTTTCAGGCCCGAGACATCGATGCCGTAATCAATCAACATATCGATCTCGCGCAGCATCACGCCGGGATCCACCACCGTGCCGGCGCCGATCAGGCAGGTGGTGGATGGGTAGAGGATGCCGGAGGGAATCAGGTGCAACTTCAGAACACGGTCGCCAACAACAATCGTGTGCCCGGCATTGACCCCACCCTGATAGCGCACAACCACATCAGCCGAGCGGCTGAGCAGATCGGTGATCTTTCCCTTCCCCTCGTCACCCCACTGTGCACCGATGACGACAACGTTGGCCAAGAATGGAACGGCCTGCGGCCGCTTTCGAGCACAAACGAAAAGTTTCTCAGATCAGGGGGCCTTCCGTAAAGCCGTCGCTCAGGTGCCGCGCACCACACCGGCCTCCGCTTGCCGCAGCTCTTTGTCGATCCGGCTGCGCAGCGCCTCAGGTAGGGGGCGGTTGGGATAGTTGGCGTAGTGTCCGGCCAGAGAGTTGAGGGCCGTCTGCATGGTCGTGAACGAGGCCAGGCCGTTGACGCCATCCCTTGGCCGATAGCGGGCCGTGTAGTCGTTGATCAGCGCTCGGACCTGGGTTTCAGCTTCGCTTCGGCCCGGATCATCGGCCGCCAGGGCGATGGCGCTCTCAAGAACCTGGGCCACCTTGACGGTGTCGTTCACATAGTTGCCGCTGAGCAGGCTGGAGGAGCTACAGGCGCTCAGGGAGAGGCCCAGCCAGAGAGAGAGCGGCAGCAGCAGGACGAGGGCAGGGCGAACCAGCAGCCGACGCAGGAAGGCGATCAAGGCAAGGAAGGCGTACCAACCAATTCTAGGCCGCCTTGTCGGAGGGCTCACAAACTGTGAATCAGCCAGGCTGCAGACCGAGGCGTTGGGGCCGGATCATCTCGGCTATGGCCGGCACGACGTCAGCTGCCGCCAGCTCTTGGGGCTTGGATCCGCCGCTGCGGTCCACCAGCTCAACGACCCCCTCCGCGGCGCCACGCCCCACCACGATCCGCCAGGGGATGCCGATCAGGTCGGCATCTTTGAACTTCACGCCGGCGCGCTCGGGGCGATCATCGAGCAGGACATCCAGGCCAGCCGCCTGCAACTGGAGATACAGGGTCTCAGCCAGAGCACACTGGTTCTGATCCTGCAGATTGGCGATCACCACAATCACCTCGAACGGGGCGATCGGCACAGGCCAGCGAATGCCGTCGGCGTCGTGATGCTGCTCCACGGCGGCCTGGGCCAGACGGGAGACGCCGATGCCGTAGCAGCCCATCCAGAGGGGCTCCACCTGGCCCGCCTCGCTGGTGAAGCAGGCCTCCAGGGCCGTCGAGTACTTGCGGCCGAGCTGGAATATGTGTCCCACTTCGATGCCGCGGGTGGCTTGCAACAGTTGGGATGGGTCGTGAACGCAGCGATCGCCGCACTGGGCCGCCCGCAGATCCTGTGGTTCCGGGGTGATGGCCAGTCCGCTCCAGGTGACCCCGACGCGATGGGCGTCGATTTGGTTGGCGCCGCAAACGAAGCTGGGCAGGTCCGCCGCCGTGGTATCGACGAGGCGCAGGAAGTTCGCAGCCACCTGAGGAGTGACCTGAGGAGTGGCCTGACCCGCCGGGGCGGCAGGGCCGCTGCCGGAGACGGACTGCGTGATCAGCAGGCTCCCATCCTCCAGATCAGGTCCGAGGAATCCGAAGGGGATCTGGGCCAAATCGATGGGCAGGCTCCATTGCCGCACCAGCTCGGCGGTCAGCGGCTCAATCCCGAGCAGGGCCCCATGCTCCTCGCCCAGCTGCCTGGTGACGGCATTGCCGAGCTTCACCGCGTTCAGCGACTGGTCACCCCGCAGGCAGACCAGCAGCGGCTGGTGCAGACCAGAGGCGAGGCGTGCCAATAGCAGTAACACCTTGACGATCTGGGAGGGGTGGTAGCCGTGAAGCCGCTCAAGCTGCTCGATTGAGCTCGCGGCGGGTGTGGCGACTCGCTCCCCTCGCCCCCCCGAACGCGCTCCCGCGCCAAGAGGCACGGCATCCGCCGCCATCGAGACGGCCCGTTCCTGGTTGGCGGCGTAGTCGCCCTCGCTGCTGGTCAGAATCAAATCCTCGCCGGCGTCAGCAGTCACCATGAATTCTTGACTGGCGGAACCGCCAATCGCACCGCTGTCGGCCTCAACGGCAACGGTCTGCAGACCGCAGCGCTGGAAAATGCGCCGGTAGGCCCCGTCCATGCGGATGTAGTACTGACGCAGATCCGCCTCTCCAGCGTGAAAGGAATAAGCGTCTTTCATGATGAATTCGCGGCCCCGCATCAGACCGAAGCGAGGCCGAATCTCGTCTCGAAACTTGGTTTGAATTTGGTAGAGACAAACCGGGAGTTGGCGGTAGGATCGCAGGATTTCGCTGGCTAGGGTTGTCACAACTTCTTCGTGGGTTGGCCCTAATCCCAGCTCGCGCCCCTGGCGATCGTGGAGGTGGAACATGATTCCCTCTCCTGCGGTGTAGCCAGTCCAGCGGCCGCTGCGTTGCCACAGTTCGGCAGGCTGTAACTGAGGCAGAAGCGTTTCCAGTGCGTCTACCGCCATCATCTCTTCCCGTACGATCGCGGAAATCTTCTGCAGCACCCGCCAGAGCAGCGGCAGGTAGGCGTACACCCCTGCCGCAACGCGTCGAATGAAACCGCCGCGCAACAGAAGTTGATGCGAGATGATCTCGGCATCGGCTGGAACGTCGCGCAGCGTCACCAGCATCAAGCGCGATACGCGCATCGGACCCAGATGACCACAGCCGCAGACCATATCACCGCGGCCACCATCAAGGGATTGGAACTCGGTGACCGTCACAACAGGCGACATCACGCCAACCCTGCTAATGTCAGGCGACGATTCCAAGCATTCTCAGTCAAGACTCATGTTTGCCAGTTCCGGTCAGCCCGTTGGAGTTCTCCCATCCGCTGCCGGTAGTCCATCTGGAGTCGTCGTCCAGTCCCCTGGGCTAAGCGGGATCAGCTCCCTGGCAGCAGAGGCCGCGCCGGCGGGCGATTCCGCCGATGTGTTAATCGGGATTGAAGAGGTTCAGAAGTCTCTCAATCGTTCACGGGCGTCCGTTTATCGATACACAAATACGGATCCGCGCAATCTCAATCCGCCTTTCAACCCTCGCAAGCTCAATCCTGAATACCGGAGCGATCAAAAAGATCCTTTGTTGTTCCATCCTAACGAGGTCGCTCGTTTCGCTCGCGACGTGTTGCGTATCAAAGAGGTCACGGTAGAGGTTCTCAATTCCCCTTCAACCGCAACCCAGCAACTCCTCTCTTCTATCCTCGAGGAATTGCGCCAGATCAAGGCCCATCTCCATGGCTCCCCTGCTCCATCGGAGCTTCACCCCCTGCCCCAGCCCCACGCCCACTCGCGCCCCGCTGCCTGATTATCACGCCTGCTCAACATCGTCGTT
>Ga0315903_10005022_pt1 | contig 17397 bp, 14 predicted proteins | sample LakEriMetagenome_7_FD_203524 | JGI IMG/M metagenome (GOLD analysis project Ga0315903, IMG submission 203524) | Freshwater fungal communities from buoy surface, Lake Erie, Ohio, United States - Buoy 2 MA119 | ecosystem: Environmental > Aquatic > Freshwater > Lake | place: USA: Lake Erie, Ohio...
GGCGGTGACAATCCGCTCGTCGAGCGCGGTTTCGTCACCACCAACCTCGATACCCTGATCAACTGGGCGCGCACCGGCTCGATGTGGCCGATGACCTTCGGTCTGGCCTGCTGCGCCGTGGAAATGATGCATGCCGGTGCCTCTCGCCTCGATCTGGACCGCTACGGCGTGATTTTCCGCCCGTCGCCGCGTCAGGCCGACGTCATGATCGTTGCCGGAACCCTGGTCAACAAGATGGCACCGGCCCTGCGCAAGGTCTACGACCAGATGCCGGAACCGAAGTGGGTGATTTCCATGGGCAGCTGCGCCAACGGCGGCGGCTATTACCATTACTCCTACTCGGTGGTGCGCGGCTGCGACCGCATCGTGCCGGTTGACGTGTACGTGCCGGGCTGCCCGCCGACCGCGGAAGCGCTGGTTTACGGCGTGCTGCAGCTGATGAAGAAAATCCGCCGCACCAATACCATCGCGCGCTGAGGACGGATCATGATCGAATTGCCCCATCCCTTCGTGGAAAAACTGAGCGCCCATTTCGGTGCCCGCGCCCAGCGCATCCTCCGCCAGCACGACGAGATCACGCTGGAAGTCCTGCCGGCCGATTACAAGTCGGTGATGACCGAACTGCGCGACCATCCGGAGTTTGCCTTCGAGCAGTTGATGGATCTATGCGGTATCGATTACCTGAGTTACGGCGAAGCCGAATGGGACACCACCGATGTGTCCTCGGAAGGTTTTTCGCGCGGCGTCGAGGGCGAAGGTCCCGGCCGCTTTACCTGGGCGTCGCGTCCGCAAGGGCTGGGTCCGGCCAATCGTTTCGCCGCGGTCGTGCATCTGACCTCGGTCAAACACAACCGCCGCATCCGCGTGCGCTGTTTCGCCGAAGACAACGCAATGCCCCAGATCGATTCCGTAGTGTCGGTGTATCCGGTGGCGACCTGGTTCGAGCGCGAGGCGTTCGACCTGTTCGGCATCATCTTCACCGGCCACCCGGATCTACGTCGCATCCTCACCGATTACGGTTTCGTCGGCCATCCGTTCCGCAAGGACTTCCCGTTGATCGGCAACGTGGAAGTGCGTTATGACGAAGAGCGCGGCCGCGTGATTTACCAGCCGGTCTCCATCGAGCCCCGTGTCGGCGTTCCGAAAACCATCCGTGAGGACTCACGCTGGCAGCAGGCGCAATCCGAACACGCCCAGGTGAAATCATGAGCGCCCAGGAAATCCGCAATTACACGCTGAACTTCGGTCCGCAACATCCGGCCGCACACGGCGTGCTCCGTCTCATTCTCGAAATGGATGGTGAGGTGGTCCAGCGTGCCGATCCGCATATCGGTCTCTTGCACCGTGGCACTGAAAAACTCGCTGAATCCAAGCCTTTCAACCAATCCATCGGCTACATGGACCGTCTCGACTACGTGTCGATGATGTGCAACGAGCATGCCTATGTGCGTGGCATCGAGCAGCTTCTCGGTGTCGAAGCGCCGATCCGCGCACAGTACATCCGTACCATGTTCGACGAAATCACCCGCATCCTGAACCACCTGATGTGGATCGGTTCGAACGGCCTCGATCTCGGCGCGATGGCGGTGTTCCTGTATGCCTTCCGCGAACGCGAAGAGCTGATGGACTGCTATGAAGCGGTGTCCGGCGCGCGCATGCACGCCACCTATTACCGTCCGGGCGGCGTTTATCGCGACCTGCCGGACAGCATGCCGAAATACCGTGAATCACCGTGGCGCAAGGGCGATGCCCTTAAGCGTTCCAACGCCTGGCGCGAAGGCTCAATGCTCGACTTCCTTCAGGCCTTCACTGATGACTTCCCGAGCAAGATCGACGAATACGAAACCCTGCTGACCGACAACCGCATCTGGAAACAGCGTACTGTCGGCATCGGCGTGGTACCGCCGGAGAAGGCCCTGGCCTGGGGCATGACCGGCCCGATGCTGCGCGGATCCGGCGTTGCCTGGGATCTGCGCAAGAAGCAACCGTATGCCGCCTACGCCCATGTCGATTTCGATATTCCGGTCGGCGTCACCGGCGATTGCTACGACCGCTATCTGGTGCGCGTCGAGGAAATGCGTCAGTCCAACCGCATCATCCAGCAATGTATCGGCTGGCTGCGCGCCAACCCGGGTCCGGTGATGGTGTCCAATTTCAAGGTGGCGCCGCCGTCCCGTATGGAAATGAAGGAAGACATGGAAGCACTGATCCATCACTTCAAGCTGTTCACCGAAGGCTATTCGGTGCCTGCCGGTGAAGTGTATTCGGCGGTGGAAGCCCCGAAAGGCGAGTTCGGCGTGTATCTGGTGTCCGACGGCGCCAACAAGCCGTTCCGTCTGAAAGCTCGTGCGCCCGGCTTCGCGCACCTGTCGTCGATGGATGCCATCGTGCGTGGCCACATGCTGGCCGACGTGGTGGCGATGATTGGCACCTACGATATCGTTTTCGGTGAGGTGGACCGATGAAAGCAACCGGTAATTTCGCTGCCTGCCAGCATGTCGATCCGATGCTCGCACTGAATTCGGAAACGCGCGCGCACATCGATCATTGGGTCGCCAAGTTTCCGGCCGACCGCAAACGCTCGGCGGTGATCCAGGGCCTGATGGCCGCGCAGGAACAGAATGGCGGCTGGCTGACCGATGAACTGATGGCAGCGGTCGCCAAGTATCTCGATATTCCGGCGGTATGGGCTTATGAAGTGGCCAGCTTCTACTCGATGTTCGATCTGGAGCCGGTCGGTCGCCATAAAGTCTCGATCTGCACCAATATCAGCTGCTGGCTGAACGGCGCCGAAAATCTGGTGCGGCATGCCGAGAAAAAACTCGGCTGCAAGCACGGTGAAACCAGTGCCGACGGCCGCATCACCCTCAAGGTGGAGGAGGAATGCGTGGCGGCCTGTGCCGGCGCGGTGGCGGTGGTCATCGATGGCCATTATCACGAGCGCGTAACGCCCAACACCCTTGACCAACTGTTCGACGGCCTGAAGTAAGGAGCTCCCATGGCAATCGGTCCCGCACCCCAAGCACATCAGGTTGTCTACACCACCTTGCACCATGAGAAACCGTGGGCACTGGACAGCTATCTGAAACAGGACGGTTACATCGCCTGGAAGAAGATCCTCGCGGAAAAAATGCCGCAGGAGCAGGTCATCGAGATGGTCAAACAGTCCGGACTGCGCGGCCGTGGCGGCGCGGGCTTTCCGACCGGTCTGAAGTGGAGCTTCATGCCACGCAGCGCGCCCGGCCAGAAATACATCCTGTGCAACTCCGATGAATCCGAACCCGGTACCTGCAAGGACCGCGACATCCTGCGTTTCAACCCGCATTCAGTCATCGAGGGCATGGCCATCGCCTGTTACGCCACCGGCTCGACCGTGGCCTACAACTACCTGCGTGGTGAATTCCACCATGAACCGTTCGAGCATTTCGAAGAAGCCTTGAAGGAAGCCTATGCGGCCGGCCTGATCGGCAAGAACATCCTCGGCTCGGGCATCGATGTTGACATGTACGCTGCTCTCGGCGCCGGCGCCTATATCTGCGGTGAAGAAACCGCGATGATGGAATCGCTGGAAGGCAAGAAAGGCCAGCCGCGTTTCAAGCCGCCGTTCCCGGCCAATTTCGGCCTGTTCGGTAAACCGACCACCATCAACAATACCGAAACCTACGCCTCGGTCCCGGCCATCATCCGCAACGGTGCAGAGTGGTTCCTGAATCTGGGCAAACCCAACAACGGCGGTCCGAAGATCTTCTCGGTGTCCGGTCATGTCGCCAATCCGGGCAATTTTGAAATCCGTCTGGGCACGCCGTTCAGCGAGCTGCTGGCCATGGCCGGCGGCATCCGTGCCGGACGTAAATTGAAAGCAGTCATTCCCGGTGGTTCTTCGATGCCGGTACTGCCGGCCGAAACCATGATGGCCTGCACCATGGATTACGATTCGATCCAGAAAGCCGGTTCGGGTCTGGGTTCCGGTGCGGTCGTGGTGATGGACGACAGCACCTGCATGGTGCGTGCCTGTCACCGCATTGCGCGCTTCTATTACAAGGAAAGCTGCGGCCAGTGCACGCCCTGTCGTGAAGGTACCGGCTGGATGTACCGCGTGTTGTCGCGCATTGTCGCCCACGAGGCGACCATGGACGACTTGGCCATGCTGAAAGCCGCCGCTGGCCAGATCGAGGGCCACACCATCTGTGCATTCGGCGAGGCCGCGGCCTGGCCGGTGCAGGGCTTTCTGCGTCATTACTGGCATGAATTCGAATACGCCATCCAGAACAAGCAGTTCTGGGTGGACGCGCAACTGGAGAACGCGGCATGAGCACCACCGCCGACAAACCGCAGACCGCCGTGGATATGGTTAATCTCGAGATCAACGGCGAGAGCGTGCAGATCGCCAAGGGCTCGATGATCATCCAGGCCTCCGACGCCGCCGGGATTCCGATTCCGCGCTTCTGCTATCACGAAAAGCTGCCGATTGCCGCCAACTGCCGGATGTGCCTGGTCGATGTCGAGAAGACGCCGAAACCGATGCCGGCCTGCGCCACGCCGGTGATGGAAGGCATGAAAGTCTTCACCCAGAGCAAACGCGCGCTCGATGCGCAGCGCAACGTGATGGAATTCCTGCTGGTCAACCATCCGCTGGACTGCCCGATCTGCGATCAGGGCGGCGAGTGCGAACTGCAGGACGTGTCCATGGGCTACGGCCGTTCAGTCAGCCGTTATGTCGACCGCAAACGCGTAGTGCCCGATGAAGACATGGGTCCGCTGGTCGCCACCGACATGACCCGCTGCATCCAGTGCACCCGCTGCGTGCGTTTTTCGGCCGAAATCGCCGGCACCTATGAACTCGGCGGCATCTATCGCGGCGAGAACCTGCAGATCGGCACCTTCGATGGCAAGCCTCTGATGAGCGAAATCTCCGGCAACGTCATTGACGTCTGTCCTGTCGGCGCACTCACCAACAAGGTGTTCCGCTACAAGGCCCGCGCCTGGGAACTGACGGCGAAAGAGTCGCTCGGCTATCACGATGCTCTCGGTTCCAACATCTATCTGCACAGCCGCCGCGGCGAAGTGCTGCGTGCCGTGCCGCGCGACAACGAAGCAGTGAATGAATGCTGGCTCTCGGACCGCGACCGCTATTCGCATGAAGGCCTGTATAGCAGCGACCGTGCCACCCAGCCGATGCTCAAAGAAAACGGCCATTGGCGCGTTGCCGCATGGGATGAAGCTCTGGCTGCCGCCGCTGCCGTGCTGAAATCGGCATCCGCCAACGAAACCGGCATCCTGGCTCATCCGGCCAGCAGCAACGAAGAAGGGTTCATGCTGGCATCCTTGGCTAATGCGCTGGGTGTCCGGAACCTTGATCACCGCATCAAACAACTCGATTTCGCTGACGAAGCCGTCGCCGAGGTTTTCAACGCAAGGGTTGCCGATATTGAAAAGGCGGGCAGCATCGTTCTGGTCGGTTGCAATATCCGCCACGAAATGCCCCTTTTGCACCAACGCATCCATCAGGCCGTCAAACGCGGCGCCAAAGTGCATGTCATCAATCCGGTCGATTTCGAATTCACCTTCGATACGGCGACCAAAGCCATTGTGCCGCCGTCCAAGATTGCCGATTCGCTTAAGGCATTAGCCGCTACGCTGGATGAAGGATCGGTTCTCATCCTCGGTGAAATCGCTGAAAACCACGGTGACGCATCGCACATCCGCGCTGCCGCCAAGGCCTTGCAGCAGGCCGGCAAGGCCAGCATCTGCCGACTGCCGCAGGGCGCCAATGCCATAGGTCTTGGGCAGCACGGCGTGTTGCCGGGCGAAGGCGGCCGCCATGCGGACGCCATGCTCAACGGCGATTTGAAATCCATACTGTTGTTCGGCATCGAGCCGCAATTCGACTTCAGCGACACCACGCGCGCCGTCAAAGCCCTGGGCGGGGCCAAACTCGTCGCCTGCAGTGCCTATGTGACCGAATCGCTGAAAGAACTGGCCGATGTGATTCTGCCAATCGGACTGCTGCCGGAAATCCAGGCCACCTTGACCAATGTCGATGGCCGTGATCAGTACGCCGAAGCCGCCGGCAAGCTGCCGGGTTCCGCGCAAAGCGGCTGGCGAGTGCTGCGTGCGCTTTATGATGCCGCATCATTGCCGGCCATGCCATTCACCGATATCGACGGCCTGCGTTCCGGGTTGACCAAACAGACGGTAGTTTCCGGCACCGGCCTATCACCGAAGCATGCCGTGTCCGACGGTATCGAGCGCATCAGCACCAGTCCGATTTACCGCGGTGATGCCGTGACGCGTCGTGCCGACTCTCTGCAGGCCCATCCGCTGAACACCGGCCCGCATCTAGTCATGCATCCCGCCGCCGCCGCCAAGGCTGGCCTGCAGGAAGGCCAGATTGCCAAGGTCGGTGACGGCACCGGCAGTGCCACGTTGCCGGTGGTGCTGAGTCGCATGATTCCGGAATCCTGCGTATGGATCGAAACGAATCATCCCGCCACCGCACCGCTGTCGCAGACGGTTTCCCTTGCCATCGTGAGGGCCACCCCGTGATCGATCTCATCCGTGAATTTTTCCTGCAGTTCGGCCTCCTCGGCGGCTTGACCTGGATGTTGGTCAAGATCCTGGTCATCATGTTGCCGGTCATCATTGCCGTGGCGTTCTACACCCTGTTCGAGCGCAAGATCATCGGTTGGATGCATGTGCGTCAAGGGCCGCAGTATGTCGGTGGCGTATTCGGCATCGGTGTGATTCAAGCCTTCGCCGATGTATTCAAGATGCTGTTCAAGGAACTGATCACGCCCGACAAAGCCAGTCCGTTCCTGTATCGATTGGCACCGCTCATTGCCCTGGCGCCAGCCTTGGCGGCTTGGGCGCTGATTCCGTTCGGCGAGAACGATACCGGTCCGCTGGTACTGTCCGACATCAATGCCGGCGTCCTGATGCTGCTGGCGCTGACCTCGATGGGCGTTTACGGCATCATCCTCGGCGGCTGGGCTTCCAACTCGAAATACGCCGTGATGGGCGCATTGCGTGCCGCATCGCAGGTCATCAGCTATGAAATCGCGATGGGCTTTGCTTTAGTCGGCGTTCTGGTGGCGGCCGGCAGCATGAACCTGACCGAAATCGTCAATGCCCAGACCGGCAACAGCGGGTTCCTGGAATGGTTCTTCATTCCGCTGTTCCCGCTGTTCCTGGTGTACTTCATCTCCGGTACCGCCGAGACCAACCGTGCACCATTCGATGTCGCCGAAGGCGAGTCTGAAATCGTGGCCGGGTTCCATGTCGAATACTCGGGTTCGGCCTTCGCCATTTTCTTCCTGGCCGAATACGCCAACATGATCCTGATCAGCTTCCTGACCGCGTTGCTGTTTCTGGGTGGTTGGCTGTCGCCGTTCCAAGGCTGGTTCGGCACTGAAGGCGTCGCCGGCATGCTGGCCGCACCGGGCACCCATTGGCTGTTCCTCAAAGCCCTGTTCTTCGCATTCTGCTTCGTCTGGTTCCGCGCCAGTTTCCCGCGCTACCGGTACGACCAGATCATGCGATTGGGCTGGAAAGTGTTCATTCCGATCACCATTGTCTGGATTTTCGTGGCAGCGGTAGCGGCTTACAACAACTGGTTTGTCCTGGGAGCCTGAGGCCAACATGATCCGACTGTTCAACTATCTCAAAAGCCTGATGCTGGTGGAATTCCTGCAGGGACTCTGGCTGACCTTGACCTACATGTTCAAGCCCAAGTACAACGTCAACTATCCGTTCGAGAAGTTTCCGCAGTCCGCCCGTTTCCGCGGACTGCACGCGCTGCGCCGGTACCCGAACGGCGAAGAGCGCTGCATCGCCTGCAAGCTCTGCGAGGCGGTCTGTCCGGCGCTCGCCATCACCATCGACTCGGCCCCGCGCGAAGACGGCCAGCGCCGTACCACCCGTTACGATATCGATCTGTTCAAGTGCATCTTCTGCGGTTTCTGCGAAGAGAGCTGTCCGGTCGATTCCATCGTCGAAACCCACATCCATGAATACCACTTCGAAAACCGCGGCGAGAACATCGTGACCAAGCCGCAGCTGCTCGCCATCGGCGACCGTTTTGAAGCGGAAATCGCCGACCGCCGCCAGGCCGACGCAGCTTATCGATAGGAGAGGGCACTTGAATTTCGAACTAATCGCGTTTTACCTGTTCGCCGCTGTGGCCCTGTCGTCCGCGGTCGCGGTCATCAGTTTCCGCAACCCGGTGCACTCGGTGCTCAGCCTGGTGCTGACCTTCTTCTCGACCGCCTGTCTATGGCTGCTGTTGCAGGCCGAATTCCTGGGCATCGTCCTGGTGCTGGTCTACATCGGCGCGGTGATGATCCTGTTCCTGTTCGTGGTGATGATGCTCGACGTGCATACCGCCCCGCAGCGCGAAGGCTTCATCAAGCATTTCCCGGTGGCCATCGCGGTCGCGGCGGTGATGTTCGCCGAAATCCTGCTGCTTCTCGGTGTCGGCAAGGACACCGCCCAGCCCATGCCGGCGGCCGACCCGGCGCTGGTGGCAAGCGACAGCAACCTTCATTGGATCGCGCATTCGCTGTTCAGCCGCTACATGCTGCCCTTCGAAACCGCCGCGGTGATCCTGACCGTAGCGATCGTAGTGGCGGTTCCCCTGACCCTGCGCCGGCGTGCCGGCACAAAAACCCAGAACCCGGCGGAACAGGTGCTGGTGCGCCGCGATGACCGCGTGCGTCTGGTCAAGATGGCGGCAACGGTCAAATCCGACGACGGCGCTCCGGAGGCCAAATGATCACCCTCGAACATTACCTCGTATTCGCCGCTGCCCTGTTCAGCCTGAGCATCGCCGGCATCATCATCAACCGCAAGAACGTGATTCTTCTGCTGATGTGCATCGAGCTCATGCTGCTCTCGGTCAACGTCAACTTCGTGGCTTTTTCGCGATTCCTCGGCAATGTCGATGGTCAGGTTTTCGTGTTCTTCATTCTGACCGTCGCTGCCGCCGAAGCCGCCATCGGTCTGGCCATCCTGGTCACGCTGTTCCGCAACCGCCGCACCATCAATGTGGCCGAACTGGATTCCCTGAAAGGTTGATGCGATGTTGACTGAACCCACCCAGCTGTCCCAGACCCTTCTGCTCGTCATTGCACTGGCTCCGTTGCTCGGCGCGGCCCTGGCCGGCCTGTTCGGCCGCCAGATCGGCCGCAAGGGTGCGCACAGCACCACCATCGCGCTGGTCGCCCTGAGCTGCGGCCTGTCCATCTATGTCCTGGGCCAGTTCCTCTATGAGTCGGCGCTGCCGTTCAATCAGAACTTGTATACCTTCTTCGAAAGCGGACGTTTTTCGGCGCATGTCGGCTTCATGGTCGACCGCCTGACCGCGATGATGATGGTGGTGGTGACTTTCGTCTCGCTGCTGGTCCATGTCTACACCATCGGCTACATGCAGGATGATCCGGGTTACCAGCGTTTCTTCAGCTACATCTCGCTGTTCACCTTCTCGATGCTGATGCTGGTGATGAGCAATAACTTCCTGCAGCTGTTCTTCGGGTGGGAGGCGGTGGGTCTGGTGTCCTATCTGCTCATCGGCTTCTGGTACAAGCGCCCGACCGCCATCTTCGCCAACCTGAAGGCCTTCCTGGTCAACCGGGTGGGTGACTTCGGATTCCTGCTCGGCATCTGCGGCGTGGTCTATTTCGCCGGTACGCTCGATTACGCCCAGGCCTTTTCGCAGGTCAACGGTATTTCCCAGGCCGTCATCGAACTGATTCCCACCTTTACCGTGTTCGGCCATACCTTCGTCGCTTGGGAAGTGTCGGCTGTCACCTTTATCGCTATCTGCCTGTTCATCGGTGCCATGGGTAAATCGGCCCAGGTGCCGCTGCATGTGTGGCTACCCGACTCGATGGAAGGCCCGACCCCGATTTCGGCCCTGATCCACGCAGCCACCATGGTGACCGCCGGTATCTTCATGGTCGCCCGCATGTCGCCGATTTTCGAGCTCAGCCCGACGGCATTGCATTTCGTGCTGTTCATCGGCGCCACCACCGCTCTGTTCACCGGGCTGATCGGCATCATCCAGAACGACGTCAAGCGTGTCGTCGCCTATTCCACGCTTTCCCAGCTCGGCTACATGACCGTCGCCCTCGGCGTTTCCGCCTACTCTGCGGCAGTGTTTCATCTGATGACGCATGCCTTCTTCAAGGCATTGTTGTTCCTGGCTGCCGGCTCGGTCATCATCGGCATGCATCACGAACAGGATATGCGCAAGATGGGCGGCTTGAAGAAGTACATGCCGATCACTTATTGGACCAGTCTGATCGGAACGTTGGCGCTGGTCGGCACCCCGTTCTTCTCGGGCTTCTATTCAAAAGACACCATCATCGAGGCGGCCGCACATGTCGCACATGGCGGTCATTGGATCAATACCTACGCCTACTGGGCGGTCATGCTCGGTGTTTTCGTCACCAGCTTCTACAGTTTCCGTCTGCTTTACCTGACCTTCCACGGCAAGGAACGATTCGAGACCCATTCCGATGAATCGCATCATGCCGAGTCGCATGAAATCCACGGCAATGAAGCGCATCCGGCGCATGATAATAACGCACATGATGCGCATCACGGCCACGGCGGCCTGCCGCATGAGTCGCCTTGGGTGGTCACGGTCCCGTTGATACTGCTGGCGATTCCTTCGATTTTCATCGGATACTTCACCATCGGTCCGATGTTGTTCGGCGGCTTCTTTACCGGCGCCATCGAAGTGCTGCCGCAGAACGATGTCATCAAGGTTCTGGGTGAGGAATTCCATGGACCGTTTACTTTCGCCCTGCACGGCATGCAGATGCCGGCATTCTGGCTGGCCCTGTCGGGCTTTGCCCTGGCAACCTATATCTATCTGTTCAATATCCGCGTTGCCGAGCGTGCGCAGAAGATCTTCGCGCTTCCGATCCGCATTCTGGAAAACAAATACGGTTTCGACGACCTCTGGGTCAAGGGTTTCGCCGGCGGCAGCATCGCGCTCGGTGGCAAGGCCTGGAAGTACATCGACGCCGGCCTGATTGACGGCGTGATGGTCAATGGTACGGCCAATCTGGTCGGACGCATCGCCCGTGGCATCCGTGGTACGCAGACCGGACGTCTCACCACCTATGCTTTTGCCATGATCGTCGGTCTGATTGCGATGCTGGCCATCGCAACCCACCTGTTTGCTGAATAAGGACAAGGATTACTCGCATGGGCACCCACCTGCCGCTACTCAGCACACTCATCTGGCTCCCGATTCTCGGCGGCCTGATTACCTTCCTGCTCGGTGACCGACGCATCGGCAGCGCCAAGGTTTTCGGGCTGCTCGTCACCATCGCCACTTTTCTGCTCAGCATCAAGCTGTACTTCGGCATCGATGAATCGACCGCCATGATGCAGTTCGGCGAGCAGCTGCCGTGGCTGCCGGGATTCAACATCAACTACAGCCTCGGCGTCGACGGGATTTCGGTCGCGCTGATCCTGCTGACGACCTTTACCACCGTGCTGGTGCTGATGGGCTCCTGGAGTTCGATCGAGAACCGCGCCCATCAGTATTTCGCCGCCATGCTGATGCTGGAAGGCCTGATGGTCGGCGTATTCTGCGCCTTGGATGCCGTACTGTTCTACATATTCTTCGAGGGCATGCTGATTCCGATGTTCATCATCATCGGCATCTGGGGCGGGCCGCGGCGCATCTACGCCAGCATCAAGTTCTTCCTGTACACCTTCCTCGGTTCGGTGTTCATGCTGATCGGGCTGATTTACCTGTACAACAAGTCCGGCAGTTTCGATCTGGCCACCTGGGCCAATCTGCCGCTGAACGCTACCGAGCAGATGTGGCTGTTCTTCGCATTCCTCGCGGCATTCTCGGTCAAGGTTCCGATGGTGCCGGTACATACCTGGCTTCCTGATGCCCACGTTGAGGCGCCGACCGGCGGCTCGGTCATTCTGGCCGCGATCATGCTCAAAATCGGCGGATACGGCTTCCTGCGTTTTAGCCTGCCCATCGTGCCGGATGCTTCCACCGAATGGGCCTGGCTGGTCATTCTGCTGTCGTTGATCGCCGTGGTTTATATCGGTTTTGTTGCCCTTGTTCAGGAAGACATGAAGAAGCTGATTGCGTATTCTTCAATTGCACACATGGGTTTCGTGACACTCGCCAGCTTCATCGTTTTCGCCATGGTGCGCGAAGACGGCAACCTTGAGGGTGCCCGTCTGAGCCTGCAGGGCGGCATGGTGCAGATGATTTCACACGGCTTCATTTCCGGCGCCATGTTCAGTTGCGTCGGCGTGCTCTATGACCGCATGCACAGCCGCATGATCAAGGATTACGGCGGCGTCATCAATACCATGCCCTGGTTCGCCGGGTTCTTCGTGCTGTTCGCGATGGCCAATGCCGGTCTGCCGGGCACCAGCGGCTTTGTCGGTGAATTCATGGTCATTCTCGCTGCATTCCAGTCGCATCCCTTGATTGCGTTCTTCGCGGCATTCACGCTCATTCTGGGCGCTGCGTATACCCTGTGGATGGTCAAGCGCGTGGTGTTCGGCGAAGTCGGCAACGCCCATGTCGCCGAACTGACCGACATCAATGCCCGCGAAGCCTGGATGCTCGGGCTTTTTGCCGCCGGTGTGCTCGCGCTCGGCGTCTATCCGAAACCTCTCGTCGACCTGATGGATGCGCCGATCGCGGCATTGGTCGATCACATCGTGCAAACCAAGCTTTGAGGAACCGCCAATGACCATTCCCATGATCTCCGCGGCGGACCTGAATGCCATCCTGCCGGAAATTTTCATCTGCTGCTCGGCCTTTGCGCTGCTGATGCTGGATCTGTTCATCGATGCCAAGCGCCGGCCTTTGATCCATTTCCTGGCGGTTGCGGTTCTGGTCGCGGCGATCCTGCTGACCGTACGCGACATGGTGTCGGTCACAACGACCGCCTTCGGGGGAATGTTCATCCATGATATCGCCGGCGATGTGCTGAAAATCGGCATCTACGCCGTCACAGCGGTTGCGTTCATCTATGCCAAGCCCTATCTGGTCGAGCGGGGGCTGTTCAAGTCGGAATTCTACGCGCTGGCGCTGTTCGGCGTGCTCGGCATGATGCTGATGATTTCGGCCGGCAACCTGACCGTGCTTTATCTGGGTCTGGAATTGCTGGCGCTCAGTTCGTACGGTCTGGTCGCGCTCGACCGTGACAATCCGATCGTCTCGGAAGCAGCTATCAAGTATTTCGTGCTCGGCGCCATCGCCTCGGGTCTGCTGCTGTACGGCATGTCGATGGTTTACGGCGCAACCGGCAGCCTGCAGTTCGATGCCATTTATGCGGCGTCCGGCACCACACCGTCCCCGATGCTGTTCAAGCTCGGTGTCGTTTTCGTTGTAGCGGGTGTTGCCTTCAAATTCGGTGCTGCGCCGTTCCATATGTGGCTGCCCGATGTCTATCAGGGTGCGCCGACCGCAGTTACCGCCTACATCGCTTCGGCACCGAAAATGGCTGCCTTCGCCATGGCCTACCGTCTGCTGGAGTCGGCTGCCGGCAACAGCGTGGCCGATTGGGTGCCGCTGATCGCCATTCTGTCGGCGCTGTCACTGGTGCTCGGTAATCTGATGGCGCTGGTACAGTCTAGCTTCAAGCGCCTGTTGGCCTATTCCACCATTTCGCATGTCGGGTTCCTGTTTCTCGGTTTGCTCAGCGCTGATGCCAGCGGTTACGCCGCCGCGATGTTCTATGCGATCAGCTACGCCATCACCGCCGTTGCGGCCTTCGGTTCACTGATTCTGCTCAGTCACGCCGGTTACGATGCCGATGATATCGACGGCTTCCGTGGTCTGTGGGTCCGGCATCCGGGCTACGCCTTCCTGATCCTGTTCGTTGTCGCTTCCCTGGCCGGCGTACCGCCGTTCCTCGGATTCTTTGCCAAACTGCAGGTCATCGTCGCTGCGCTGAATGCCGGTTATCAATGGCTCGCGCTACTGGCTGTGATCTGTGCCGTGATCGGTGCCTTCTATTACCTGAAGCTGATCCGCGTCATGTTCTTCGAGAAGCCGGAGAGTGACATCAGTCAGATCAATCCCGACCGCCATCTGAGGGCGGCCTTCGTGCTGAATGCCTCGGCGCTTCTGGTTCTCGGGGTGTTCTCCAATGCCATCCTGTCCTGGTGCCTCAAGGCTTTCCCCGTCGCTTGACACGGGGCTTGTGTCCGAGGGGACAATTCCGCTATAATGCCGGTTCACTGATGCGGGGTGGAGCAGTCTGGCAGCTCGTCGGGCTCATAACCCGAAGGTCGTAGGTTCAAATCCTGCCCCCGCTACCAGTTTGACGCAGACGGCGGAGGCCATCCGCGGGGCTAGTTCGGAGTGCTTCATGGCTTCGGACGCCGGAACTAGGAAGTACCGGAAAAGGGCCGTCAGGCCCTTTTTTATTAGCGACATCGCACGGCGCAGGGAGATGGCATCATGGCAATGACCGGTAAAGCCTTGGAATTGAAGGAATTATTGGATCCGACCGTTCGCGGTTTGGGACTCGAGCTGTTGGGTGTGGAGTTTTCGCCTGCGGCTGGCAATGCCTTATTGCGTCTTTATATCGATGCACCGGAGCGATTGGTCAGTATCGAAGATTGCGAGGCAGTCAGTCGGGAAGTCTCGGCCAACCTCGATGTCAACGATCCGATTGCTTCGCAGTACACGCTGGAAGTGTCCTCGCCGGGCATTGACCGGCCGCTGTTCACGCTGGCGCAGTTTGCGCGGCAGATCGGCGAGCAGGTCAAGATCAGCCTCAGTCTTCCGCAAGACGGGCGGCGGCGGCTGCAAGGCAAAGTGCTGTCCGTCGGCGAGTCCGGGATAGTGTTGGATGTGGATGGCCGTGAATTCACGGTCGCCATCGGTAATGTGGATAAAGCCAGATTGGTGCCGGATCTCGTGGCGCTGGGTCTGGTGGCTGAACCCAAAGGTGGGCGCAGAAAACCGGCGCCTAAGAAATCGTGATTTTCGACTAATTTTCGGCACAGCCGAAGGATACGGAGTTGGATTGTGAGTAAAGAACTTTTATTGGTCATGGAAGCGGTCGCCAACGAAAAGGGCGTCGACCGCCAGGTCATCATCCAGGCGATGGAATCGGCTTTGGCCTCCGCTGCAAAAAAGCGCTACCACGACGAGGATATTTCAATCCGTGTCGCCATCAACCCCAAGGACGGCACCTATGAAACCTTCCGCCGCTGGGAAGTAGTCGCCGATGACGTCGTCATGGAGTCGCCCGACCGCATGATCCGCCTGATGGACGCCGTTGACGAGATGGAAGGCGCCGAAGTCGGCGACTTCGTCGAACAACCGGTTGAAAACCCCGAGTTCGGACGCATAGCCGCGCAGGCTGCCAAGCAGGTCATCGTACAGCGGGTCCGTGAAGCAGAGCGCGCGCTGGTCCTAGAGCAGTGGAACGACCGCGTCGGTGAGCTGGTCAGCGGTGTGGTCAAACGCGCGGAGCGCGGCAATGTCTATGTCGATCTCGGCGGCAATGCCGAAGCCATCATTCCGAAAGACAAGGCGATTCCACGCGACGTCCTGCGTCCGGGCGACCGCGTGCGCGGCTATCTGGCGGAAACCCGCGCTGAAACCCGTGGTCCGCAGCTGATCATTTCGCGCATCGCGCCGGAATTCATGATCGAGCTGTTCAGGCTGGAGGTGCCCGAAGTCGGTCAGGGTCTGGTCGAAATCAAAGGCGCCGCCCGCGATCCGGGCGACCGTGCCAAGATTGCCGTGCTCGCCCATGACCACCGCACCGATCCGATCGGCGCCTGCATCGGCATGCGCGGCTCACGCGTGCAGGCCGTGTCCAACGAGCTCAACGGTGAACGCGTCGATATCGTGCTGTGGTCCGACAATCCGGCGCAGTTCGTCATCAATGCCATGGCGCCGGCCGAAGTGCAGTCGATCATTGTCGATGAAGACAAGCATTCGATGGACATCGCCGTGGCCGAAGACAAACTGGCACAGGCCATCGGCAAGGGCGGCCAGAACGTGCGTCTGGCCAGCCGACTGACCGGCTGGCAACTGAACGTGATGACACAGGACCAGGTGTCAGCGAAGAGCGAGGCTGAACAGGCCGCCGCGCGTGCCGTGTTCGTGGAAAAACTGGAAGTCGACGATGAAATCGCCGGCATTCTGGTTTCCGAGGGTTTCAATACCGTTGAAGAAATCGCCTACGTTCCGGCCGCCGAACTTCTCGCCGTTGAAGGTTTCGATGAGGACATCGTCGAAGAACTGCGCGCCCGTGCACGTGACGCGCTGCTCAACGAGGCGTTGGCCGCGGAAGAAGAGATCGAAGGTCACAAGCCGACGGATGATCTGCTGGCCATGGACGGCATGAGTGAAAGCATCGCCTATGCATTGGCCGAGCGCGGCGTATCCACGCCGGATGATCTAGCTGAACTTGCCGCCGACGAGATTTCCGATATCGAAGACATGGGTATGGAGCGCGCTTCGGCGTTCATCCTGGCCGCCCGTGCCGCAGAAATCGCCCGTCTCGAGCAATCAAACTGAACACCGCGAAAATAACGTCATGTAATCAGCATCACAAAATTCAAGGATCGACACCTCCATGTCAGAAGTAACCGTAGGATCGTTGGCAAAAATAGTCGGACTGCCGGTCGACAAGCTGCTCAAGCAGCTTGCCGATGCCGGCATGGAATTTTCCGGTCCGGACCAGATCGTCAGCAGCACCGAGAAGATAAAGCTGCTCGGCTTCCTGCGCCGCTCGCATGGCAGGACCGAGAAGCCGGCGGAAGCCGCCGCCGCGCCGAAGAAAATCACCATTGCCCGGCGCAAGACCGAAGAATTGACGGTTGCCAGTTCGGGCAAATCCAGGACCACGGTTGCGGTCGAAGTCCGCCAGAAACGCACCTACGTCAAACGCGATGAAGTTGCGGCACCGGTTTCCGACGAACGCGAGGAGCTGCTGCGCAAGCTCGAGCAATCGAAATCACGCAATGCCGAAGAACAGGTGCGCCTGGGCGAATTCGACCGTGCCCGCCGCGAACAGATCGAAGCGGACCGCGCTGAAAAAGAACGTGTTGCCATTGAAGCCGAGGAAAAAGCCCGTTTTGCCGCGGCCGAACTCGCCGGCAAGAAAGCGGGCGTCGTCGATTCCGATGCGACCGGTCATGAATCCCGCCGCGAGCGGGATGAAAAGCATGGCCACAAGCCGCACAAAACCGAGGCCCTGCGTCACGAGCCTGCAAAGGCCGCAAAAGACAAATTGCCGAGCAAAACCGCCAAGCATAAAGTGCGTGGCTCGCATGTCATGGTCGACAATGACATCGACGACGATTCGGCGCTGCAGAACATCAGCGGCCAGCTGCACCTGACCGCCGCCGAACGCGAACGCCGTGTCAGCGCCGGCA
>Ga0315903_10005023_pt1 | contig 17395 bp, 24 predicted proteins | sample LakEriMetagenome_7_FD_203524 | JGI IMG/M metagenome (GOLD analysis project Ga0315903, IMG submission 203524) | Freshwater fungal communities from buoy surface, Lake Erie, Ohio, United States - Buoy 2 MA119 | ecosystem: Environmental > Aquatic > Freshwater > Lake | place: USA: Lake Erie, Ohio...
TTCAGAAGTGCTGCTGCCTCATAACGGGTCATCGCTTTACCGCCACCAAAGGTGCCGTTAGGATAACCAGCAACGCAACCATAACGCTCTACGAGGTTGCTGAGTGCCTGATATGCCCAATCGGTAGGACGGACATCAGAGAATTGAGTAACGCTTGTAACCTGCTCAGAAGAGTATTGGTTAACTGCTGCCATATTAAGATCTGCAGCATTCGCAACAGCAGGAGCAACCATACCAAGAGCAACAGGTGCAAGCATCAGTTGTTTGAGTTTCATAAAAATTTGTTTTTAGTACTAAACGACAATTGTGTAACTTTGCAAATAGTTGCGGCATCGTCACATCACGGTATTTATCTTAACAGTTTCTTCGGGATTATGTCAAGTTCAAGACTTACGGATTATATAAGCGTTTCCTTCTTCATCAAACCCATCAATATCAATGTAGTGAGGTTCCCCATTAAAATTATCCACAGGAGAAATTAATAGATAAGGTCCAGGAACTCTATCATCATGAGGATGATATGTTTTCCAACTAGTTGGATGAAAGTGAACAGTAATTACTTTTTTACCAGGATTCCTACAAGTATATCCAAGTTCTCTCATATGATATGCAATTTTATTATCACACCCAGGTTTTCCCATAGTATAATTCATTTCATTTTTAGTAGAAATAGGTGCCTTAAATACCCATGTATCTTGAGATGCTGGATTTTCATAAGGTTCAATCTCCCATTTTTTACCATCACCCGTAGATATCTCCCACCTACTCAATGCATAAAAAGTTTTATTCATTGCTACACTTCCAAAATACCGCAAAGTATCATCAAAGATAATATCTGCATTTGCGACAATGCAGATATTATCTTTTAAATTTTCATTACAAAACTCAAAAAGTTCTTTATACGTTGGACGTTCTTTTACGAAAATCTTTTTAATTTTTGGAGAATCAAAATTTAATTCAGCATCTTCTTCCATGAAGATATATACATTTTCGATGTATTTATTTCCAAGATTTTGATGAAGACAATAAAGATATTCCCCATTTCTCATATGATTGAGAGAATTAAAATATTCTATAATAAGATTCATTGATTCTTAATCCATTCCACTAAATTTACTTTAGGATCCCATCCAAAGACAGACTTAATTTTAGAATTATCAGCAAGAGTTTCTCTTGCCTCTCCAATTCTTGGTTCAATATTTATTTGATTATTAGAAATAGTATTTGCTATCTCATTGATAGAGTAATTCTTTCCAGGGCCAACATTATAAAGTTGTCCATAATATTGATCATCAACATCAATAGTTGCCGCAAGAATGTTTGCAGCAACAGCATCAGATACATGAGTAAAATCCCTACGCTGCTCACCATCTCCAATAATAGTCAATGGATTACCTTCAGATCTTTGTCTTAAAAATATTCCAACAACTGGAGCATATTGTCCTTTTAATGGTTGTCGTTCACCATAAACATTAAAGTATCTAAAAATTATGGTTTTCAGACCAAACAATTTTGTATACATCGAACAAAGTTTTTCACCAGAAATCTTAGATACAGAATATGGATTTAAACAATCATCCAATTGATTCTCATTATTTGGGGTCTTGTTATGACCATAACCAGACGATGAAGATGAGTATATTACTTTTTTAACACCTGATTCTCTTGAGCATTGAAGAACTGTGGCAGTTCCTAATACATTTGTTTTAACTGCAAGAAGAGGATTTTGTATTGCTGGTTGAATTCTTGCTTCTGCCGCAAGATGGAATACATAATCTACACCAGTATAAAGTTCTCTTATTTTTTCATAGTCACAAATATCATACTTATAATTTTGTGATTTATCATTCCAATAAAATTTTCCATTAGATTCTGCACTCTCATTATCAATTACAATAACTTCGTGCCCTTGTTTGATCAATTCATCCACAAGATTCGAACCAATAAAACCAGCACCACCAGTTACTAATGATTTCATTTCAAATAAACCTCTTTAAATTTCTGAATTACTTTTTCCGGAGAATAATCTTGATAACAATTCCATTCTAAAGAATTTATTTCTTTTTTATCTAAATTTTTAAAAATATGATCTATATCTTTTTTATTCTCATAATATATTCCTTTTTCATTCAAAGTATCTATATGATTTCTTTCAATAGAATTATAATAAGTTATAACAGGTTTATTGCGTATAGAAAATTCTGCACAAGATAATCCAAAAGATTCACCTTGATATCTAGCATGAATCATAGCATCACAAGTATTAACAAACTTTACTTTTTTTTCTAAGTTTGCAGTACCAGGAAGATATATTACTCTTTCATGTTCAATAAATGGTTCTGTAAATTGAAAAATAAACCATATATCAGATCTCTCATTTAAAACTTGATATATCGCTTCCTTTACGAAAGATATATCAAAAGTTTCCCATCCACCATTTCTACCAATTACTAATGAATCTTTAGGAATATTCAATTCTTCCCTCATATTTAATTGAATATCGGGAAGATTTACAATATGAGGAACACAAGGAACTGTAAAATTAGTCAATTTAGATAACCATTCAGAGCACATTGCATATACATCACCATGAATCCAATCCGATGTCCATGCACTAGATGTAGCACTAACTAAGTTTTTGCAAACTGATGAAATAACTCCATCTTTATTTCCAGATTTCATCATAAAAAAGTAATCACATTCATTTTGCTCTAAAATTTTATCAATTTCACTTTTATCATAATAACCAAATACTGAAAATTGAGATTCGAATTTTTTATAAACATCCTCATTATTTTGAGGATAATTTATATTAAACATTATTATTGGATCAACTTCAAGATAATATCTCGACCAATAAGCCCAATCATAGATTGCAATTGTTGTACCTCTTAAGGAAAGAATATTATCATGAAATGCTATTTTCATGGTTTAATCCAATACCAAACATCAACATCAACATCAAAAATTTCTGGAATTTTAATATCCGTAGCAAACTCAATAACAGCTTTATTTACTTCTTCAATTGCAGTATAATCATGACCAGAAAATATTCCACCTTTTTTAACTTTAGAATAGTAATTTTTACAATCCTTTAAAACTTGGTCATATGTATGAAGTCCGTCAATGAAAATAAAGTCTAAAGATTCATCTTCAAATTTATCAATAACATTATCAGACATTTCTCTATACAAAAAATGTCTATCTTTATAAGGTTCAATTTTTTCATAAAACTTTTTAATAGTTCTATTCATATGATCTTCATTCAAATCATATCCATTCCAATCAATATACTCTGAATATGGATCAATTCCATATAACTTTAAATTTAAAATATTTGACAATAAATGAAAAGTTGTATTTCCTTCAGCACATCCTATCTCAAGACCAACTATATTTTTTCTCTTTATTTTTTTAATCAACTCTGTTAATCCATAACCAGAACATTTTTCATCAATCATTTTAATACTCCTTAAAAAATAATTTTAATTATGCGAATAAAAAGAAAAAAACTTATCATCTTGATATCCACTTCCTATACATTTTGGTATTTCATTTTTTTGTTTTTCTATAACTAAAATACTTTCATAATAATGAATTGATTTTACAGATTTAGAAAAAGAAATCATTTCATCATCACAGGATTCTCTTATTCTATACGAATGTAAATAATCTATAAAATTTTTACTATACTCAATGAAAGAATTGGGATTTTTATATCCACCCCCAAATTCACTCCAATATGATGTATGCAAATCTTCGATTATATAAATTCCTTCATCACTAACATGATGGAATAATTCTTCATAGCTATTAATCTGATGACTCATAAAATGTCCACCATCATCAATAACCACATCTATTTTTGGTATTTTATTTTTTACTTCCTTTAAAAAATTTCTATCAGATTGATCTCCTATCAATATCTGAAAACTACCATCATCCAATTCCATTTTTTTACAGTTTGGATCAATATCTATTCCATATATTTTACATCTATTTCCAAAATAATTTCTCCACATTTGTAAAGACCCACCATGATTAACACCAATTTCTAAAAGAACAAAATCAGTATTTTTATATCTATTTAAATGTTTTTCATAACATTCTAAATAGTTTTCCCATTTAGCAAGAAAATTTTTTTTGTTATTTTCTATATAAGATAACAATTCTGACATTAAATCAATCCTCAAAAATAATTTCTAATCTTCAATATATTCTCCAGTTGGAGCAAGTAGACCACCAAGACCCAATTTATTTATTTTGTGTTTGCATGGAACAATATTGTATGCAAAAAAACTATGTTCTATATCATAGTATATGCCTTTTACAATTATTTTTTTCAAATTCATAATATAGGTCATAATATCTTTTTTTGCAACCTTATAATACCTAGTTTCACAAACATATTGATTTGTCCAATCTGCTTTACGACTTTTAATTACTGATCCATCATATAAATCAAAATTAAAATTATCTAAAAAATAATACCTTCCACTAATTTTTATGAGATTATCAATTTGATCATATTTTAATTTAAAATTATCAGATTGATAATAATTTAATATCAATGACAATTCACCTTCAGTTTTATTGAGACCTTTTATATCATAAAAATAAATTTCATCCACAAAAGATTCAATTATATCATATTCATTATCATTAATTTTACTTCCTTCAAGAAGAACAATATGAGAATTTGGTATTTTGAGTCTTATAGATGATATTGTTTTATTTAATAATTGGGATAATCTTTCATCAGAATTAAAAACAGATTTGCCAGAATCCGCGTGTATAACGGATGTAACTACTACTAAATTCATTTTGCCAATTCCATATGAGATTTATATTTCGCATCACACTCTTGATTATAATGTTGAAATATAAAAAACCAATCAAGATCACTTGAATTTATAGTTTCAAAATGAAGATTAAAATTTTCAGGAGAACTCAAATAAGACATCAACAATAAAGTTTGATCATCATCTATTAAATTATTACATATTAAACTATTAAATTGATTCTCCATTAATTTTAACATTAAAGGCCACTTATCTTTTAAACATACTATATGACAACCTTGAATATATACAGTGTTTGTTTGTATGATGTTTGGAATATCAACAACTTCTGGTATTTTTAATATGTTCCATAAATGTATCTTTTCATTGAAATCATATTTCCATATTTTAGATTTTGGTATTTGATTATCATTTTTCACATAACCAAAATCAATCCAAGATACAATATTATCAATTGTTTTTAAATTTTGTATGGCAATATTGCAAAATTTACTTTTCAAAAAATTTACCAACACATATCTAGGATTCCAATATTCTGGAGGTTTTCCTCCATCATACAAATATCCCATATTGTTAACTATTTTTTGTGTTTTTTCTATTTTAGAAATTAACTCAAAATCATTAATAACATCATCGTCATAAAAAACAATCAAATCAGATTTTATAGTTTCAATTATTTTATCAAATTCTTCTTTAAATTTTTTTTGAGTAAAAACAACAATTTTATTTTTTAACTTACAAAGTCTTTTAAAACATTCAAAATATTCTGAGTTTTTCCTAGAATAAAATGACCAGTTTTCTCTACCAATATCATAAAAAGCTGTAACAATAGTAATATCTTCCATATTCAATTCTTTTTTTGAAACAAAACATTTCCAGCATCTTGCCAAGGAAGATCTTCAAAAACAATATCGAATCCAATACTAATCATATAATCTTTAAATTCGTCATATATTATAACATTTTCATATGTTTCTGTCAAAGAAACTTCACTATAAACATATTTCGTATTGGAAATAATTTTTGGAGAACTTTTTATGACAAGAGGTTCCATTCCTTGCAAATCTAACCACATCAAATCAACTCTATTGATTCCAGTATTTTCACACCATTCATCCAAATTTACAGTTTTGACTTCAAGTTCAGAATTGAATGTAATTTCTTTATGAAATGCCAAATGATCCTTAGGTTTTAAAATTGAAGATGATCCCCATTTTTTCCCAAACCTATCACTAACATAAATTTTTTTAATTTCTGTAGATTCACCAAGTGCCAATTGATTTAAAACCACATTTGAACGTTTTTTATTCAAAGATAATGCTTGATTAAACAAATCTGGTATTGGTTCAAATCCATATATTTTACCATTAGGAAATGATTTAGCAAAAAAATCAGTGTCCAATCCATCACAAACCCCAGCTTCAATAATCGTAGGAGTTTGTGTTAGATTTTCTAACATCCAATTTCTAATTATGTTCATGATAGTTAAATAATAATTAATTTTTGTATTTGAGATATGATCGAATCTAATGAAATTTTTTCATTAAATAGTGGTTGATTTAATATTTCATTGTATAAATTTTCATCATTATCAATTTCAATAACTTTTTCGTATAATGAATCTAAACCTATTTCATGAACATTCAAACAACACTTTGAATTAAAATCACTTACAAATGTCGAATCGCAATAATATAAAGGTATTGTTCCTGCTATTTTAGCATGAAGTAATTTTTCAGTAAAATATCCAGGATAAATTGAATTTTCAAAGCATAAAGAAAATTTATATTGAGATATAATATCCAGTTTACTTTTTTCTCCATACTGTAGAGGTAATCCATACTTACCATAAACATCCACAGGTTTATATTGAGATAATTTTTCTACTGATTTAGTTCTCATTTCATAAAGAGCACTAAAAACAGTTGCACAAAATTTATTTTTAGGTTTACTTGAAAACTCATTCTCATTATATAGATAACTTTCTGGTATCAAGTATTCTGGATTACCATAAGTTCCTTTTTTAAACCAATCAATATACATCATCCATAAAGGTAATCTAATATTTTTACCTCCATAATCATCATAATCAAAAGATAACGAATAATTTGATTTTTTACTCGAAGGTCTAATATTTTCTCCAGTATAAAATACTTTCTTGCAGTGATTGAATCTTGTATGATCATTACCAAAACAAGAAAATATAATTAATTCGGCATCCTCAGGGTCAACTAATTCAACACCTTCAAAACACTCCAATAAAAGATAATATAAAAAATTATTATTTGGTTGAAAACTTACTGGGTATTGCCAAAAATCTAAAAAAGAAAGTTTCATTATTTGTCAATTTGTATTGTAGTTGTATAATATGAATTTTGAATTGCCAATGCGGGTTCAATCCAATAGTTATTTAAATCTAATTCCTTTATAAAAAAATTAAAAGAGTGATCTATAGCCTCAGTAATTTTACTTATATTATTTAAAATCTTGTTTGCGCAAGACTTACTAATCAAATAAGCATGAGTACATCTAGATCCTCTTTTTGTTTTATATATTAATTTATTTTCAATTTTTGGTTCGTGTAAATCACAACAAGTTCCAACCCACACCAAATCCCAATCTTTTGGTAATTCATTAAAACATTTTTCTAAGTTATCCAAAAAATCATCACATAAAATAACATCATCCTCTAAAACTAAAACATATTCTTCATTATTAGAAGATAATTCCATAATAATATCATAATGCTTTAGAAGTAAAGATATTTCAGAGTTATTCAAATATCTACCAGAAGGAGTTTTTTTAAATGCATATGGATGTATTTTTTTTAATTCATCAATATCCCATTCATCTTTATCATATTTTTCATTAAATTCATATTGCAATATATTTTCTTCTTTTAATATTTCTATAAGTTCATTTTTTCTATCTTTTAATTTTTTCCAATGACAAATGTATACTTTTCCCAAATTCATTGTCATTCCCAGTAAACAAAATTATATCTATCTTCATCAGTTACTTCAAGATTAACATCATTTTTGGTCGGATTTGGAATCCAAGGAAATTTTATACATGGATAATAAACTTTGGCATCACCCAAAAATGCAGCCCACCAACTGAAAGTGCTATTTGCAATTATTAATTTTTTTGCATTTTTAGCAAAAACAAAATCTGCAATATATTTTTTATCTCCATAATTACCATTATCTTTAATAATACAACCCATAGAAACTAATTTATTTAATTTTGGATTTTTAGGTTCATCACAAATAATATATGCTGTTTTATATTTCTCATTTTTTAGCATTTCTTCGTAATATTCAATCGGTAAATCCCAACCCAAATCTACATAATCACCCAATCTAACATTCACAACAATATCATCTTGGTTTGGCATTTCATATAAATTTTCATCTTCAATTTTTAACCACTCTTTAATATTTTTTTTATTATGAGAATAATATTCATATCTCTGCGAATAACCGGATACTACAATTTTTCCCAGGTGATTGTATATTTTTTCCATATCAAAAATTTGAGTTGCTTCTGGAGTAATTAATTCATTGTTAAAAAATTTTACACCAGAAATATCATTATATGTTTCTGGAAATCCAGAAATTGGATTTGTCTTAAAATAAAATCCTTTTTTTTCTGCTATCTCTCTTGCCCAACAATATTGAAATAGTCTATTTCCGAGACCTTGTTTTTCTACATTATTATAAATTGTACTAATTTCTATCATTTAATCCTCTTTACAATGTTTCTAAACATACCTTCAAGTGAAAAATATTCTTCATATACTTTTCTTCCATTTTCAAGAAGTTTATTATATTCTATATCAGAAATAGATCTTAGTATAGTATCAATATCTTCAATCTCATCTTCATTTACTGGAACACAAAAATCATTCCAATCCAACTCATCCATCCAAGGAAGATAATGAACATCTGAAATATAAACTGGCACTGTTTCCAGTTGAAGAATTTCATAAAGTCTAAAACTACTCTTTCCATACCCTCTGGGAGCAAGTGCAAATTTACTTGAGCAAGTAATATCAACAAACCTCTTAAAGTTTTCAATAGGAACTGTAGTAGACCAATTTCCTGCAGTAATTTTATATCCTTCTTTACCACTTAAGTGATTACACATATCCATACGAATTGGATGAGTATTTCTAGATCCAACAAAAGAAGCAAAGATGGTTTTTTCTTTACTTGAAATTAATTCTTTGGGAATTGGACTACAAATCAATGGAATGGGAATAATATTATCACCTTCACGATTTCCTCCAGCAGAAAAAATCAGAGTGTCTTCTGGAAAACTCTCAAAGGGACCATCATCAAATTGAGATACAGTAAAGTACTTACCTTCAGGATTTAAAGTTTGATCTAGTTCATTTTGAATATTTTGATATTGTTTTCCAGCAAACATCGCATTACAAAAAACATTAGTCCAAAAAACGTCAATATATTCTCTATCTGAAGAGATATTTTCTTCGTTCCATCTTTGAAAAAAATACTCTTCTAGATATTTTCCAGTATGATAAGGGGGATAAGTTGGAGACACTGACTTAACTCTCAGTGCATCATTTTTCATAAGTACCATAAACCTTCCTCCTTAAACTTATCAATTTTAGATTGAAGACCTTTGATCCAATTGTTATGAACTATCATAGCATTATCCTTTCTTCCTTGGATATAATAAACGTGTCCATTCGGAAATAGATCCTCTGATAACAATGCAATATGTTCATTGTATTTGGTCAGAGCAATCTCATTCATAATTAACTGGTCATCGTTAGTTTCATCTGCTCCACACTCAGCAACTAACTGACGACATTCTGGTTTTTCATTAAATACCATGAATCCAGTGCAAATTGTAGAACCAGGTGCATCAGTCTGAAACAACACTTCTTCATGTCCTGTAAGAATTTCTACTGGATTCTCTTTGAATACAATATCGGTATCAACCCACATCAGATTTGGATGTTCTTTATGAACATGATCAATAATCTTCCACTTGTGTCTGACAATATCTCTGAATCCACTATTTGAATCAAACGTCCAGTCTTGATAATCCTTTAAATCTTGATTCATATAAAGAAATGCACCTGCATATCCTTTAAGAAGAAGTAATTTATATACTTCTTCATCCATACATGCAATGATAAAATCATCCATAGTAATGCCCACTTTTTCAGCAGACTTTAACATATTCAAACAAATATCGAGACAACCTAAGTTTAAAAATGTAAGAAATTTCACTGCAATTTATACCATTGATAAGTTTGTTCAATACCTTTACGAAGACCAATTTTTGGTTCCCATCCAAGTGCTTTAATCTTATCAACGTTCAAAACTTTACGAGGAGTGCCATTTGGTTTCGCTGTGTCCCACTCAATGTCTCCAGGAAAACGAACAACATCAGAAATTATATGTGCCAGTTCTTTAATTGTTACATCCTCACCAGTTCCAACATTAATATGTTCTACTTCATCATAGTTCTGCATACAGACATAACACGCCTCAGCGAGATCATCAACGTACAGAAACTCTCTCATAGCAGAGCCATCACCCCAGAGTTTCACATTACCATACCAAGGTCCACCCATATCAATTGTATATCCATTCTCCTTCATATAATGAAACTTAGCAATCATCGCAGGAAGAACGTGTGACGTTTCCAGATCAAAGTTATCATTAGGGCCATAAAGGTTCGTAGGCATCAAGGAGATGGCGTTGAAACCGTGCTGCTGACGATATGCTTGACACATCATAATGCCAGCAATTTTAGCAATTGCATAGGCATCATTAGTTGGTTCTAGAGCACCAGTCATCAACTGATCTTCTGTAATTGGTTGAGTTGCAAACTTAGGATAAATGCAAGAAGAGCCAAGAAACAGAAGTTTCTTTACCCCCCAACGATAAGCAGAATCAATAATATTCGTCTGAATACGGAGATTCTCAGTCAAGAAATCTGCTTTATAGTTATTGTTTGCCATAATACCACCAACCTTGGCAGCGGCAACAAAAACATATTCTGGTTTATGCTGTCTAAAAAAAGTATTAGTTGCTTCTTGATCTGTGAAGTCTGCTGTCTGACGAGTTCCTTTAATGATATTGGTATAACCTTTGCTCTCAAGGTTTCTGATTATTGCCGATCCAACCATCCCATTGGCGCCTGCAACTAATACTTTAGAATCAAATTTCATTTTCACACATACCTTTAATCAATTGTTCAAAAGAGATCTTAGGACTCCATCCAAGATTTTGTTTTGCTTTGGTAGAATCTCCTAAAAGTGTTTCAACCTCAGCAGGTCGAAAATATTTAGGATTGATGATAACACGGACAATTCCAGTATTTTTATCAATTCCAACTTCATCAAGACCTTCACCTTCCCACCGAATATTCATTCCAAAATAAGGTGCAACCTTTTCCACAAACTCACGAACAGAATACTGTTCTCCAGTAGCAATTACATAATCTTCTGGAACATCTTGCTGAAGCATTAACCACATTGCTTCTACAAAGTCCTTAGCGTGTCCCCAGTCACGTTTTGCATTGAGATTACCCAATTGAAGTACTGTTTGCTTTCCTTTTGACATCTCACGAAAAGCATTGGTAATCTTTTTGGTTACGAAGGTATCTCCACGACGAGGAGATTCATGATTAAAAAGAATTCCAGTACAAGCATACATCCCATAGGACTCACGATAGTTCTTTGTAATCCAGTATCCATAAACCTTTGCGCATCCATATGGTGAACGAGGATGAAATGGAGTAGTTTCTTTTTGAGGAATCTCCTGAACTTTACCAAACATCTCCGATGTAGATGCTTGATATATTCTTGTTTTCTCTTCCATTCCTAGAAGACGAACTGCTTCAAGAATACGAAGAGTTCCTAATCCATCAACCATACCAGTGTATTCTGGCATCTCAAATGACACCTTTACATGACTTTGAGCACCAAGATTATAAATCTCATCAGGTTGAACTTGCTGAATGACTCTTACAAGGTTTGTAGAATCAGTTAGATCTCCATAATGAAGTTTAATTTTATCGTAAATATGGTCAATGCGATTAGTATTGATTAAGGAAGATCTACGAACAATACCATGCACATCATATCCCTTTTCTAAAAGAAGTTCGGCAAGATATGATCCATCTTGACCAGTTATTCCAGTAATTAATGCAACTTTCATTTTGTAAATAATAAATTTTCAACAACAATAAAATCTAATTCTGTATTTTCTAATACATAAAATGCATCTTCAACTGTAGTTAGTATAGGTTTTCCCCTAATATTAAAAGAAGTATTCATAATCATAGCAGGATATTGTCTATTAGACAACTCTGTTAGGATTTCATAAAACAAAGAATGCTGTTCTTTAGTTACTGTTTGAAGTCTTGCTGTTCCATCCTCGTGAGTAATTGAAGGAAATACATTTTTATATTCTTCTTTTACTGTTGGAGCAAAACTCATATACTCTGATGGATATGCATTATCAAAATATAAATCTTTATCTTCTTCTCTACAAACTGGTGCAAAGGGTCTAAACCATTCTCTAAATTTCACTTTAGAATTGATAATATCTTTCATATCTGGAATAGAAGGATCACAAATAATACTTCTATTCCCCAATGCTCTGGGACCAACTTCAGAATATCCTGCAATTATTCCACCAATCTTTCCACCTTTAATTAAATCAACTATTCTAGGAATTGTAGTATATTCAACTCTATCTTGATATTGTTGATAATAATAGGGTATTTTATCTCTATCTAAAATATCAACTCCACAATAAGGAGACAAACTAATATCTAAAGTTTGATAATATGTGAAATGTCCTAATGATAACCCACAATCATTAGGATTAGGTGGAATAAAAAGTTTTAATCCCTTTGGTTCTAAGTATTCTTTCAACTTTTGATTGAAGATAACATTTAAAGAACATCCACCAGAAAATACCAAATCCAAATTATACTTTTCAATATATGGTTTTATAAGCGAGAAACATAAATTCTCAAACACATATTGATTTGTTGCAGCCAAATCATAAGAATCTTGTCCACTGAAGCAATCAATAAAAAGTTCTACTCCCATTTCTTTAGACATTTGCTCTGCATATTGCCCTACAAATGTCCAATGATCCATTGGATGTTGTCTATAAAATTTTTCTATTGGTGAAACCCATTCCGGTCTAACTTTACCATAAGCAGAAAGACCCATTATTTTACCCGCATATGCTAAATTAGCTTTTTGTTCTGAGTCTTTCTTACTTATTTCCTTAACAAAGTTTCCGAAATATCCATAAATTCCAGGATCAAATATAAATGGATTATCTCCAAGATTTGTATGACTTAGCGTAATAATCTCTTCTTTAGAGAAAAGATATATACTGTAACTTCTCAATAACATTTCACTCGAAGTTTGATAATCTATTCCCCCGCCATCAAGTGACATTACAAGACATTCTTTACCAAATCCACTTTGGAAATATGCTCCAGCACAATGAGATATATGATGTCCCATTAAAGCATATTGTGCTTTGGGAAAATATTTTAGAAGAAAGGGTATATCACGTTCATCCAATTCACTATACAATATAATTTCTGGTTCTTCATTTAAGTGAATTTTCAAATAAGTTAAAAATTCATGTCTACAATTATCGTCTATAGAATAGTCGGATCCCTCAATTTCTGCTAGTTTATGAAAAGCAGCATATCTTTTTTTGCAAAATCTTTCTAATTCAAATATTCTTATATCTCCATTTTTATCTATAAAAGTAAAAGAAGAATCGTGACCTCCATTAATTGCTAAAACTTTTTTATTCGCTAAAAATGGTTTTAATTCTTTTAATTGTAAACATTTATCGCTATATGCATTCATTGGATTAAATAAGACAATACTTGATTTTATGTATAAAAAAATAGTCATTTAAACTACTATTTTTTTTAATTAGGATAGATATAAATTAACGTTAAGAAACTAAAAAAAGTTGCATGAGTTTTGATATTTCACTAAACCCAAAAAATGCACATAAAAATAACACATCCCAAAGTTTAAGTTTGATAGCAAAAGGAACTGTGAGTAATCCCCCAATAACCTTTATCATCAAACCATATTTAAAATCTCCCCATAACATAGTTTGATAACCAATCATGAGGAGAATATTTCCAATCCAACGAAGAAGATCCGATTTATGCATAATTGGATTCTCGTAATTAGTTCTGTTAAAGTCTATCCGTGACTATTTACTCATGCAACTTCAACTGATTCAAGGTCTTGATATACATATTCCATAAGCATTTCATAGTCGTCCAAAGGATCACCAGAAAATACTACCCCTTCACTTTCGTAGTAACGACGAACCTTTTTATAAAGTTTTGGATTCTTTACATCAAGGTAGAAATCACCATTTGCTGCACCACGAAGGGTTTGAACGTCTTTCTTGAATTTTGCTGTGAGAGTCATTGTTTTGAATGTTGACCTTAGTATTATAAGGGATTGGATGTGAGAAGTCAAGATGGACAGTTCAAGAACCTTCTTCGTGGTCAGTGTATATATGAATCAATTCATCACCCAATGTTGATTCTATTGTATACTTGATAGTTTCATTATATGGAACTATCACTGCATTTTTTGCACCATCAGCAATAATAAATGATTCGCCATTTTCTACTCTATTCATCAGAGTATCAAAATTCGATTGAAATTCTTCGACTGTAAATTTTTGGAGATCTGAAAGTTCTGGATACATTTTCATAAAGTAAGATTTTATGAGTCGGGCATAAAGGATTTGAACCTTTGACCTTTCCGCCCCAAACGGAACGCGCTACCAAACTGCGCTAATGCCCGATGTTCTTATTTTGATGCACAATCATTATACCCATTGCAGGTCCGAGTGTCAAGAGACAACCAATAACAAACAATGACCATTGATGGGTTAAAAGATATTCTATAATTTTTATCATACAACAGAAACTGTTAATGTTCCACCTTTAGACCAAACAAAAGCAGTCCCTGAAGAATAATCATATATTAAACTCCATTTTCTTGGGTTTAAAGTATAAGTAGCACTCATTTGCGACCATGTTTTACTACTAGAAATTACATCAAGATAGAATTGATGACTCCATATATCTAAACTTCTTCCAGATGCGGGATATTGCCCAGAAGTTGATGCACTAGACCTCCAAGTTACATAACTATCTGCGTTAGAATCTGATGGATTACTAGAAAATCCATTAACAACATTAGTAATAAGACCAGTATTTGGAACAGTAAAATTACCTGAAGTATTGGTAGGACAAGTAATTGCAAAATTAACTATACTTTTTATTGCTGTTGCATCATCAGCAGAAAAATTTACATTCCAAGCAAATCCTTCAGCGGGAGAAGACACAGATAAAGTTATAGTTGCCATAATATTTCAATTAATTTATTTTTGTTTATTTATAATAAGAGTGAGTAAGTCCCCAGAAAATAAAAAAACCAATAATACTAAAAGTAATTATAGCGTTATATATTGTTTTAGACATTTTTTCAATTTAATGTGATTTTCATCCAAGAAAATAGTGGAGGAATAACTCCAACTAATCTCAAAAGTCCCTCAGCAAATAAAGCAAGAACCACCCAACCGACGCACATACTAATGATAGAAGCATTACGGTTGTGTCGTCGTATTGCTGCATCGATCATCTCCTGCACTTCTGTACGACTCACAAATTCATCATAAGAATCCATCACTTTTCATCTCCAAGGAATTTCGCAAGAGGATCTCTTCTGGTTTTTACAATTTCAACTGCTCTTTTGTAGAACATATTATCTGTATTACCAGACTCCTCAAAGGTTGCCTTGATCTTCACCCAATTATTATAGGTGTGCTGATCCATTTTTTTCTATTCATAGTACTACTATATACTAATCATAGAATTTTAAACGTCATCTAAATGTCAGTGTTTTGTAACACTAATATACAGAAACCGAAAGAAAGTATTAAATTTGTATTCTATGTAACGGAAAGGGTGGGATTCGAACCCACGGTGCTACTAACACGCTTGTTTTCAAGACAAGTTCCTTAAACCACTCGGACACCTTTCCAAATTAAGTCCTTAGCGGACTTCAAAATCAAGTCGTCTTACTTTACGTTGACGACGTGCTTCTTGCCAAGCAATATCTTGAGAAGTCAGCACACTTTTGTTTTGATTTTCTTTTAGAGAGTTTAGCATAACAATTCGAGATAAGTCAAGTGCCGAAATCTTGTCTCCACGAATTGTTGCCATATTGGGACATCCACACGTTACCGTTTTTGATGGATGTCCTAGTAATTCTTTATTACAATCTTTGCATCTTATTGACAACATTATTTTAAACCCTATTCATTCTCATCAATATAATTTATTTATTATGGGCAATATCGGATTCGAACCAATGACTTACTGCTTGTAAGGCAGCCACTCTACCGCTGAGTTAATCGCCCTTGATGAGTAGTGAGTGCCCACTACTCGCGGAAGACACTCTCCGCAACGAGCGGGGGTGATCAAGTCCCCGACCTAAGAAAACTTAGGATTTAGAGGAAGATCCAGACATTTCCAGACCTTCCTACTCCCCCTCCTGGATTCGAACCAGGGACCCTACGATTAACAGTCGTTTGCGCTACCGCTGCGCCAAGAGGGAATAAGAACCTTAAGGTTCAGAGCGGAGTATCGGAATCGAACCGACGACATCTAACTTGGAAGGATAGCGTTCTACCGCTGAACTAACTCCGCTTATGAGACAATTATAAACTATTTAAGTTTAATTGTCAAGTGCAAGAGAAGGGACTCGAACCCTTATACCTTTCGGCATTGCTTTCTAAGAGCAACGTGGCTACCAATTACACCACTCTCGCTAATGATTGTTTTGATGAGAATGTTTCTGTTTGTGAATGACAATTTGGACAAAGTAATCTCAAATTGCAGGGTCTATTATCATAACATTCTCCATTAATATGGTCAACTTGTAATCTTAATGGTTTATTATTCCAAGTAGAAGAAACCCCACATTCAGAACAAAAATCACCTCTCTCTTCAACAAGTAATCTATGTAAAATACCTCTCTTACATTTCTTATCTTTATGAAGATAATATTTCTCTAATGAAAGATGTTTATTTTGACCCCCACAAGTTCTTATCTTTGAAGTGTAGTCTGGTTTATAATTTGGAATCCACTCCTTAGTTCGAACACGAAGAGTATCATATTTACAATTAAACTCAACACAAATATCTGTTGGAGATTTTTCTCCACTCAACAAAGATTTTATAATATATTCTTTGTTATTATCTAAATCTGTTCTTTTTCTCATAATGGTAAACTTGCTAGTATTATTTATAAGCGTATCTACCAATATTTGTGGTGGTAGGAGGGATCTCTATGTGCGGACAGAATCACCTTTTCCTTCATCTAGCGTAACCAGAGAGAGGGATTGCACTTCCTACGTTTTGATGGATTAAGTGTGATACACCTAAGGATGTAACAGTGACTTAACCTCTATCCTTTTATATAGTAACAAACTCAGAAGAATTTGTCAAGCATTGGGATAGGGACTTGA